>JAABUW010004675.1_pt1 | contig 18411 bp, 19 predicted proteins | sample 5560081 | NCBI WGS metagenome assembly JAABUW01 (sample SAMN10711882, study PRJNA513363) | rock metagenome | isolation source: Antarctica rocks | place: Antarctica: Victoria Land, Knobhead sud | reverse complement strand
CAGCGCTTCACCACCACGCAGCGCCCCGATGTCATTCAAACTTTTGATAACCTCTAGGCTCTACTGTAGCTAGACAGTAGGTTCGTAGCCAGCACCGCGTACAGGTGGGTTTCATCGCTGGCCTAATTATAATACATATAAATTAAAATAATAATCAAGTTTAAATGTAAATTTTTAATAATTTAATATTGTTTTACTTTCTTTTATCGTTCGTTGTGATTCTTTTAGATGTGTGCTTTCTAACAGATCTCAAGAGCAGATTCTAAGGACAAAGTGTTAAGATTGAAGCAAATTGTTTGATACTTCGATTCTCGGAAAATGATGATGAGAGAGAGAAAAGTAGGATTCCCATTCAAAAGGCGAGGTGTGACCTTGCCACTAATTTCAGTGTATTCCCGCAACATCCGCCATCGTCATCGGTCATGCCCTGTAGTGCCACTCGCCCTCATACGCGCCGCCTTCGTCGTATTTCAAAGTCTCGAAATGGGGCCATATTTTAATAAAGTTGAGATATTCGGCTTCAGACATTTTGTAATGGCCGTTATGGGTGATGGCATTGAGCTTGTCCCTCGCGATCTGTGCGGTACGGACTTTCAGATCACTCTCCACATGTCTTTCCGTATGAGAATCAAGGGACAGAGTATGTCTCGCATCATCAGCAAGGGTACCTTCTCCTTCCATCGTCTCCATAACGTACAACGCGTGCCACCTCAGTTCGTCGTTCTGTTCATTGCGCGTCAAAGAGGGAGGCAGGCGGATATGAGCCTTGGTCACGTTGGTGACGCAAGCGAAATGGTCCAGAAGCTCGGCGATATCACAGAACAGTGGATCGGTAACTCCATAAGAGCTCAGAAAACTTCGTGGCGCGCCATCTTGACACCATGTCGCGATCTCGTTCTCCTTGAACCAGACCACAAGCTTCGGAATCCGCGCTGCAGCGCGAAGATCATCTCGAAGCTTCCGCAGGTGGTCCCAGATGTAAAATATATCTACCGGTCGATCAGGGTGTGGAGGCCAGATCTCCACTCTGAGTACAGGTAGGTCACCGTAGCTCTTGGGACGCTGCTGTGCGATGAAGCAGGACAGGGCAAGAGCGTCGAAGTTGGCACCATGGCATGTCACTCTCAAGGTGAATCCGGCCTTTTGTAATAAGTCAAAAACCTCTCCACGAACTTGCTTGTTGACGCGGAAGAGGGGTGAAGGCAGGTCTTCCCAGATAGCGCGGAGATTGTTTTCGTGTACCTCTTCAGGACTTGGAGATCGAGAGTCAGCGATGCTTCGTCCGTAAATAATCCTTCTCAGCTCAAATGGTAGTCGAAGTAGTGGAGACTGTATGGATGTCGTGTCGTTTGATAGAAGATCCGTGGGGGTGGTAGGTTGCTCGTTGCACAACTTGGATTCCAGAGCCTTCATGGTGATGATTTGCACTGGCTACATTAGGAGCTATGTAGGCCGATGCTGACAGCAGAAACAACGACGAACAAAGGAGCGATTCGTGGAATTATGAGATTGGTGTTCAGTGCGAGGTTGTGGGGTGGCAGTAGTTTTTGTGCTTTGCGTTGGTGGTAAGGGTGCCTTTAGTATGACTGAGCGACAAAGTTCCAAGAGCTTCAGGTGAGCTCTTTAATGTGTAGACGTAGACCCCCAGAAGTACGGAATATTCCGTAACCCGTAAGAATTTGGGCTGTAGGCGTCCAGATGAGTCTTTGGAGTTTGACCTTGCTCGTTTCTGGACTAGCGCCGGCAGCCTATCGAGATAGCCGAGACAACCGGGGAACCCTGCATATCGTAATATCAATATCTCGCAGCGAAGTAGAGCTGTCATTATGGTTCAAGAACTGTGGGAGAAGTTGCTGTTGCTCTTACAATTTGGGGAGCAAAGCTGGACGACTATACCGGTGCTACTGTTGGGGGACAGTGGACTGGATGACTCACCAGGAGATCGCCATGACAACGGTCTTGTTTATCATGATCTTCCTCCCCGCGCTTTTTTCTCTTCTTTTCTTCTGTGATGCTGCAAGTCCTGTCTCGACAGGGGCTGTATCAAAGCGCAAGTTTGTATTTCTAAGCGCTCCTAGGAGCTGGGAGCTGAGCAGTACACGAAGGGATGGGAGATACAAGTGATATTTGGCCGCTTAGAACCCAGGATCTTCTGCTGCTCAAGTATCAATCAAATTCTGTCAGAAGGTTTCTGCCGCAATGACTCTCGTCTGTCGATCAAGTCGAGCGGGCAAGATATTTGGGATTTGCGTTCCATTGTTGGGAAGTGTTTGTGGCAATGAATGAAAGTATCGCCGTTTGTTGGGCTTGGAATGAAGCCTCGAACGTCGAAGAGCCGAATTTTGACGTTGAATCTTAAGTTTGTACGAGCTAAGTGGAAAGACTTCCAGATCCTTAGCATGGCACACTTACCACCGATACCAAACTTCCTCATCTCACCTCCAGAGGCCAAACCACTTGGACGCTTCTCAATATCGCCCGCAAAAACACCATCTACATCTCAACAACGCTCCTTCAGTCCAAAGGATATGCTAGAGCCAATGACCAATTGCCACACCTCAGACTCCTAGATGCGAATCCTACCTTCGCCACCAGTATCGCCATGGATGAACAAGCAATGCAAGGAAGAGAAGAGCGGACATAGCACTAATTTAGAAGGCAAGTATCAAAGAATCGTACATGGAAGATCCAGTTCTGTACTCCAACAGCAAGACCAACTATGTAGAGCCACTATTTCCTGCTAAAGAGGCGTAGAATTCACAAGGATCCCATCACCATGCACGTGTCTCATCGCGAAGAATATCGGCTGGCTTGCTTGCTTGCTTACAATCGCACCATTTTTACGTACATGAAGCGTTACCATATCTGCGTTCGAGCAGGCACGAAAGCAGTATCTGTCTCCATCCCTCCAACACAAGAGTTGACAAGGGAGCAATGATTCCCACGGGCTGCAATTTCACGTGACACCGAAAACCCGGAACCCCCAATCAAGGATGGAAAAAGGATACGTATGCCCAATCTCATTTGTATCACGGACTGGTCGAATGGTTAGTCCACGAAGGTCTCACTAGCACATAGCATGATAACATGAGTGCCTATACGAGGTCGGCTCTACCAATAAGCTTGAATACCTGGATGACCAGAAGCTTGCGAATATTATATCACAGCAAAAATACCAAGTCGAGATATTGCTCGAACAGCCTTTGGATACCTTTCCTATTCATCGTATTCTGCCGATGATCAAAGCTCTCGACCACAATATTAGAGCGCCCCTGTAAAAGTTCCTCAGTGTCCGCATGTCGATCGCTAATAACATCGTAGAGCAACACTTGAATCTACCTGTCATGGTTAGCTGGCTGCTTCACTTGATCTGCCTTAGCAGACCAAGGTAGTAGGTTTTTAACGGTTTAAGATCAATCCACTAACATGAGGAGTTGACCTCGTAGATTTACCGTTTGATTACGAGTTTAAGCGTTTTTTTTACGGTTCATTCATAGTTGTTTTGACTGCTTGACGTGTTCCACTGCTGGGTCGATCTCAAACCGTAAAAAGCTTTGGTGTTAGTCCGCTAAGGTGTATGGTCAACCTATTGGTTCGTACCTCGCTGAAGCGCTCCAAACGTATCACAACATATTGATGGTCTAAGTTCCTCTCCGCCGACTGTCAAGTTCGAGTTCGACCTCCTTGTTAACTTTATCGAGAAATACACATTGCAACTCGATTCACGCTTCACGTTCAGGATCGTGATTTCTTCTTTGCTGCAGATTGCGACGATTCAGCTATCCTCCGCTCAACATGAGCTTTCGCTTCCGCATCATTTTTGGCCAAATCTTTCCTTCCAAGCTTCCCAGCAACAGCCTCAAGATCGCCCAAAATGTTAGTCTTCGAGGGAAGATTAAGTAAATCATATTCCAGCACCCAGTAGAGCACATGATGAGCCGTAGCAAATTGCTCAGCCGTAAAGCACCAAGCGGCAACAGATAACACCTTATCAAAAATCATCTGCTTTTTCAGGTCGTTTCCATCTTGAAAGAATTTGAATACGATTTTCAACAGGTCGTCAATCCTCGTATCAAGGTCTAGCCGGTCATACAATTCGAAGACAAAGCGAATATAAGCCATAATCCCTTCAGCTTCTATACCGAGCTGCTTGATAAAGGATTCGATGATAGTCTCAAATATGCGGACATTTTCTAAGTACCATCGTCTCCTTGTGTACTCGATAATAAGTCTTTCTAAACTTAGGGTCACAAACAGATTTCTCGGACCGCACGTTTCCAGCGCGGAATTCGAGCAAGCGATCTACAGTTACGCCCTCTTGAATCCGCTCCTTGATCAGATGATCTTCAATCCAAAGCGCTGATGCAGGTTTTCCGAATAACCCGATAACAAAGCGCCAGAGAGGTTTCATGATTCGGTATGTCATGATATTTTGAGGTCCGAAGTGCCTGTATAGATGCTGGTCTCTGAAAATGAGCCAGTATTCTGTAAGTAGTTATGGAGAGACCTTCGCGATGATCTGAAGCTTGAAGAGCCACATAATGGTAGTGAGTAGCCAGCCAGATCGTTTCATGACTTGTTGATGAGCAATCGAGAGAAGACGGTATAAACCTTGATAGCACTCATCTCGACTGTTATTCTTATGAACGTACAACTGGGCTTGCGGCGAATCGTAATAAGCCAGGAATTGATCCGCGAAATCTGTCGAAGAAAATGCCGCAAGTTTTGAATTATATGCCTATGAGATGAGGGCGAAGGCGAGCATTTGTGGGTGGAAGGATGTATCTGAAGCTTTGTATGAGTATACGCAGAAATCATAAAACCGACGAATTCTTGAATCGACTAGTCATTTGAGAGTTGATCATTCTGTGACTTGATGTGTTACTGGCAGGCGAGCAAGCACGTCGGATATGAGAAACTTCGATTCGTCAACCGTCTACTACACGTCTGTTTAGCTTCGCTCACCTCCGAATGCTGCTACTTGTATTCCGTACAGTTTACAGATTGTTCGTAGATCAATGCTTGTAAGACTGTCACGAAATGCGGCGTGCAGTGAACAATTGAGGCGGTGAACCGCGTTTTATGTCATTTATAGTCGATAGAGTTCAGATGAGCGGGCGTTTGACAGTCACTGAAGCTTTCATTTTCGCCTTTCTCACAGCTCGGTATGAAAGAGCGCTGACAGCTTTTGTCATTTCAACAGGTCGAAGCCGACAGTTCTACTGCAATTCAAGATGATCTTGATGCGGTGTAGCATAACATAACATATAATGGTACTAAGCAGAGTAGACACATGACTATAAAGGCAAACAGGCTCAAGCGATGCAGATATCTCTCACAACTTAAAAGAGTGCGCTCAAATCTGCCAATAATACATGATACCAGCAATCGCATCATCGGCTCCCGTAAGCATACTATCAGGGTACTGAGGGCTAAGACCGAAAACACTCGTCCCACCAGGGACCGGCTCGACACCCAAGCTACTACATCTCTGACAAGTCCGCTCATCGAGCGTCGTCCAACGAGTCCCCCTAGCCACATCAAGCTGACTCGAGATTGCCTGAATATCGATATTCTCAAGAGTGACGAAATCACCAAGGGGCGGGCCTGTGAAGATAGCCTCAATCGCATGATCCGTGCGGCCAGGCAGATATGCGAATGTTTTCCACCACCACTTGATTGCGGTCGAGAATCTCGTCTGGCCTTTGAGCTTCTTGAGTAGCGTCGTGGAGAGCTTGACTCCTTTATACTATCTCTCGATATTCTCTCTTACTCTTCCTATGCTCTTCTGATGCTCTTCTGATGCTCTCTGATGCTCTCTGATGCTCCCCTCTGCTCGCTCTCAGCTCCTTTATGCTCCCTTGTTGCTAATTTCTGCCGTTGTCGTTTGGTGACTTTCAAAGATAGCTGAACAACGGCTTTATGTTGAGTCTGGAAGCCACCTGTGGCTCCCTGATTCAATATCCCATCGTTGTGCTTCTACTTTCTTTCTTCCGCGCTCACTCAGCTTTCTAGCTCAATTTACGGCCTTCAATCTTGTTCCCATTTTGTCATTCGTTCAGATAATTGCATTAGTCTTCCAAGTCAAGTACTTCTCGTCACACTTTCAGCTTTGAGCTTCTCGAAATTTACTATTGAGAAGAAAAGAACCACGGCACAATTCTTCGATGATACGATAACAAATGATCATGAAGAAAGTGCATGAAAAAGACGTAGTAGTGACAGAGTTGCTAAATGGGCTAAGAATGATACAGAGGCAATTTTTGAACGAACGTTGAACCCTTGAGACGAGTGAGTTCTTTGTTCTATACATTCGCACAATATTAGCCTTTAGTAGATTCAATAATTGTGTATGCTGCTCATTAAATAGGTAGAAGAAGTGAAACTTGGGTGCTGCTCTATATGATGTGAAGATTGTCAAGCATGTCAATGAGAGTGTTGTTCGTGACTATTTTGCTGGCATATAAGATTCATGATCACACAGAATGCGTCAAAAGTCTTTGAAGCTGGTTGAAAATCACGGTCCGTCAATATCAAGACTCTATACGAAACGTTGAAATTCATTCATTCTTTTAGTTCTTCTAACTTTGTCTTTTTCATTACTATTGCAAGAAACAAGATCTAGCGCCTCATTAGTACAGAGAGATAGAGCTACGCAAGAATTCTAAGCATTCGATCGATGGGTTAAATCGACAATGTCTAAGAGTGCACCATTTTGTGATTTTGACAAAACACATCTGAAAGAAGCACTGACATCAAGACAAAAACTCAAGGACTCTGATACAGAATCATGCAGCTTATCTGTTGTTTCTATACACTTCTGCCAGAGTCAGAGAAGAACGAAAAATCAGACGAATCTCATTCAGGACATTGCATAGTGATCCGGCGGGCCCAAAATATAGAGGAGGAATCTGAGGAGAAACTCGTACTCTCGAATAAAGCGAAAGGTCTCAGGAAATGGTGTGCCATGATGAGGATATCGCTGTGGGGTACACTATCTCGTGCTGCTGGAGCAATTCTTGCAGGCACAGGTGCTTACCAGGTAATTTGACCATAGGCACCTGCCCTTTGATGCTCCGGATCTTAGTAAATTGGTTGTTGAACAGAGGTGCCAATTATCTTGTAGTCTTACTGCTGTGGAAACGCCCCAGGAATCTGGGGGAAGTCTGGTGTCCTGGTCTGATGATCAACCTCAAACTGATTCAAGATGTCCAGGTTTCCCTCTTTCGACTCCCAGGGAGCAGATAGGGATACCACCAACGACTTAAATGCCTTATGAACTCCAATTTCGCGGTCTGTGAGAATCATACGCAGGTTCATGTGATCTTTCGCGGTTTTGCCCTCTTTATCGGGTACATCAAGACTTAATCTGTGGAGGTCGTATCGTGACATGACGTTGAAAAACTCTGCCCCCGCAAATATGGCTGCGGTGTGACCTAAGTCATGGCCGTAAATGTTAAGGGCAGTGTAGTCGGCACCTCTCCCGAGAAGCAGAGGCAACAGTTCCGACCTATCAAAGGCGGCAGAGAAGTGTATAGAGCTGTCTCTTGAGGAAATGTTTGCTGCATTGACGTTTGCACCAAGTTGGATGAGTCGTTCTACTATCTCGGTGTACCCCCAGTAGATGGCATTGAGCAGCGCAGTTTCTCTGTCCGCGTCGCGTAAATTGATGTCACTCCCAGCCGCAGTCAAGATTTCGATTACCTCAACCGGAGCATTCCGGTTAACCGCATGCTGCAGTGCGCAACGGTTGTTGAAAGGGGCGGGATTGTTAATATTAGCATTGGCTTTCAACAAAGATCTGCAAACCGAGGCACTTCTAACAAAATCAACAGCGACGAAACCCTCCCTGTCAGTAATGTTTGGGTCCGCGCTGTTACCCAGCAAATCTTGAACAGCAGCCTGGTCATCGCGGAGTACAGCCCAATGGAGTGGGGTCCGGCCCCTAGAGTCAACTGCATTGATCGAACCCGTAGATGCCTCAAGTACGGCTCGAAGGTCTTTATAAATGAACCCAAGAACAATTTTATGAAGGGTAGTAAAACCTGTGTCATATATACCTTCATCTCCTTGAAGTAGTCTTTGTACAACGGCCGATCCTTCGTCTCCATAGCGGCCTCCGAAAGCTCGATCCCAGAGAAGTTCGCCTGCAGTAAGTCCAGCAGTATTTGGAATATCAAAATCCACTCCCTGGTCAAGCAGGAAATGAGCGAATTCCGGAGTCTCCTGCTCAACAGCGTAGAATATAGCGGGTCCATTCTTCATATTGACATCGTATGGAGATGCTAGTCCTTGACTATACATATTTTGGACGGCCATAATGTCCCCATTTATGGAATAATGCCACAAGCGGTGCGACGGAGGCAAGACGCGTGGAACCCGCAGGAGATACTCTGGTCCTGCGATCTGGTTGAGATATACTACTAATAAGACGTATCTTAGCAGCAGATACTGTGGGAATCGGTAAGACACACTGAACGAAGATGATGGGGAGCAATTGCATGGAAGCCTGCTCCGACCATTGTATTGGACGCGAAGTTCGCCGAAAAGGGCACTAAGAGTCCTGGGTGAACTGAAGTTTCCCTTGATGTGGCATGCACAGTTGCACCAGCTGAGACATTTCTGTCGTTTCGAAAACTCATACTTTGCGACCGGTGAGCTCAGACCATTGCTCGATCTCGTTCGTGACCGCCGCTTCTGGGAATATTCAAAGTCTTTTGGCGTATCATCGGCCACAAAATAGCCTCTTTCAACCTGGCCGTTACTGGTTTCTTTGGTCAACTGTGTAAGACAAGACGTTGACATCTGCTTTAGCAAACTTGTGCTTCGAGCAGCTTCGAGACCTGGAGTCGAAATTCTATCCAGTAGTAAGGACATCTCATTAGAGATATTATCATGACGGCTCAGAAATGTGCTCATGGACACTTCGAGTTGCCCTGCAGATGATCTATTGTATGTATGAGCATTATGGCGACTGAAGGCTTGAATAGATCACAAGGTTGGGACAAAAAGTATATTGTGCTTACGCAGTGACAAGACCCAGGCGGAGTCCCAATTCTGCCTTAATACTCTTGATGTCTTCCGCTAGCACCGTAAGCCGATGCTTGTAGCGAATCCATATGAGTCGCGCTTTGTTCTCCTCACTGAGACTAGAAAGATGGAAAACAGGCGAATGAAGTATCTGATTAACGCTATGAATCCTCTCGGACGCCAAAGTAACAGGTGTACTCAGTATATCACAATAGGTCATGGATGAATTCCGGTCAATGAATGTTCTGACACTCTCGAGCAGTGCCTCCAGGCTCTCTAACTCGGTCCAAAATCGATCAAGTTCCTTCGGAGCCTTGCGACATGCATTGAATTTCTGAATGCCCTTTATACCTATATGAGCGGCATGAATAAATGCCAAAAGACTTGCTGCAGCCGATAGCGGCTCCATTGAATTATTATCTGCAGAATGAAGAAGACCGCGCAGAGACGTATAACGAATATATGGTTTGGCAGCTGGCCTATAAGTATATAGAAATTCTCAGCCTGATGTAACGGTACGTCTTTCCTACAATCCTGTCACAGAATTAGCCTGGACTATTACATGTCGGGATGCCCGATCTCAGCCTGATGCGTCGCCTCACTGTAGCATAATTATCATGGAACAAGGCTAAACCAGGCTGTATGGACCAGCTGAGAGAGAGTGCGTGATGCATGTGGACGGACTCTCGGTAGCTTGGCAGAAGCCATGGAACGATCAGTAGTGACATAGAACGAGAGTCCGGAAGGCCTGGTTGAACAAGAAATGTTGAACGTTTTTATCGGGTGCAGTCATACTTCCACAAAAAGATCGGGCATTTGAGCAACCAATTAGGTGAGATTGCAAAATCGCTTGGTTAAGGTCTCCTCGCCTGCCGAAGCGAGCTCATGTTCTAGCTATTACTCTAGCGGCTGCTGATACCCCATTTATCGCATAGCAGATTACCTTTGTAGATTTTTGGTCTCTATAATATGTTTTGAGGATCTTCATAGAGATTGAATTAAAGTAATACCGTATCGTGCTTGGTATTTTGATCATTTCTGCCCAGGCTGGCTCGCTTGAACTGTTGATGGATTATGTGAGGCCAAGTCTTGGGAACGGGCAGGGTTTGATTCATGAAAGAGATAGGAAATTTGAGCCGAAGGCTAGAGACCCATTTTAGGCTCCTGCCCTTTGCTCTATTGTACTGTTGACTGAAGCAATAGAAGCTGTAGTAGAAGCAGAAGAAGTAGTCGTTCCATTAGAAACATAGTTTCTAATTAGAAACATAGTAGTTGCAGTGTCATTACACATCCCGCTAGCCTAGTTGGGGCTAGCGTTAATTTCGGCACAAAACGAAGATACCTAGTTTTCTGTAATTTTAGACAATTATTAGATCTAAGTACACGCCCTCCTCAGCTCCACTTTTACTGCTCTGCCACCATCTTTGCCTACGTGCTGTTTAATTCCACTGCTTAGACCTTACTGGCATTGTCAATTTCCTCATCGCTCGATAAGAATTCGTGTTCTTCGCAGATCTAGAACCCTTTCTTCTAATCTGTTTTGAATATTTAGCATCCTATAGCAATGTTGGTAGCTACAAACGCTACAAAGAAGATACTGATGTGTTTACGATTTGACTCTCAAAGAACCCAAAAGCTTGTGGCTACAAACCTCCGAATTCAAAACGTCTGGGTCCAGCTCCTGTGAAACCCTCCAAGACCAACGCTACCAAGGTACCAAGTGCTCGGCCAAAGAGTACAGCTAGAAAGGAAGCCAAAGAAGCTGCTGTGGGTAAGCAGCAACCCAAAGAACCCGGACTACCGCCTGTGCCAGTTGTAAGGTACACTGTCACGACCAAGGATCTTCTCGATTGAGCGAATGCAGTAGCGTAATCCACAAAGCCGAAGTTTCAATTGCCCTTGAGTATTCAGCGTGTTGTCCGGCGAGCAATTAATGTTTGGCAGCAATGTGCAGATTGGTTTCGGTCAACTGGGGCTAAGGATGACTTTTCTACTGAAGGGCATGCTCATTTCATTAATGCGCTTGAGAATGCCCTAGGCATACTGGAGCCGTGCTGCTCAATCAGCATTGAAAAGCCTATTCAGAAGGCGAAGGAGCCACCACCTTCGAATATCTCCAAGGAAGATACGAGCAATCTGTTCGAAATGCTCGACGTCGAAAATGCCAGCGATGACGATCCAGGCGTCGCGGTAGCCGATGTTACGCCAGCCAAGAAGCAACCGTCTTCCAAAGTCAATCCTACTCTTGATGTGTACATACTTGGGATTCTGTCCGAGCTCGAGCTTGCATTTTCTATCTTTTGTTTCTTCGAAGACTTGAACCATACCGAAGATTTTCTTATAGCCCCTTGGAAGTCCTACAAGGAAGGAAAGCTAGACGTGATTCCACGCTTTTTTTGAACTACAGACTCTCCATGAAGCTCTACTAAACTCTAACGCCTAGCTTATGACCGCAGCCATGACCACCAATGCAGCAATCGATCTTGTTCGGCGGGAACAAAAGGGAATCATCGCCGAGGCACCCAGTATCTTAAAGAGCCCTCGTTCTTATGAAGCTACCTCGAGGATAATTTTCTTTGCCGATTTTTTTTAGAAAATGCCTTGATCCAGATGCTAGACTGTCATCCAACAAGTCACTTAAGATCACACTATTCGATGATTTCATATATCTACTGCTTGTATGCTTGTGAAGTTTGAGCATCTGGCAGTGATGAAGATTGCTTATCCTCAACCAGTGCCACCATTTGGAATGTCCTACATTTCACGTCCGCAACTGTTGGAACTTCCTGAGATTATAAAATGGGAGTAAGGAGATAGACACTTGTCTCAACTGTTAATGGATCACTCCTTCAGTGACAATAAATTCCCAGCTTTGACTGAAACAAGGAAGCGTGCACCCCCTGTTGGGGATGAATCCCCCAATGGTCTACTGAAACTCAGAAAAGAGGGCGAAGTAAGTACCTGGATTGTTTTTGCATCTAGGGTTATGCAAGATATTACGACATCTTAGGAAAGAAAGCTATCAAGAGCTATCAAGAGCTTCGGAAAGCAGCTGCCACCTCTAGTCGTATACTTAATTACAAGAATGAGAATGGTGCTCTTATGCCCGGTGCGTCGGGTGAGCGCTCGATAACGCGCGATGCGGAGTTCATGATGACCATTCACGATTTGCTCAAATTTTGGATCACTGACAAACCTCAACCGATGATGAAGGAGGACTGGCTCGAGTAGAAGAGTCCGTCTGGCCATCAATTTCGTCCCTTTGAAGAACTTGATCCGCAAGCCTGCGAAATCTGTGTTGAATCAACTTCGTGCCAAAGGTCGGGACGTGCACTCGGGGCCGTCCCCAGAACACCTTGCAAATGCTATGAAGATTGGGATCGCAGAACTCAAGCCTGCCGAAGACCTAGCTTTCATATTCATAAATAATACGCTTTACTGTGGTACAATGGAATTCAACCTTGCCATCGACATGGAAGAAGCCGGTGTCAGGCTTGCGAACCATCACCAGTCAATATTTGCCATTCCACATCTCTACAAAGCTCGGAGACAGACTAGCATCGTTGAGATGAGATGGCCGATGATGGAGAACGCGATTGAATTGGAGATAGGGGAATCCTTGCCGGAAATCTTCCGACAACACCAAAGAACTCCCATACTCGGCATCTCCGCATGGCATTTTGCGTAGAACCGAAGGGCAATCAACGCGGCTCATTGGGGAAAGGGTAAGAAAGACGGGCCAGGAATGACTAGCACACAAAGCTCGCAAGTCTTCCTTCCCCATTTTGAAAACAGAGAACCCATGGACGAATGTCTTTACAAGCTTGAAGTCGCGATGCAGGAATCTAAGCGCCCTGACGCCAAGAAGAACCTCGCCAAACGCCATCTCACTCCCCTCGAGGTCCTCGCCCAGATTAGAGACTATCTTACCCAAGGCATCTCCAACATGTCCGTCGACTACATCTCCTTAGTACGAACCTGCAACATGCTCCTGCGACGTATTCGAGCGGCCATCAGCCGAAAAGTGGATTTTGCGCACACTGAGAAGAAGCACGAGGATACGAATCAGCCGGGCCAGATCATCATGGTGTTTTGTATCTTACATGAGGCGAATGAGACCCAATTTTTGAAGGAGACTGTGATTAGAAGTCGGATGAGGCTACCTGAGGGACCGCAGCTGGAGGTTTCGGGGAAGGTTATGCAAGGGTGGTTAGATAGCAAGAGTTTGCTAAAGAAAATCGCGGCTCGAGGACTGATACTCATTTTAGAGCACCGACTACCTTCCAATAAAAGTGAACATGAATGACATGAGCTTGGCCAAGGAGGACCGTTAATTCTGGGGCTACGTTCGGGATGATCTCGCAATGAGAGCTAGGACTCGGGGCGTTCCGGAATTAAAATTTCCTAAGTTCATCCCGTCATGAAACCTCCTACTTCTCTGTCATAGTTTTTTCGACCCAGCATTGAGGCTGTCTTTCTCAAAACATCCAACAACAATTCGCTATCTTCGTCCCTCGAGAAAAGTGGCTTTGATCCTGTTTGGGAGGTAAAAACTCATGATTCATATCTAAAACTCTAGAAACACGGTGCGATGCCTTCGTCTGCAGACACAAAAGCAGAATCCTCAAATTCAACTTTCATCCGCTCATAAAATTTCGGCAAGCATCCAAACCCCGCGGTTTACCATTCAATAAAATCCTACCTCAACTCCCTTTCTCCATTTTCGAATTCACGATCGGGAACTTACTGCCATCACTTCTGATAAAGCTACTTACTTATTAGCATTCCTAGATCCAAATCTGCAATATCCACCTCATCCTCGTTGTTCCTTTTGACCTCATGGAGAGCAGCGTTCGCGGCAGTAAACTCGGTTCGAGGACGACGGCCATCTGTTGGACGGCGCTGCAGATGGTGCACAGGGCGTGCTCGATGAGCATGGGTCGGTTGGTGAGGAGCGTGTGCCCGATAAAAACGGCGTACCCGATGGATACGACGCGCTTGATGGAAAGGTCGTGTTCGATGCGTAGTATGTGCTCGATGAGGAGGGCATGCTTGATAGAGAAGATGAAGCCCGTCATCGTGGGATATCGGCTCTACTCCAGTAAGGTCATTGAGATCGAAGCCAATGTTGCGTTCTGCGTCTACTATAAGGACACTCAACATGTCAGAAGAACCTTTAACAACGACCTCTCATACATCGATAGGTACACATACCATCAAGTATGGAAGTACCACGCGCCACGCGCAAACTCCGGTAGAGCTGGAGCATATTTCTGAGAAGCAGTGGAATCCCAATGAGACTAATCCACACAAGATGAAAACCATATTCCCAGGAAAGAGACTGAGATTCGCTTGAGAAATCGGTGGTACTGTTGGACATAGGAGTGCAGCAAGATGTCAACAAGATTATGGTCAAATTGCTGGGTATGTGGCTACTCTTTTTCGACGAAATTGGTTTGGTGATATGGAAGAAGGACAGGACGTTTAAATCAGGGACAGAGCAGAATATATACGGACATGCTGAAAGCCGGGCGTTGAGGGTTTTGGACCCCAGAGCCTAGATCAGCTCACTCAATGGGACTAACCTCGTCACAGCGCTGCCCGATCGAGTAGTCAAGCGTCACACCTCGTGCTTTGGTATTTGTTGCGTTTCCGGATCGAGTAGTCAAAAACCATGAGCAGCGAGATGCGCGACTCCAGCTGTTCCGGCAGAAGCCGGTGAAGGTGATCCGCATAGTTCACTTCCGAATGGAGAAATAAAACGACCAATGTTTGATTCAAGATATTTTTGCGATTAGCCTGGGTCAATTGCAACCCTTCTCAATTCAGCAGTCAAAGGACACAACACGTCATTGCATAAGCAAAGCGATACTCGATCAGGAAATCAAACGTCGCTGCTGTGTGGTAGCTTCGAGTCGCCTGGTTCAGGCTGTGCTGTCGGGCCCCACAACATCAAAAATTCTCACTTTTGAGAAAACTTCTATAACTGCGAGTTCTTCGTAAGCTGATACATGATCTTGATAGATTCATCAATTTGTCCACTATTTTGCTGTCTCCATGTACAATAGCCTAATACTTGATCTTTCAACGTCAACGGTGAGATCGAAAGGTCAAGCCTTGCGTCGCCAGCGGCTACCACTCTTAGAAGAGACCCGCAAGGCCGAACGTCAAACAACACGTCGTAATCGACGAGATTTCCTCAAACGGCAGACTCGAGTACCGACTGCCATGTGGGTATTTCATCAACTTATAAATAGCTCTGGTATTGAATGCCATTACAGTACACCATCACGCTCTACGCCGTTAAACTCCTTAAATTGCGTCCCGCTATCGCAATCTTCCAATGGGGAGACAGACAGCGCTGGAATTTCCCAAGGCTTTCGAGGGCAGGAGATGGCTCTCCCCGATAATCCACTTTTCACGGTCTTTGCTGCTGAGATACCCAAGAACTACCGTGCTCTCGCCCAAGCAAAGAGTCACCTTCACAGATGGTTACGGGGCAAAGAAAACAAAATTCCCGAGCGCCTACGAAACACCCTCAATGGTTCTTTACTATCAGATACAACTGTCAATGCCGATTGTCTAACAGGGAACAAATCCAAAGAAGCAAGCGTTTTTGTCGAGCAAGATGAATTCGCCAACGATTTGGAAGCAAGAACAAACGAGATGCAAGGGGCAGAAGCGTTGTTTGACTTGTGGATGAAGTGGCCGATGGATAATTGGGAACAAGAACGCATCATTCCGTACGTGGAACAAGACAACCATTTAGCATTCTTATCCATGAGTGGGCCAAATCTACATTCCGAACTGGGAAACGACCCATCCAATATGGAAAGACAGATTACGCAAGTTGGAAGCCGCGAGGACACGCAATTCTATCCGAACTTTGAAGATCCGGGTTTTGGTTCATTTCTCTCTCAGTCGGAAGCCACGTATCGCTTCCCAGAGAGCAATGTGCGCTCTCAAATCGAGACAACAGGGCAAGGTCCAAACCTGTAGTTGAGTTGGTTGATGACTATCATATGAATGGCGGCTGGGTAGGTGAGTCGAAAGACTATCTCCCTCCACGTCATCTGAATATCCTGGGCCACATGCATAACACTTTCAACAGACTACGCTACTCAAATTATCACACTCCTTCGACGGGGGAGTTCAGGAAAAGTATCCTGGCGGGGAACTTTCTCGGCAACGTGTCCCGATCCAGCGAGAATAGCTCTTTTCAGGGATCCAAGATGATGTCCGCGCCTCACCTAGCGATAACGCCAATCAGAGCAGCATCGAAACCTATTATTACCCTGGCACTCGGCTTCGATGCATCAGGAAGATCCCACTTCTGTTTCTGCACTTCATCCCAAGAGATTCGGGTAGAAAGCGTCCTTAGCCTACCAGACTACTCCATAGACTTAGGCCCACCGGCAGGGAAAGTTGTTTGAGCGTGTGGCCGGCCTTCAAGGTTACAATTGGGGGTTGGTGGGTGTTTGAGGATGCCGAATAAGCCCAAAGATTTGCACACAGTCTTATCATGAAACCTAAATATAGAAATGGTTTGGAAAAGAACAATTTATCATGTCTGATCTCTTTCTCCACTGCGGATTGCATTAATTTGGTAACAGGTAAATGCCAAAGAGGGTTGAGGTCTTTTATGATGCACGACATGAGAGTATAGTGCATAGCGCGCAATCGTTCTTGCTTGGACCGGTCGAATCTGCACTGGGGAAGTTTGAATCTGGAACTCACGCATCTGCTTCGAAAGGACTTTTTCCACAGCAATCTTGAAGCCGAGATTGTTTTTATGCCGTTGGATGTTTGTACCGGATTTCCAATCCCGGTTTCACTACAAAATTGTTTCTGTCGGTTGTTCAGTCCTCACCATCTAAAAGCCTTACGACGCAATAGAACCATTTCCGACTTTGGCTTCTCACGCAAATCATACTTGAGTAAAAAAAAAAAAAAAAAAAAAAAAGGCAAAACACACACCCTTTTGAGAAACACCACCACCAAGCAGCCACAGACTACTTTCGACCTTTATACCTTCTCCTTTCCACCTCTTGTGGCTCCAGTCCTCATCCGATTCTTCTTCCTTCCTTCCACTCCCACCATCCCTTCAGCCCAAGACGCACTCCTATTTCTCCCTCCCCCTTCCTCCCAACTTCCCTCTTCACGCAACCATCGACCCTTCCTCCCTCCTCCTCCTCCTCACTCTCAACTCAATTTGCGTACCAAAGCTCCTGGATTGGAAGTTCACGTCAAAGGAAATTGAAAGAAAACATGAAAAAAGGAGAGACAGAAAAAGCTAGCGGATCTTACACAGCCCTGCAACGTAAAACCTTACACAGCCCTGCAATATAAAAATTTCACATAGCCCTGCATTAGTCGTTGAGTAATTTAATTATCTTAGGTTCGATTCCTAACAGCGCTGGTACAATGGTGTTGTGGTTATCTTTCTCTTCTGCATTGTGTTGGAAACAGGGAATACATATACACATGCACATACTCCTTCTGACCCTCATATACCAACAGTTTATGTGGTTGATGGGACAGCAGCAGCGCATGTCCAAGCGGCGGTCGATTGCGCTCGGTGGTATGGTGCAAGATTGATAGTGAAGGATACTGGTCACGATTGCTTAGGACAGTAAGTGCATCCCCTAGACTTGCTTAACAACTTTTGAGGCTCCGAAGATCCACCGCCCCAAACTCCCTGTCAATTGGGACTCACAACTCGAGAGGAATTGAACGGCACGCTTCCTTCGTACCTCCAGGATGCTCGGTTGGTGGTGTCCCAGCAGTGACTGCGGGTGAGATTTACAAAGCGGCAGCCACTCACAACGCCACCGTTGTTGGCGGGGAGGATCCAGATGTTGGGCTCGGCAGTCCAAAACAAGGAGACGGGTATTCGGAGAAGGGTATCAATTGATCTACTATCTGATTCAGCCTGACCAGAATCTGTCTCAGCTTTACTGCAGGTTCTTTGCACTCACAGACAGTGAACGACACTCCATCCACCTTGTTGTGAAGCTTGCAAGGCAGTTCAATTTTCGAGCTATTCACGATGAAGCCTCTCTTTGCCTCGTCTCCACATGTTGGCGATCCAGCTCCTCGAGATCGTTTCACTTTTCTTGTATCTTGCATCTTGGTACCACTGTAGATTAGCTATGCTTCTCAACGTGTCCCGATGCTCCTCTCCTAAGACGCTCTTGCTTATCTTCATTACCTGCATCTCCAGCTCTTCGGCTTCTCTCAACCGCCCTTGGGTCCAGTATGTCTCAGCCAAGTTGGCCAGTAAGTACTCTGTACATCTGCGTTGTATGATGTGAAGCTCATAAAAGCAGGAAAAGGATGTCATCTTCTGACTTCCGAAAAGAGGGAACCTTGTGATCAAGA
>JAABUW010004671.1_pt1 | contig 18419 bp, 15 predicted proteins | sample 5560081 | NCBI WGS metagenome assembly JAABUW01 (sample SAMN10711882, study PRJNA513363) | rock metagenome | isolation source: Antarctica rocks | place: Antarctica: Victoria Land, Knobhead sud | reverse complement strand
ATCGTGTGAACATACTGATGTAGATATCTTGTAGGACTAGTGGTCCTATTCTCAGCTCCTCTTTCACCCAACTGATAGTGATGAGTGAGTTCAAACACACTTCGGAACGGGATTAGAAATCGGGAGTGTTGAGAGCTGGGATTTGTGGAAAGTCCTTTTGATGTGTTTGTAGGGGCTTCAAGGATCTGCTCACGAGTTCAGAGTAGACGGGTTGATGTTCGGATGTTGAGAAGGTGCAGATGTGTTTGCAGTAGCTCCAATGAGATGCTGATGGAAACTCAGAGTGGGTGTGTTAAATTTTGGATAAGGTGAAGTAATCTAACGGAATGCCGATGGTCCGGGACTCCGTCCGACCCCGAGACTATGTGGTAGGTAGCTGTGGAGGGTTCTTGGACGGGAGAATGAAATCTCAAGGCTCACGAAGCGCTGTCGATATCACTGGAGCTTCTCTTGGTGGATTTCGTGCACATCATGGGCAGAAGGGGCTATATTATAAGCATCAACGCAGAGGAGGGTGAGTTTGACCTGCCCTGTCTCTTGCTTCCGTTCCCTAAGCAGTATGAACCACAAGCTTAGGGTGAAGAACATCACAGGAGGAAGTCAAAGATCTTTCAAGGAACCCCGATGCCCTTCATGAACATCTTTGTCCTTCTTCCACTCCCTTGCCCCTTTCGCCCTTCTCCAAACACCAATCTGACGCCTCAACTCGCTTTGGCGCTCATCATCGGACAACGGGTGTTGAAGCGACCCACGGGAGCTCCTATTGCGCACGATTATCTCCACATGGCTGTCTAATCGCCCGAATGTCCATCCACTTAGTCTCGGCCAAAGGGTTTGCAAGTTTGCCTCGGTAACGTAAACCTCGATCGTTTGTAGAGAAGGCAAGACGTTCATTGTTTTGAAAAGTGGAGGAATATATATTGGATAATTACTTGGAAGATTCCTGGGGAGCTTGGTAAAAGCAGCTTTCAGTCCGATCCGCTTGATGAGATTACGACAAACCCCGATCCGTTCGAGAAAGTCGACGAGATTGGTGAGAGTTCCTAAGAAGATAGAGCTGCTGTAAAAGTGGATCGTGGTTTCTACGGAGACCTGGCGATTGACGAGTCGTAGAGCAAGATTATTGTTTTCTGCCCCAAGGTGGTCGATATTGCGCCTTTTGGATCGAGTGACTGGCCGGTAGGTTCCGCATGGGTATACATACTCGTAGATCTCGTCTCGAACTTCGCGCGGAAGGCTGAAGAGTAGTGGAGGCATAGTAACTTGATGCGGGGTTAATGTCACTGTCTTCTCCAAATTTTCGAACCAAAGGGGGTGTACCTGATCAGGCCGCGTCTCCTACACTAGGAGCAAGTCTGTAGGACCAAGTGTTCAAGCAGGTGCAACGTATCTGCAATGCGTCAGTAACGGCGTGGCAGCCAAGATCTGGGAGACAGACAGACTGCTCTAACCCTTCACGGTCTAGGATTCGAGATGAGGGATCTTGGATCTTCGAATTCAAGATCTGACATGCCGACACTAATCCGTTTATGGATCGGTGGATGCTGCTGGCCTAACAGGGAAGAGTGAAGGCCAAGCAGCCTGCGGCCACCGGCGTAAGCACTAGTTCGGTCCTAAAAGCCCTCGTATCTTAGTGACATAGTCCCAGGGTATCCGAGCTAGCGACCTATGCAAATGTATGGTCTATGGTGGGATGATAGACACAAGCTAGTAACACGGTGCTGGGACTCACAAGGACAAATAGAATAGGTGTATCTATCTTCTAGGAGAGGAAGAAACCTAGTACTAACAGGAGTAAGGACCGTCTTGATTCACGTCAGCGCTATGACATGATTTTGAGATGTATTCTCAGTACTGTTGGTCAGCAGTTGACTGAGATTATGAGCAATTGACGTTGGTAGATTGCTTTAAAGCAAGATCCAGCCTCCCCTGTCACGGAGTGGGAGCGTAAAGTCCTGTTGCGCCTCGAACCAGCTGCCCTGCTCGAGATGATCATGTGGAAATCTCATAGGAGCTAGATTGTCCGAGCGAAGATAATTTGTTGGCATTCACGGCATACAGATCTAGCCTCTCAGGACATCAATTTCGTTGTCCACATGCCTCCTTGGCGTTACGTTGCTTGATATTTGACCTGAAGATTCCATGCAGCTCGTCATAGGTCTTCATGTATATGGTTACACAATTTTATTCGAGGCTCTGGGACGGGGACCCAATTTAGTGATTCTGGTGACAACCATGCTAGGGTCTGGCAGTGCAGCTCCCCTCCTTTCCACTCCAGAGAGTCCTTGGCGCACGTCCAATGTTTTGAAAACCTGACAACGGTCCTCGTAGGATTGTCCGGAGACAAACCCCTACGAACAAATGAACGATTACCACCATTGCGTACTTCGAGCTCACACCCCAACTTGTGAACGCCACGGTCGATGAGAGATTGGTACACAGATCGGTAACTGTATTGGTCCTCCACCATTACAAATCGAAATAACTCAATGTTCCAAGAGTGGAAAGATCGCTGATGAGATCGTGTAAATGGGTAGCGTGGTCGTCAGCGTTGCTGCTGTGCTCGAAAATCTGCACCTTTCTCACAAGCTTTCGACATTGCCCAATTCCCCGTAGAAACATCAAAAAGTCTCTCGAGTTCCCTGAGAACGTGCGCTTTCCGTATAAGTGACATGCTGCTTCATTGGATATTTGGTGATTGACATGAAGTAACGCGAGGGCTTCGTCTGTTAATTTCAGATCGCCTGATCCGATCGGAAGAAGAAGACGTGTTCTATAATCCCCACGTCTTGCGGCATGCCACTCGACTGGGTGCAACTCGACTGGGTCCTCCGAGTCGCAATCAAAAACGTAATCGTAGATGCGGTCACGAATCTCGCGAGGGGCTCCAAGGAGCATTGATGACCCTGCTGGCTGCCCTCGATGTGAGCTCAGTGCTCATAAAGAGCGAAGCACTGACGTACGTAAGGAGCGTTGACCATTGTGATTGATCGTTGGGAACCCGAACTTAGGAATTGCACGAGGAGGCTGCGCGGGGTGTCAGCTTTATGTGTGGTCAGACATGGCATTAGAAAATTTAGACTTACGTAGCAATGGTCCCAAGCTTATTGCAGTGGTAAGCTATATGGCGGCTATTCACGGAGACTCTGAGAAATGACTGGAATAGTACTGAGGCAGCACTGTAATGAGTGAAGGTAGTTCTAGAGGCTGCTCGTCAAGCATTAGGTGTTGCCGCTTAGCCACAATTGATGGTGGTCCTTTTCAGATACTGCAGGTAAATAGATGAGAATAGCCCCTACCCAGTTTAGCAGCATCTAGTGATCAAGTCAAAAAGTGGAGATGAATGGGTCTCGTCAATCATATGAGACTGTAGAATATGTCAGGAGAGGCTTAGTATAACCTCGCGAATCAACGTCTACGTATTCCAATCTGCTTAGCAAGTTGGATACATGTTAGTTGCATGACTTCCGACAGCAACAAAATGGTGATATAAGCAATCTGGAAGACCATACATGGGACCATGTACCTCACTTTAGAGAGCCTCGCCCGTAGCACGGTGTCACCCTGAACGGGCGCGTACCCGGAAGAGGCGCAGCCCTATAGGGCGCTAGTGCTACTAAAACAACGTTCCCATTACAATGAGTAGAACATCGGGTTTTCACGCTTCCGACGTCCTATCCCGTAGGAGGACCTATCTATCGTAGTCGTAGGCTACTTAAATAGTCAAATGAATAGTCAAAGGTAGTATATAAAAAAATGTGCGCCTGATCTAGGTATGCGCCCGTTCAGGGTGACACCTTCTACGGCAGTATATACGTACAATCGTGTACGCTTGGCGTTTACACGTGACACGCTACTTTATCATCCATCATCCAGAACTTAAACAAACACTCTGCTTTCCCCTCCAGCATGTAAGAATCAACCAGTCTTCGGCCATGGCGCCGCCGCCAATTGTAAGCCTTTACCGTCACTCTAGCCTCACAAGATCTGAAAAAGACCCAGACACCATCTCCGCACCGTTTCATCACCTCAAAACCCACCAACTCAATACCCCAACCGTCCACCTCCCTCCGCTTCCAGCACCCGGCCCCGCGATCCTCATCATCCCAATTCGCCCCTGCGCCAAAATTCAATTTCAGCTCGACGCAGAAGCATGCAGCGGACAACACAACGCCAGCGACGCAGTATTCTTCGCCTATACCGCGGCGGCCGCATTTGCCTGCTGCCCCTCCCGCAAAGGACAGAGAGGATATAGAAGAGACGAGCTCGGATCGAGAAGACGAAAAACGAGATGAAGACCATGCTACAAGCAACCCGCTCCCTGCACTGGCAACGAGCAAACGCCGTCGTATAAATCCAACAGAAGCAATAACCATCTCGTCCGATCCGCCTTCTCCCTCCTCACCACCCAGCACACCCCCTCTTCCAACGATCGAGCACGAAGACCCCTTTCCAACCACCACCAAGGTCGCATCAATCTTAAAAGCGCAGCATCCACCCCGCTTTGTCCTTCCCAGCCCCGCACCCGCACCCTCAACCACAAACCCCAGTATACCTAGCCGTCCACCACTGATCCTCCCACCACGCTCACCTTCGCCTCCGCCTGAAGCACCCGTGTTCTTCTCACCCCATCGCAGGGGCCAAAAGTACGTTCCGGGCGGTCTTGCATCTACTGTCCGCGACTGGATTGTTGAGACGGCGCAGGTGGGTCATACTCATGCTCATGCTAGGCAAGGCGTACAAGAGTGGTGGGATGTGAAATTCAGAGTTGGAGAGAGCAGAAGTGCGAACGTTGGGAGCGGAATGATATTGGTGAGAGAAAGAAATGGAGACAGCGGGTGGATACTTGCTGGGAAGGGGAGAGGTGACAGGGTAGTTGAAGTGGGTTGCGTGGTTGGTATCAAAGAACCGACATGGGAGGTCGAGGTCGAGCGGGAGAAGTGGCGTGTTGCTGTCGAGTGGAAGGTGCTTGACGGTTGAGAGGAGAGAACTAATGCCGTAATACGTGCGGATTGAAAGCGCCGGAGGCTGCCCGAGCGACCTTCGAGCACAGGATAGGGAAAACCAGCGCCCAGGGTAAGCGCCGAGGCCTATTCAGACCAATTTTGCAAGCTGAGCTGGTTAGTGGCCTGAAGATCTCTTTACTAGCAACGTTACTGACCCAATCAGCAACCTACATCACATGTCATGGAGCTAGATGTCATCAAATTCGATAGAATATCACCTACCACGTCCGAAGATACGCCAGACCGTGGTCAGTATTCTTTAAAACGGACAACACTGCCTTGCAATGGGCGAATTGAAACGCAATCCTTTCCCTATTAGGCAAACGGCACTTCGCCAGTGACTCAATCGCTCCGTGTACCGCATGAGCCAATAGGAAACGACCGAATCAAGACTGAGTATCAACGAAAACCTAAAACGCAATATGGTTACGTTTACCACCAGTTCAGAACCCACGCTATGAAAGCACACCACCACCCAATTCATCACCTACTCAAAACTCCCCACCCCCAACGCCCCCAACCCACTCCTCCTCTCCCTCGCCGCCCTCTCCCTCTCCTCCCTCCTTCTCCTCTCCACCCCCTCCACAACCCCACTCCTCTCCCTCTCCCTCCCCACAAAATTAACACTACTCCTCTTCGTCCCCCCCCTCCTCACAAAATCCCCCTTCTCCCCACCACCAGCCGCCCTCTCCGTCACAGCCGCAGTGCTAATCCCATTCGCATCAGCATCATGAGCGCTGAGTTGACTCGTCGTTGCGCGGCGTAGCAAAGAGGGCACTTTGAAGCCGCCTATTGCTGAGCTTGTTGCCGGATCATGGAACGCGAGGCGGGAGGATGTGGATGTTGAGGCGGATTCTGCGCGTTTGAGGGAGAGGCGGTCGATGATTGGGTTGGTTGCTGTGCGCCGAGGGTTATGCTGGGTACTGTCGCGGGGGTTGCCTTCGTCTTCGGAGGCTGAAGAGGAGGGTTCTTGGGCTATGGTTATGGAGCCTGGGTCTTCGATGAGGAAGGAGACGGATTGTCGGATTTCGGCTAGGGTGGCGGGTTTCTTTGCGGCGGCTGTGCGGCGGGCTGTGGGTGGTGGGCGCATGTTGCCGCTGTCTGGGATGGAGTCTGTGAGAGGACGTTTTCGCTTGCCGGTCTGCGGTGCTGGGATCGTAGGTTGTTGGGACTGCGAGTCCGGCTCTTCTTGTGTGTCGGTTTCCACGCGGAAAGAGTCTCCGGCAGGACGGTCGAGGAAGTCAAAGTCATCGTCCGGGTTGCGGTCTTCGATGCTCTGCAGAAAGGCTAGTTTTTTGGGATCTTCGGCGATTTTGCCGACTTTTTCGTCCGCAAGTAATGCCTTTCGCATCTTTGCGAACTCGATTCGTTTTCTTTTCTTGCGAGCTTCGGCGTCGTCGTCGGAGTCGGAGAGATCGAAATCAGCGCCGCGTTTCTTGCGAAGCATACCACTGTTGATGTCCTTGTAGAGCTTCGCAACAGCCTTCTCATCGCTTGCCCTTTCTCTGTCCCTGTGAAAGAGTCAGTCATACAAACTCTAAAGTTGGATTGATTGTCTGCCGTACGCATAGAAGCCTGCCAATTTGCTCTCGTCGACATTGATCTCTCCGTGGTCCATCATCGCCTTTATATCCTCATCTTCCTCGCCACTGTCCTCGTCGCTAGCACCACCTAGTCCGGCATACTCATCTTCGGATTCTTGCGCTTGCTCTTCTACCATACCCTTGGCCTCGCTTTTCTTTCTATCAAATGCTTCTTTTGCAGCCGCTGCTTTCGCTGCCTTTGTGGCTTTCCTCATTGCGTCAAATGCGTTGAGCTCACAATTGGAATTTGCAATCTCACGATGAGTCGTCATTGGATCCTCCACCACGTCTGACACGTTTTCCTCTATTAGTACTCGTCTCTGGAGGCGTCCTCTCCTTTTCTTGACTGGTGAGCCATCACCAACAACATCAGACAGCAGCAGGGTGTCCACTGTCGATGGGGGTTCGGATACGAAGCGTGTTTGGGGAGCAGGGGAGGACAAGGCAAACCCTACATCCTGAGTGGGATCCGGAATCTCTGACAGCTGAGTACTTGTACGTAAATCCTGAGTATCTTCCAAAGCATCGTATTGTATCTGTGATTGAGAGAATTCGAGTTCGATTTCTTTCGGTGGATTCGTTCCAGGCCCTGGAAGACCGACCTGACTGTCTTCCACAAGGTCGAGAGAGTCATTGGTATCGAATATCGGAAAGTCAGGCTCAGGAACAGAGTCAAACATTGCCATTGAGTCTTGTTCTTCGTCATTATCATCTCCTTGAGCTTGTGTATTTGCCATCGTAGCTGCGAAAGCTTGAGTCATGCCCATCGGTACCGCATTGGATTCGAAAGGGTTCTCTAGTAACGCTGGCTTCTCGATCGCAGCGGTCTCGGTCTGCAATGGCGTTTCAATCGTTTCTTCGTCGTCATCGTCAATCACCATCTTGTTTCTGCGGGGGCGCTGTAATTCTGCTTCATCAGGCTGCTCATCATCCTCAATACCCCCGCCAATCTCCACTTCTTCCTCTTCTTCATCGTCCCCATCTTCAGAAGCCTCATCGATCACCAGCTCATCCCTCCCAGAGTCAGCTTTGCTCAGAGGAATGCCACCTTCCTCGTCTTCGTTTGCGGTCTCATCCGCATCCGAGGCTAATTCGTCGAGACCCTCTGAATCATCCCCTTCCGCTTCTTCTGACCCGGAAAGCTCAACTTCAGGTTCGCCATCTTGGTCTTCTCGATAGTCCTCGTCTTCGTCGCTAGTGTCAGGCAGATCATTCACTTCGCCATTCGCGATCTTCGCATTTTTCGCGGCTTTCTTCTCCTTCTGCATAATCTCCTCGCCCTCTCGTCGCGCCTTCTCAATCATATCTTCTACCTCTGCTTGATCCTGTTGTCTCTCTTCAGCGGTCTGGATCACGATACCTCTGCTCCTCAGATCTTCGATCTTAGCCGCACGTTCCTCAACAGCCTGTTGCCTAGCACGTTTCTGTAACGATGTTTGCATGTCCGCTAACGACATGGTTACCTTCTGTCCACGAAGTGGCTTTCCAGGAGAAGTCAAATGAGCAAGAGCCCGCAGGGTTTGCAGCGAGCGGCCTTCTTGAACTTTACTCGCTGGTAAACGGTCGAAGACATCAGGTCTCGAAGAGCGGAGCTTCTTGACAGGCAAAACTTCAAGATCGCTATCTGAGTCGAGTTCCATAATCTTAGCCCCCGAGGTTGGATTGGGTGCTCGAATCTTAAGAGGTGGCTGTGTGAAAATCGTTTTCTTACTCCCTCTCGACTCTGAAGCTATTTCAACATTACTGAGATCTACCGCTTTACCTTTCCCTTTATCAAGCTTCGAAACCGTCTGATCCATGATGTCAAGCAAATTTGGAAGATCTTCGCCATCTTGTGCATCGACGGAGGCAGTAATCTTGTTGAGGTCAGGACTCGCATGTTGTTTAGCTGATCTGTCCGGCTCAATGGGACTAGTAGGCGGTGACTGCACTTTCTCTGCGTCCTCTTGGTCCGATGCTGGTAATGAGCTGGCAACTGTCGAAGAGCTTGGATTCTGGGAAGCTTCAGCCGTTGGTGTTGCGGTAGTCCTGAAGTTGAACCTTGCGAAGAGGCTGTCTTTCGTAATCTTTTTCTTCGTCTTTGCTTGATGTGCAAGTTGCATATTTCGACTCATACGCTGCGTCTCTCGACTTATTTCCTCGATAGCCTTCTTGCTCGCCTTGCGTGTTGGCCGCGCCAATTGGGTCAACCTTTTATCCGCGGCTCTGTCATCGTCAGACATTCCTGAGGCAAAGAACGCATCATCTGCCAGCTGGTCCTCGATCGACTTCTGCTTGGCGAACTTCTCCTTTCTTTTCTTGTCTTCTGCCGCTTGCTTCGCTTCCCGTTCGGCCCTCTTTCGAGCGACAAGCTCGAGGAACTTTTGCTTGCTTTGAGGATTGGCGGGTAAGTCGGAATCGGAATCATCTTGGTTCGTTGTCTTCTCGGTCGGTTTCTGCGCATTTGACCCTCCATCGGGCGTCAAGAACAAGCCTGGCGAGGATCTTCGACTCTGGACCGAACCACTCCGGGGTGAATGCGCGCGATCGGTATGTAGATCTGGTGTGCTATGTCGGCTTTGTATTATCGGTTCATTTCCTCCTTCCCCATGGGCTAACGCATTTCGTTCTCCAGTTTCTGGGACAGATTTTATAGGCTTCTCGAGATTGCCGGGTAACAGGCTCTTCTTTATCCTTGCATATGCATTCTCATCCGGGGCCCCCTCATCCTTTGGGCTTGAATCTTCCCTGACCGCCGCCTGACGACCAAGCCGTGCGGCCAATCTGCCCCGAGGAAGAAACAGCGATTCTTGATCTTCCTCCTCTTCTTCCTCTTCTTCATCCAACTTGCTATCCTGTGCTACGTGTTTCCGTTCGTCGACTTTCTGCACGTTCGCGTCGACAGTAGAGAGTACATTTCGAGTCTGGCCTTGGTGTGCTACCGTAGGTCCTTGATCAGAGTCATCGTCAATCGCCGCCAGCATAGCCTTGACTTTGCTCCTCGGCGTGAGTTCTGGGGGGGATATGCCATTCCGAGCTGTCGATGGTGTCGAGAGAGTGGAGCGCCCAATTGACCGGGCAGGAGTCGTAGGTTGTGACATTGTGGTTTGGGAGCATGATATATTTGGCTGTTGCGCTTCACCTAAATTCAGCATCCATACAAAGTTCTGGGTATGTTATTGATAGTGCTCTGCATGATCACTGAAATCGCGCGCTGGAAGACGCGATTTAGCCCTACGGGAGCGCGTTTTCTCTTGGCGATCTTAGAAAGTTGAACATCCTCCCATCTTTCCAACGATAACATCGTTCGAAGACGTCTCAGAGCAAATAGCTCTGCACTCGCAGTCTATTGAAGTGAGACTAGCTTTACGATTTTTCCCAGCCGCTAATCCATCGGCTCTTAGGGGGGCCCAGCTTGAAGAGGCTCTACAACCACGACGGCTCCTCGCTCTACCACCTGCTCATTGTCAAATGTCTAATGTAGCAATGGCTAACGTCATTCCCCAAATACGATACTACAATCCCAAAAGTACATCGTCTAGGCTACATGTATCAAGCATCCTAAGCATTTCCTCGGTTCTCCAGTCCCCGACTCCTTGAAGCTTGTCTACGTGCTACTCACTATCGCCTGGAGCGATAATCCATGTTCTTTATCCCACTCTCACTGCATACCCACTGGCCTTGAGACCATACCAGTCCGACGAGCCTGATGGAATTCTCGATCCCCTCCCTGACGGGGCTTTGTTTCACGTCTTCAAATTCTCGCGTCACCTTGATGTAGATCTCCGAGACCTTGGTGGTCTAAGCTGGTTCAGCATATCAATGACATGTCATAGGTGATGAATTGGACTCAGATGTGGGATCGTGCTACTGGCCTGTTCCGTAACAGCATCTCTTTGACTTCCACAGACAAACCTCGAATTCAACCTTGCTGTAAAAAAATGGCGCGGCTTTCGCAGAGATCTAACAACGGACGAACAGTACTTTGAGGACTCGTTGGGCTTGCAAGCGGAGTCACAGCTTGAAGCCAAAGTTCCCAGCAATGCGAACGTACACCGTCATAGACCAACACAAATCCGTGGACACGCTCTCGTAGCTCCCTCAGTAGTCCAATCAAAGTTACTGAATCCAATTACACCCTGTAGGGTGGCCTTGATGTTATTACCCCAGACCATGCCGTTGAATACGCACGCAATTACCAAGTCACTTGATTCCGAGCATTAGAGAACCTGTCTGGCAAGGCCCTAGGGCTATCCACAAATGATTGTCAGTTTACTGCACTCTAGAACCAGAAGAAAGAGATACTTCATTGTTACCTTGAAGGCAAACGTCCGTAGAAGGGGTTCTTGTAGATAGCCTATTGGTGTTTGGTAGGTGAAGACGTTCCTTTGGATGCAAGTAAGGGCAACAGATGATAGCAGATGGCACAAGAGAGCGGGCTGAGTTTATCAGTGCTGACGATCAGCCCTAGTCAGCGAACTTCACCCAAGCATTACTGAGAAAGCACACCTTTAGTGTCAGTCTTAGTAATAAATGTTTTGAAGATGAGCGCTCTAGCTAATCAATCTCCCATAGTACCCAGTCACCCGCTTTACCGGCTTGTAATAGAAAGAAAGAAATGAGATCTCATATATTCGTACACCACCCATCACCTACATCTGAACGTAAAACGCCTTAATCATGCACTCTGGGAGTCCTTTCCTATGCACGCTTCGATATCTGCTAGAGGGGTATAGATGTGCTACCAATGTCTGTACAGGCTGAGAGCACAGGATGACTGCACAAGGCCTGCTGACCTGACAATCTTTGAGATTCCGGAAAGTTGAATCTCGGTAGCAATGGAAAATGTCGTCCATTTTGAGAGCATAGAGGCACTGGACAACGCCGGCCGGCCGACCGGACGATTCTCTTGATTCCGATGAATGAGTATCGTACACAAATGAGAAGGTGGTACATATTATCGTGGCGATCACGATTATTCAGTATTGCTGGTTCTCTCCATATGCGTATTGGGACCCATTAGTCACCGGACGCTTCGAGGGTGAACTCTTCATACTGGAGCCTGGAGGTAAGGGTAGTGGTCCAGATGGTGGTGGTGCTGGGCGGATTGGCAATGTCGTGGTAGAATTGAAATTGCCACTGTCTCTAGGATGACTTGGCAGACCTCCGGTTGGTGTAAATGCTTCTCCATCTCTTGAGCGTCCTGACGATGGGCCGGGAAAGGTACTCGATGTACGGGGAGGAAAGCCTTGTCTGTCAAAAGCCGCACTTTGAGACTGATACATCCCAGTACCGTTGACATCGTTTGAGTACACTCGCTGCGGTGCAGGATCCAAAATTGGTGGGTGCCGGACATCGTCTTCGGCGATCGGAATGACCCCAGAGGTAGGGGTCTTGTTTGCCGTGGATGAAGCTGAAGCTGTGGAGGGCGCTGAGAGCGTAGAGTCTTTGGGCGATGGTTGTGCCTCTCCACGAAGGAGAGCTTGAGTAGAAGGGGAGAGTTGTGGTGCAAGATGGGACTTGCGGTTGTGCTTCTCCATCATTTGGACTGCCCACTCTTCTAGATTGACGGGAGTCCTCTTCGCAGCTGCAATGAACATATCGCCGTCCTAGCAAATGTGTATCAGTAGAATCATTGATAACCACACAGTATTAGAGCTTACATAGAGTTGGCGGGGAGTTGGGCGATCGTCGGGGTTCTTGAGTAAACATTTCTGTATCATATCATCGAGTATCGGCGGAAATGCATCACTCGAGGGAAGTTTTGGTGCTGGTTCGTGAACAATCTGCTGTAGAAGATCAAGTATACCCATCGGCCCAGCACTTGCGCGATCTCCAGCAGCGGCATCGCTAGCGTCAAACGGAAACCGGCCTATGGCAAGCTCCATAACGGTCAGGCCAACGCTCCAGATATCCGACTTGATAGAGTATTTGGCTCCTTGGATCCGCTCAGGAGCCATGTATGTAGAAGTACCAACAAACGTATCCGCAATCGAGTTCACCAATTCCCCTGAGACGCCGAAATCACAAAGTTTGATATGCCCTTTTGAGCTGACCAGTACATTGGATGGTTTGATATCGCGATGCATGATGCGATGGACATCGTACAGATAGTTGAGCCCACTTAGAATGGCTTCTGTAATCTTTCCGAGGACATCTACTCGGACCGGCCCAAAGTCTTTCGAGATTCGATCGAGGGATCTGGAAGGAGATCAGAAACAGCAGGAATGTAGATGAAACAGGAACCCTCACCCGCAGTCCATATACTCCATACACATGATGACATCTCCTGAATTGTGGAGGAACGCGCCATAGAAGGTCACGATATTTGCCGAAGTACAATCATGCATGATGTGGAGTTCTCGAACGATTTGCTTTCGTACATCCTTCTTCGCTTCGACATGAATCACCTTAGTACAGACATTAGCCTAAGTAGTCCCCTGCAAGGGACTTCCACGATTACCTTCTTAGCCATGATGACTTTGGTAGCTGCGTGCATCACTTTGCTAACAGTTCCTCCATTGCCCGCTCCGAGCTCTTTCAGTACAATAAGGTCCTCGTTCCGAAGGTCCAGCTTGAACTCCACCCCGATCTCTAATGTGTCTGTCCTTGTGACACTGTTGCCTAAAGCCCCTGGAATCTGCGCATCCCCTGCTGATGGCGCAGGGTGTTTGGCCGGAGGGCCACTGAGAGCAAGTCCTTTGACATTTTTCCGGCCTAGGGTTCGGGTCTTCATGTCTGACATCGTGGTGATATTGTGGGGATAGAAGAAGAAGGAGCGTTGTATCTGTACCTAGAAGGCAAGGTTTCACTGCTTCAGGGAGCTGTTGGTGGTACAGAGCTTTGATAGGTGAACGGCGGACGAGTAATAAGCTGTGCCTGATACGACTCCGTTAAGCACGCTATTCTAGGGCGCGATTTCGACCTCATCTGTCTTGGCTCAACGATCGACCAGTACCTGCTGTGGGCCTGCTTGATTTGCGACCGCTACAAGTCTTATAAATCTCAAGACCGCTCCATTCTAACAGGTCCAGCTGATGAGACGAAAATAGATATCGGTCCCACTCTCCTTTGAAGCAGCCCTACAGCGCTAAACGCGGGTCTTTGGATAAACGGTAACTGAATCCGGGCGTTAGGTAAGCAGGCCTCACTCCCCTGCGAGCCAACACGCCTCAGATATTTTCCTCCATAAGTCACTATTGCCTTGGGCTTGACCGTTCTGGGGTATGGGAATTCTTGAGTTCCCAAGAAGCAAACACAATACGCCCATCCACTTAAAACACCTGCAATTAACGACTAAATGAGCCATCTCAAAGACTTAATCGTAGGGGAGGTCGAAGTCGACGATGACGAGGAAGAGGAATCGTATGATGAAGAGACCGGAGAAGCTCGGACAAAGACGAATGGCGCCAGGACTACTAACGGTACTAACGGACATCTCGATGATTCGAGCGAAGAGGACGAAGATGATGACGATGAAGAGGCTGCAAGACTGGTACAATTTCTTGCTGACCTGGCCGCGCGCGGAAACGCTGATTGGGTGGCCTTAGGTGAGAGAAGGTTTTATCGTTGAAGATGAGGAAGACGACGAAGAGCGCGCTCGACGACGCCAGGAGAGAAAGAAACGCAGACGGGAAGAGCGTGAGGAAGAGGAGGCTGTATTGGATGAAGAGGATCTGGATCTCATAGGACAGCTTCCAGTCGACGAACAACGTGACACTAGCGAGGTAATATAGGAGCGCTGCTTTCAACGGTGGCTGCTGACGTCGGTTTAGGGGCCAAAATTCAAACGTCTCAAGCGAGGACACAGGGAGGATCGTGACGAACGGCCGAAGGGCATAAAAGACATATTCGACGATGACGAGGAAGACGGACAACCTCGCGTACTGGAGGGTCAACGTCGTCCTGGTCACCGAGGCCTTGAGGATGAGTTTGCAGACTTCATTGAGGAGGATTTCGAAGATGATGACGCCAAAGGCCCCGAAGACGACGATGCCGATATTCTTAGGAAACCTCACAGAAACATCGTTGCGGTTACGGATGCGGCAGGTCTTGACGAGGTCGCAATGGAAGACATGAAAGAGGCCTTTGGCGACGGGCTGGAATACGATTGGGCGCTTGAACTGCAAGAGCAAGAAGAAGACGAGCAGGGACGCGTGGATCCCGATGACCCGGATGGACTGGCCCGGGGTCTCGAGTTGAAGGATGTCTTCGAACCTTCCCAACTTGTCGACAGAATGTTGACAGATGACGACAATCGGATTCGGGTTATGGACCAGCCAGAGCGCTTTCAGCTTGCAAGAAAGCCTTACAGAGATCTTGAGTTGACAGACGAAGAGTTTAGGGAGGAGTCTATTTGGATCTCCAACCTTATGTGGCCTAAAAAAGCGCTGGCAGCTGAACATCGAGAGCAATTCCAGAAATCGATCGCAAAGGTACTGGAATTTTTAAACATCGACGAGTACGAAGTTCCGTTTATCTTCCAACATCGCAAAGATTACCTCATCCACGCCCAAAAGATAGAGGTCACCCCAGATCAGTACAACCCAAATGCACCAACATACGTTATCAACGCAGAGAAGTTGCTGAATCAGACCGATTTGTGGGAGATTTTCGATATGGATTTAAAGTTTAGAGCTCTCATTGACAAGCGCCACGCCCTGCAGCGCACCTACGATAACCTAGGGAACGTGTCCGACGACTTCAAGGACCCTGTAATCGAGGAGATGCTACCTTCAGCTATCACGATGGAGGAACTTCAGGATGTGCAAGACTACATACATTTCCAGCACTCCGCGCGTCTTACCGACTTGTCTGTTCTTAATGGCTCAGGCACAAATGGGGTCACTCATCGTCGGCCTGGGGCTTCGAAAATGATTTTTGAACGTATTCGAACCGGAAAGGTTTATGGATTGGTTCGGGCGTTTGGTATCTCAGCGGATGCTTTCGCTCAAAATGCATTGCATAAGGAAGGCATACGGCAATTTACTGAAGACCCAAGCCAACGTCCAGATGACATGGCAGATAGCGACGAGATATTGGACCCGCCAGACTATTTCTCTGGTGTGCAATGTCTGAGAGCTGCTAAGGCCATGTTTGCCGAAGAGATTACCTTGAGTCCGAAAATGCGAAAAGTAGTTCGACAAAACTTCTTTATGAGCGGTATTGTGGACTGCTACCGGACAGAGAAGGGTTTGCGTAAGATTGATGATCAGCACCCTTACTACGATTTCAAGTATCTACGAAATCAGCAGCTTACTGATATTGCTCGTAAGCCAGACCGCTTTCTGTGCATGCTGCGAGCAGAAGAAGAAGGGCTGGTGGAGGTGAAGGTCCGGATGGAAAATCCTGAAAGCTTCAAGAAGCGACTTTACGCAGACTTGGAATCAGACAATTTCAGTGAGATTGCTGATGCCTGGAATCGAGAGCGAAGAGATGTCCTAGATATGGCTTTCCTCAAGCTAGAGAAGATTATGACTCGAGGCGTGAAGGAGGCCCTGAAGCTCGAATGCGAAAACATGATTGCAAAATCGTGCCGTGAGGAGTACCTAAGACGACTCGACCAGGCTCCCTACAAGCCCAAGGGAATGGTTTTAGGCACGATTCCGAAGGTTCTTACCTTATCCAACGGCACGGCCACAGTAGGTAGGGAGGCCATATGCTGGGCTGCGCTTCACGATGACGGTCGAGTGCTTGGTAATGGAAAATTCAGCGATCTTGCGCTAGGAGATCCAGAGCGAAATACCGATGATGGCGCCGACGTGAAAACCTTAGTGGAAATAGTCGACAGGTGGGAGATAGAAGTCATCGGCATTTCAGGTTTCTCAGCAGAGACCAGAAAATTGTACAAATTGATCGATGACATTGTCGAGCGAAAAGAGTTACACGGAAATAGCTATGAAGATGATGACGGCAACACTAGGGTTGACAAGTTGGATGTCGCGATTGTCAACGATGAAGTTGCACGACTATATCAAACCAGCGACCGAGCCAACATGGAGCACCCCGGGTTTGCACCTTTGACAAAATACTGCGTTGGTCTTGCCAAGTACCTTCAGAGCCCCCTAAAGGAGTACGCCTCACTTGGGCGCGACATCATCTCCATCACTTTCGACTCAGCACAGCGTTTTGTACCGCAAGAGAAGATTCTCAAAGCACTCGAGACCGCAATAGTTGACATGGTCAATTTATGTGGTGTAGAGATCAATGACGCGGTTGGAGATCTGTACACCGCAAATCTACTCCCATATGTTGCCGGACTTGGACCCAGAAAAGCAGCCCAGCTCATCAAAGTCATCAATCACAACAATGGCTTCGTTACGACAAGGGCCGAGCTGGTAGGTGATCCAGACAAGAATATACTGGCTGCTGTCGGGCCCAAAGTTTGGAACAATTGTGCTAGCTTTCTCCATATTGACTTTGACGAAACTGAGCCAGATGCGGACTATCTTGACAGCACGCGGGTTCACCCCGAGGATTATGATCTTGGACGGAAGATGGCTGCTGATGCCCTTGAGTGGGACGAAGAAGATATCGAAGCCGAACAGGCGGAGAACGGGCCGGGAGCCATCGTCAGAAAACTCATCAGCGAGCAGGCTCAAGAGAAAGTCAATGATTTGATTTTGGAAGAGTATGCAGAGCAGCTGGAAAAGAGCTTTAATCAACGGAAGCGCGCCACATTGGAGACAATTCGTGCGGAATTGCAACAACCATATGAAGAACTACGAAGAGGTTTTACATCGCTTACGACCAACGAAATCTTTACCATGTTCACAGGCGAAACACCAGAATCTCTGTGCGAAGGCATGATCGTTCCAATTTCGATCAAAAAAGTTGCAGACGATTATGTCGAAGCCAAGATGGACTGTGGTATCGAGGGTACCGTGCCTGCTTTAGCAATTTCGAACAGACCCGACGTATCCGCCAAGCAACTATTCTCAGTACATCAAACCGTTCAAGCCAAGATAACATATCTTAATCGCAAGCAACTTTCTGCGAACTTTTCCCTTCGCGAAGACGAGTTACAGAGGCCATTCCGAAAAGAGACTGATCGGATGAGAGATGAGTGGGATGACGAACAGGAGAAGAAGGACAAGGAATCCATGCTGGAGAAGAACGACGTGTCTGGTAGGACACAGAGGGTCATTAAGCACCCTCTCTTTAAGCCATTCAACAGCATCCAAGCCGAGGAATATCTTGGCTCGCAGGCTCGTGGCGATCTGGTCATTCGTCCTTCCTCAAAAGGACCCGACCATCTTGCTGTAACCTGGAAGGTTTCAGACAATATCTACCAACATATCGACGTTCTTGAACTCGACAAGACCAACCAGCTATCTGGTGGCACTACGCTCAAGATCGGTGGTCGTTACAACTACAGCGATCTTGATGAATTGATCGTCAATCACGTCAAAGCCATGGCCAAGAAAGTGGATGAGATGATGCTTCATGAAAAGTATCAGAATCTCAGCAAAGCTGATACTGGTAAGCAAGCCTGCTCCTGCCCAATCCGCAAGAATTATTTACTGACTCTATTCCTACAGAGCGATGGTTGACCACCTATACGGAAGCCAATCCCAAGCGTTCAGTCTACAATTTCTGCATCGACCCCAAGCACGCTGGCTACTTCTTCCTCTGCTTCAAAGCCGGTCAGCATGCTCAGGTTCAGAATTGGGCGGTGAAGGTTGTTCCGCAGGCTTTTGAGCTGCAGAAGAATATGTATCCTGATATGAGGGCTTTGTGCAATGGGTTCAAGTTGCTCTTCACTAATATGCAGAGCGGTAAGAGGCGCTGAATTCGTTTGGATGTTCCCAACTGCTATCTTTCGTTGCGCACTTTTGGGGAGGGAAAGCGT
>JAABUW010004667.1_pt1 | contig 18432 bp, 18 predicted proteins | sample 5560081 | NCBI WGS metagenome assembly JAABUW01 (sample SAMN10711882, study PRJNA513363) | rock metagenome | isolation source: Antarctica rocks | place: Antarctica: Victoria Land, Knobhead sud | reverse complement strand
AAATTCAGTCACATCTTGGTGGCAAAGGCTGCACTTGAGCGAGCCATGGCATGGCTGGGTATCACTGGACTGCCTTATAATACCGCAATAGCAAATAAACAGGCTAGTACCCTGACGTTCCATAATGTTCATTAGCATGTATCATTTACCAATTCCGGCTTCCAATCGCGTTCTTCGTCTTCAACTGCTAAAGCGCATATCTGCGCCTCTTGTGCTTCTTCTTCTCGTAGGGAGGCCGGCCTTTCTCTATTTCGAGATCCGCTAGGTAATCTTGAACATTGCTGCACACGGAAGTGTGAGCAAGGATCTCTGTCCTCGAATACAGCTTCCCACGATCGAGTGCGGCCTTGCACGACCACGGAGAGACGGAGTCATGGGGGCCTCTAGAGCGAGGCTCATCGATACCACCCGGAAACGAAGTCTGGCAGCCATGGCAATTGAGGACCGTTCTGGACCGTCGATGACTACAAACCGCTCTTGCGCAGCCAAGACAGTGGAACCCTGCGTCCACAGGGTCGTTGAGCGAATTGCTGTTGTGTTCCAGAACAGCCAGTGGCATCTGTGCGTGGTTTTGGTGTCAGCACTGCAACACTGGCTGGGGAAGAGTGGCCTTCAGAGGACGTACTACTGCTAGGTTGTATTCAAATCGGTCGAAAACAGCTGGCATGACGCTGAAATCCCGGGTACCGAATCGTCGAGCCTCTGCTTTACTGACCAGACAGACCGTGTTTCGAAGAAACCTTTCTGGTCCCACTAGACCTTGTTCGTAGTTTTCCGAGGAAACCAGCATTCTCGGCATGGCCTTGGCCGGCTTCTTTGAGATTTGAAAATCGTTTACGGCAGTCCGGTACTCCACTGGCTGCATTTCAACGTCGTACATTGCGCATCGCTGACAACAGCGCTGGAGCCCCGGGAGAAAGACATAACCGGCGAAGCTGTTGCACGTTGTGCAAATTGATCGGGTGAGAGCGGTGTAAATGCGGCCGATGGTGAAGGCGGACTGAAGACCAGTCTTGTAGAGTGCTGCGATCACACCTGGAGTGTGGGTGACGATACTTGTGTATCGCGTATCAGACGATGCCATGAGGTGACCACGAGAGTTGGTCGCCTTGAATGACCGTAGATCGTGAATGCTGAGATGTGAGAAAATACCGTGGAGCACCTCTAGGGGGAGTGGTTCGAGGTGGCCAAGGGACAGACCAGGACGGTTGCCATCGAGGGGCCGCAGAGCACGGGGTGCTCTTCGTGAAATGGTCGGCTTGAAAATCAGCTGTTCGAAGGCTCTGCTCCGGTAGGCGAGGTAGTGCAGCATGAAGTCTGGGTTATCTGAACCATGGGCTTCGAGAGCAGCGACGTCATTTCGTGCTTGTTCTCCGTGTTGCCAGCAAAACGGAAGGCCTTTGTGAGCAGCCCTTGGGCAAGGTCTTGCATGACTCGTTCCGACGTACGCGATGCCTTTGCAAAGTGGCATGACTGGCGTATCCTGGGTAACAATGAGGTGATGGATGAACTGCTGAATGAGATGCTAGAACTAATGATAGACAAATGCAGAATGAGATGCCATAATCTGGGTACTTGAAGTGTTGGCTTCTGTGTTGATTCAAAGCAAGGCTAGGAGAGCCGTACCAAATTGCTAGCGCCTTCGCTTCGAATGCGGAAGGAAGCACTTGTTACTTCAGAGATGGACACATCGAGTCAATCATGGATGTGCACATAATGAGGATCGACCCCTCCTGGTGGCCGGATGACTGGCTGCGGGGCTCGAGCAAGATATTACTTGACATGTGCTAATGTTGATGGTTGTGTATGAAGTGCTAGATGGAAAGGGCGATATCAACAAGGCTGCACAACCAAAGCTCGGGCAGCTCTCTTTTGACGGCGAAACCTACTCACATGCCAAAGAGGAGAGTATGTCCGGTTCACGCAAAGCCTTGACAAGACTGAATACCGTTGGGCTACGATATTATGGTCGAGCCAACTGCAAAAACCGGCTATACTTCTGCAGAATGATTGAAGAGGACAGTCGTGAGTCAGTTTGCACATGCCGTCAAGGATGCAACAGCAAGCTTGAAAGTCCTGCCAAGACGAGTGGTAGCGCAAAACACGTCTAAGCTGCTCCTGGACCTTTTCTCGTCTACTGGCAATGTGTTCTATTTGTTTCCTCGTCTACAGAGAGGCTACTACCATGTCAGAAGAATCATTGAAAGTCGACAGAGTTTTGGGCAAATGTTGTTAAATGACGCCACAGACGCCACAGACGCCACAAATATCTTGGCGCAACATGTGGAGTAATTTCATAGCTCTGGGAGCTATCTCCTTATCAAGCGACGGTGCCTCTGACAACAGCGGTGAAGACAAAGTACAGTAGCTCAAGGTCAGCAATAACTTCACCCTCGTTTTCGCCATCGATCACACCCGGACACGGAGCTTTAATGGATACCATATTGTACTACCGAACATGGTTGGCAGAGCACTGTTTGACGAAGCAATACGAACGTGTCCTTACAATTCGCCATTGTTAGTCTTTTGAGATGATTTGTTGGGTATTGAGTGTGGTAACTCTTCACTTTGGCCATGCCATGTGCGAAGCCGGGTACCCGTCATTGTGGATCGCGGCTTTGCAGATGGGCACCTAAAGTAGTATCAACACTAGCTCTACCTTAGTGGCGCCTGCTAGTCAGTAGCGTATTACGTCCACGTGGACTTCCGCACTTTGGCAAGCCACTCGATTCAAGCGTGCCAAATTACTGGGTCCGGCCTGCCATCGAACACCACAGCGTGTCCACCCCTCGATGATGGGTGAGAAAGGAGTGCTGCGATATCGGTAAGGACGACTCGGATTTACATGTTGCGACGACACTGTCAGCGAGAGATTCAAGAGATTCAAGTCATGCTGATCAAGCGGAATTATTCCCGTTCTTTTCCTGCTTGCACTTTGAAGCTCGTTTTCGTATGCGACCGGGTTTAAGAGTCGTCGATCAGTCCCTTCCCTCGAGACCTCGGACATATTCATTGACCATGACAATTGGCCAAAGCCACCGTTAAACATGTTTAGTCTGCATGCACCTCGGGTATCCTTGTCAGCTTTGGTCACGCCGAAGATACCTGAGTCTTGCTGCTCCATGACTAAATAAGCCGCATAATCGGACGGGTCGCTTCTATCGTGGTCCGACCTTGTCAGCTTGTACCATGGTACCGGAGTCACTTCTATTGATATCATGACTCGGGTGATTTCGATGTGCAAATGCTTCAGCACCAAGTCAGAGTCAGAGCGACCACAAGGATCATCCGGTAGCTAGCGCTGCAAAAATAAAGTCCTGCCATCTGTTGGCGCCGACGGCACTCTTGAAACCTCGGAGCCAACAACTCCAGAAAAGTCTCTGCATGCGCTAAGTTTCACCATGGCGGCCAAAGAGCATGGCGTAACAGTCTATCTATCTATGGAAGACTCTGCACGAAGCAGATATACTATTAGCACTCGAGCAATAGTAATTTGTAGCCTCACGGCGGGCTCCGGCATCTGAGATGAGGCTCTTGGTTGCCAATCACCATCGTCCGACGGGATCTCATACTACTAATTGTCATGTGGCTGATATCCCAATGCAGAAGAGGCAACAAAACTCGTCGGCATGTGTGATGCTGGAATCGACCAGCACATCGACCATGCAGTAATCACAGGGATGGCCAGGCATCCCCGAGCCCAGTCGACGGACCTCGTCGCAATCTTCCTTCTCCCTCTCGTGTCGCGCAATGGCGATACATAGTGACCGAGATCGGATGAGGTCTTGTTGTTAAGGCCGAAGTACTAAGGTACATGCCACATGAAGAATATTTAAAGCGTAAGCTGCAGAGGTGCGGGTAGAGGGAGCATGGACGATTTGGCGACCCTGCTCCCAGGCCGGTTGCATTGCATCAAGTGTACGCGAGGGATATATATGGGAGCGTGCAGTGCATTGCAGGATGAGCTGAAACGTGCCCAAAGACCAGGTTCAATCGGAACAATTCCAGGTGATGTACTGCCTTTCTTATCCATCATCCGTGCACATGGGGGGCCGGAGACGCACATGGAGAATTGGCGTGTGGGTTGTGTACCAAAGATAAAAGACGCAGATGATGAGAGGTGCAGGCAGAGTCATCCATCCGTTTGGTCGCCTACCTACCAATATTTCCAGCCTTCCAAGCTTTTGATGGGCTTGGGGAGGCTTCGCCGATGGAGCCATGGATCTGCCATTTCCCAGGCTAAGCGTCCACGCTAGTCGATTAGGCTTTCTTCACACTCAATACGTAATACCCCACTATCTCAACCTCGATGCAGGTTGCTTGTACCATAGTAGACAGTGCCTTGCAGCCAGTCCATGTGTTTGGAGTGCAGTACGCAACGTCTTTCCACATTCCGCACGTCCCATCCAAACCTCGAATCTGTAGACGCCGGCGCATGTTCACGGGCGCAGAGAAAGCAAGGCAACGGGCTGACTATGACATGACGGAAGTCGCGGCCATGCCTTACCATGACTACCTGAGACTAGACATGCTGGCAGGGATGATGGGATCCTGCCATGCCATGCCACGCTTAGCGGCATTACATTCCCTGCGCCCTCGTGTCTTGCCGATCAAATCTGACACACAGGTATGAGGCCTGGTCTAGCATGGAATAGTCCATAGTCCAATAGTCAATACTCAATAGTCTGGGACTCTGGAGACTACTCGATTACATACTTTTGGCAATTGCTGCTTAGCCTGACTCCCTTCCCTTGCTAACCTCCTGACCCTTCCCTAAGCTTCGAGCCTTCCTCCCATTCCTTTGGTCTCGACCGTGCTAACTGCTAAGCCCCTGCCCTCCCCCTCGCCTGTCGCACACTGGCTGCCAACGGGCAAGAACCAAGTCACCCAGTCTCCAATCTCGAGTCTACCAGAGTTCACTCCCGAGGTTCCCACACTACACCCCAAAGCTCATCTCCTCACCACCGGCTGCTGACGCATTTGCCTCCTTGATCCATAACAATTGGCTCTCACACTTGCTCCCTAGCCTCAACTGCCGACCAGTCTAAGCTGCTTGCGTAGTGGAGCCTGCTTCCATCGCCTGTTGCCCCGTGGTCCCTCGTGGTCTGTGTCTCCGGTGCCAATCGCCTTACATGACTGGTCTGTCTCCCGTTTCTTCAGCCCTTCCTTGACTGACGGCATTGTTTTGCGCAAATCCTTTCCCACCCCCATGCATCAGCAGCTTCTCTATCATCCAGACACCCTCTGAACATGTTGTTATAGAAGACGCCCCTCACCCGGTCGCATCATATGCTTCCACCGCACGCCGTCGTTCTCCCACCTCCCCTTCACGCGATACCGAAAATTCCACCTCCTCCACCGGTCACCAAGTCCGCAACAACAGATTGTCAATAGCTGCTATCGCCCGCGAGAAGACCAACGCGGCGCTTGCCAACCTTTCAGTCGGCCTACACTCCCAGGCATCTCACCAATCCTTGTCGGCTTCATCCTCTGATACTACCACAAAACAAAGTACCACTGTCGCTCCGCCGGCCGAGACTACCTCTAGGCAGCAGAAGGGCTACGTGAACCTCGCACCTCCTCGTGCGGATCAGGTATCAGCTACATCACCTGGGCCAATCGCCAGCCCAAACGTCGAGGGGGCTGCTCAAAAACCCGGCTTGTCTTCGCCGTCACCGGACGGGCGACGACTTCTCGATAGGATCCCCTCGCCTCAGATCCGAACCCCTCCTCCTTCGTCTGCAGAGTCTCCTCAGCAAGCAGCACAAAACAAGATGCATCAGACATCATCAAGGCTTCTCCGCATGACGGATGAAGAGCGGCCTTTCACCAGGGATTTTGAGGATCTCTTTTCTACGCTGATGGTCAGCTTACCTCTATCGGCACATCGCGTGCGCTTTCAAAAGGTCGATCATACCTTCACGTCTGAAGAGGCTATCAATAATCTGGGATCTCTCAAATTTTCCCAATCGAACCGAATGCCCGATCCCAAAGACCCCTCGAGGATAGTCACGACAACCACGACCACAACTTTCTCCATGGCGAAGGAGATGGCGAGATCAGTCTGCCAGCGCTTCATGGACGCACGCTTTGTCGAGCCTTCAGATTCAAAGCCAACCCCATCTTTTCCTCTCAAGAATGCAGTGTGGCAGCTTACACCGAAAGGCATGCATGTGCTGACACGGTTCTGTCAGCGCAATGGCATCAGTCAGCGGCATGTTCTTGACCTCTTGGACAGTCCTAGGAATACTATGCAGCTAGTCATCTTAGAAAGAGACGGTTCAAGTGACAAGCTGTCGCATGACCGCGCGACCATAGAAGTCATCTTCCGACGATTCTCTGGCCAAGATGGCCCAAATATCAAGCTCAGTACCTCGGCATCTGACAATGACTCCTTGAGCGATTATTACAATGGCATGATAGGGGTGAAGATGGCAAAGGAAAGAAAGATACTTGACCGGGTTGTGCCAAACACGTTCACCGGCAAGACCGCTGTAGATTGGTTGATGGATTGTTGTACTACTGTGGATCGCAGAGAAGTTTATGAGATTGCAGAGCTTTTTGTTTCTCACGGTCTAATTTGGGCAGTGGTTGAGGACAAGGTTTATGCCCACCAGAATCCCGGAGCGTCAAGGTTCCAGCCTACAAAGAACGCTATCTATGGACTTACAGACAAGGGCCAACGCATTGCCGGATGGCTTGGAAGAGAAGACAGTCCCAGTGGCGACGACAGTAGACCAGACGCCTCGAAGAACAGGAACAACGCGAAGAACGGCCCTCGAGACTCGAACAACAATCGCCTGAGCATCATTGTCAACGACCCAGCGCTTCGTTTGCTTTTTAGAGAATTCCTGCGAGACACCCATTGCGAGGAAAATCTAGCCTTCTACCTCGAAGTCAGAGAATTCACAAGGAGCTATGATAATGCTGAAAGAGCAAAGTCATTTTCGAGGCCGGATGCGATCAGGGAGAATCTAGCTGCTGCATACGGTACGCATTCACCCATCTTCTTGAAATCTTACGTCTTCTAACTTGCGTCAGGACTCTATAATGCCTTTCTCGCACCTGGGTCGCCATGTGAGCTCAACATCGATCACAATCTGCGTAGCAGCTTAGCTGGGCGTATGACTAGAGCCGTTGGTGATGACGACTCATTGTTGAAGAGCTTACAAGAAGTTGTGGGTTTGTTTCGAGATGCCCAAGCCTCAGTATTCAAATTGATGTCAAGTGTAAGCAGGTCCACTCACCCAAATCCAGTTGAAGGTACTGATGATCATACAGGATTCCGTCCCGAAGTTCCTCAAGGAACCAAAATACGCCACTGTTCTGGCCCAACACAATTTCGACCATGCGGTTGCGCAGGCAAACCAGTATGGGTCGTCACAAATGGTCCTGCCTGAGCGATCTAAGAGTAAGGCCGTTCGAGATAGAGATCGAGACCACCGAGCATCTTGAATAAGTTCGAGGGGACCTGCATCTGCTCGATCATGCCTTTCTGATGTGATGTGGGATGCCGAGATGATTTGGAATGATCAGCACGCCACCACATGTTTCTCTTGTCACTGGAGCTTGAATCTCGGCCGATGGACGCCGCCTGATGCCGCAGTTATCAAACAAAAGGCATCTGTCGCCTTCGAGACCGATCCGATACTGGATATTCCCAGGGCGAGATACGTCTCCAATAGTTAAAGGAAGATGAATTGCACACCCGGCACCATGGCTACCCTTCATGCGGGCTTCAAAAGCCACGGAGTATTATCTGGGCAAGGTTTCCGAATTAAGATTATTAGATGATTATTGCATTGGGCGCTTTTTTGCATTGCTTTTACGGGTTCTAGAGCCTTTTCGGTTCTTCGTCCATTCAGCATTTTGTTATCATTCTTTTTCAGTCTCGCAATGCATCTGGGATGGCGATGATGTCCCGAGTCACGTTCGTCGTGCTACTCCTTTTTTTGCTCTGCACTCTTCAGTCCACGAAGCATGTCTTAAGAACCTCTTCTAAGATGGTCGCTGGAGGGAGAGAGGGCGCCGGCGGCCAGCTTTTGGAAGAGGAGACGATGAGATCTGTATATATCAGGTATAGAATCCTTACAACACCTCTACCCATACCAGTAGTAGTAGTTTAAATGGTTTCCCTTAAGCGAACATGGCTCAGGGGCAAATTATGGCAGTGCTTATCCTTTACCAGTATAGTAGCTAGTATTAAATAAGATGACTGATATTGACACCCTCCACTCGACGATAGAATGAACCCACAGCGCAGTACGTCCAAGAAAGACCGTTGAATTTCCACAGTAGAACATAAGCATTCAATGGAGATATAAAGCTATAGATATCGCTACATCGCGTCGCGTTGCCCGGTCCGTATGAGTTTGAGCCAGGACCTACGATTGAGCCAGCTCCCCGCTCAGCACCTTTCACTCTCAATCCAAGCATCTCCATTATCTGTCTAACACTGTGGCACATGTTGAACAGACTGTCGAACCCCAATGGCAGCGTTCGATCCTTCGTCTCGCGTCATCAAGAAACGCAAAATTGTTGCCGACGAACCCAAATATTCCCGCGGGCAGCGAACAATCAAGCAAGCTGCCTACGGTAAGTCATCAAGTCCGAAGATCAGTGGTGAGGTGCCCGACCGGCAGGAGAGGGGGACTGTTAAGGTTGTGCAAGAAAACCTAGGAGGAAAAATATCCACAAGGGGTAGAGACAATGCGCCGACATCTATGGATTCTAGGATTGGAGACGATCCTACGACCAATGCACTGGATAGTGGGAACGAGCAGGCACAGGTCACGCCTTCAGGGATGGATTATGGAAGTCGAAGTCAGGAGGTAGCCAATACTGGGAATGGTAGCAAAGGAAGTGTCGAAGATACTACAGAAGTGCAGACTCCCTCGAGAAAGAGAAGAAAGAAGTACAGAGGCTGGGCCTACGTTGAAGATGGGGATGAGCTAACTCAGGGCGGTTCTCCAGGAAAGATCACAGGGTTGGACAATGGGGTTGGGCGTGTGAAGAGGGGACGGGATGACTTGACCATAGATATCAATCCTCACCAGCTTAAGCCCAGAGAGGCACTCGGAACAGCCAATGGAGCGAGAGTTGAAAACGACAGCGTTGATGATCACACCATTGGTAGAGCTCGACGAACGTCAAGGAGGACCGAGACAAAGAAAGGAAGCGATGTAAAGCCTGTTGCCAAACTCGACATCCCACGAAAGAAAGCCCGTCCGAAGAAGCCGTCTGCGGAACATCTTCCTGATGCAGAGCATCTCGAAGGCCAGGGACTTGGGACGAACCCCCGCGAGGATGTTTCCTCGGATGAACTTGCTCAGGGACCTCATGGAGAGGAGTCTGGGCTGGGGGAACAGGTACAAACGCCTACTCGTATGCCGAAGAAGAAGGATCGCAAATTAGAATATCATTCGTCGAATAAGGGCCCTGCTTCCGTCTTAGAGATCCTCGTACCTTCTACCCAGGAAGAGCCGAATTTCGACTTTCACGCTCCATTCAATGGCCATGCCCAAGCACTTCAACAAATGCTGAGTGGAGATCCAGAGGCACTGACAGCGCTCAAGACGCATGTGCTGTCTGGACTCACTGGAAAACGGCGGCTACCATTAATCAATATGGAAGACGAGGAAATGAAGGTCAAACAACTTGTTGAGCAGACTGTTCTGGCCGGGGAAGGCAATTCAATGCTTATCATTGGCTCTAGAGGTAGTGGGAAGACCAATCTCGTCGAGACAATGCTTTCAAAGCTTGCCTTTGATCACCGAGACGACTTCCATGTGGTGCGACTGAGCGGTTTCATCCATACTGACGACAAACTCGCTCTACGTGAGATCTGGCGTCAGCTGGGCCGAGAAATGGATGTCGAAAATGATGACTTGGGTGGTAGAAGCAACTACGCTGATACCTTGACTTCTCTGCTGGCATTACTTGCTCATCCTGCAGTAGAAGATGATGTAGCTGCTACCGCGAGATCGGTTGTTTTCATACTGGACGAATTCGATCTCTTTGCATCTCATCCACGCCAGACGCTTCTCTACAACCTCTTTGACGTGGCACAGTCGCGCAATGCACCAATAGCCGTTCTTGGTCTGACGACTAAAGTCAATGTAGTTGACAGCTTGGAGAAGCGAGTGAAGTCCCGCTTTGGGCAACGCTACGTTCACCTTTCGCTTCCCAAAAGCTTCAGCGTCTTTCAAGACATCTGCCTTTCGGCATTAAGCTACCACCCATCGACGCACGATCTTCTTCAACAGAACAAGACAGATCTACAGGGGCTCTCCAGGGTTTGGAACGACTACATCAGCACCCTTTCCACCACACCCACGTTCCAGCAATTCCTCCAAACGCTCTACACATCTACCAAATCCGTCCCAGCCTTCTTAAACGCCTCACTCATCCCAATCGCAACCATGTCCCCAACCACCCTCCCTACCGCGCTATCATTCATTTCCCACACCCTCCAACCCCCAGACAGCAAGCTCGCACTCATCCCCTCCCTCTCAACCCTCGCCCTCTCCCTCCTGATCGCTGCAGCCCGCCTCGACATAATCCTCGATACCGACGTCTGCACTTTCGGCATGGCCTACGAAGAATACGTGACCCTGGCCAGCAAGTCCAAAATGCAGTCGAGCGCCGCAGGCCAAATGGCCGTCGGTGGCGGCGCGAGAGTTTGGAGCAAGGAGATAGCGAGAGGGGCGTGGGAGTATTTGGGAAAGCTTGAGCTGGTCCTGTCGGCGGTGGGTGGGAGTAGAGGCGGTGCGAAGGGCGAGATGTGGAGGGTCGATGTGGGGTTGGAGGAGATTGGGGCGGTGTTAGAGAATGAGAGTGGGAGGGGAGGACCGTTGGGGAGATGGTGTCGAGAGATCTGAGGTGCTACAGATGAGCGATGAGCTTCACTCTCTAGGGCACACTTACAATAATACAGACAAACAGGCAGCGCCAGCACTAGCATCCACAAAGCCGACAGCTACACAACCCCCCTTATCAACGTATATATGTACAACCCACCCTAAACCTTCCGTACTCCATCTTCCCACTTCTCAACTCATGACCGGCCCAAAACCGATTCATGACATAGTACCCAACGCCAATAAACTAATGTCCAGTCTATACCCCATTCACCTATTCCTCTAACATCCACCCCTATCCCCATCCCTTACTTCCTATATTCCCCCATCTCCGCCCGCACCTCACTAGCATCAAAATACGATTCTCTACTAACAGCTTACTCTATAACTATCAAACTAGTAAACTAACTGATTATATATTACAACCTAAACTATACTCCCGATCCTTTCTTAACGAGAAAGGGGAGGAAGGGAAGGGAAGGGAAGGAAAGGGGAGCGAGGGTTTTATATTATAGATACCTTTCTAAGCTAGTTTTCTTTATCTCGCTAGCTCCCTTACTTTATTACTTACTAATTCCCTTCCTTCCTTTACTCTTCATAGTATTATTTTACTTAATAACGAAACTCTAGAAGCTGAATATATATCTAAATATTAACTAATATCATCTTATTATTATATCTAGTATTATACCTAGTATTATACTAATTAAGATATACGTATTATCTATATTTTAGATAATATAAGGTAAGGCGCTTGTAAGGATAGGTGTTATGATACGACAGGATCATGTAACTAAGTCTTGGCATGGATGCTTAGTACGTATATACATTGCCTGTAACTATATAGATAGATATTATCATTATTATTATTTATCTACATTTACGTATATACATCTTTATCTTTAATAATAGGATTAAGGATAAGGGGTATAATCCTATAATAGGCGTTTAGAGACTAGTATTAGTATTAGTATTAGCACGTCTATAAGAAATAGAAATAGTAGGGATAGGGATTATAGAATAGGAATGGAAATAGAGATAGTAGGATATAGATAACGGGAATTTGCAGTAGGGATTAGAAGTAGGATTAGCTAAAGGATTAGCATTTCTTGATAGAGATCGAAGTAGGGCGAGAAAATTAAGTACAGGTTTGTTTAATTTTCTTCTAAGGCGTAAGTACTAAGCGAACGAGATTAGAAGAGTAGAAGAAGGAGGATAGCTAGAGTAATAGGCTTTAGCTTTAGATATAGAATAAGTAGATAAAGATATAATTATAGTATATATATATAGATAAGTATATAGATGTAGTTTAGATATAGATATTAAATGGAAGGAAAGGGAAGGAAAGGGAAGGAAAGGAAAGGGAAGGAGAGTAAGATCTTTGATAATATTTGATTTAGAAAGGAAAGGGAGGAGAGTAAGATCTCTAGTAAAATCATTAGTAATATCTTCTAAAGAAGTAGGATAGAAGGCTAGATAGAGAAATAGTTCTATTAATTAATTAACTATCCCTTATAACTACTTACTATCAAATACATTCCCTAACAAATCTCCTAAAAATCTCCCTACCTCCTGTACTTTACCCTCCCAATCCCCTAATCCCCTAATCCTCCAATCCCCTAATCCCCTAATCCTTCATCCCATCATCCTAATACCTACCTCCCTACCTCTAACCCATCATCCTAATACCTACCTCCTTTAAAGCGCTCGCGATATCATACTTTCTCAGCCCTATAATATATTTATGACTATATGGCACATCTTAGACTTATAATATACCTATGAGTTAATGGTGCATCTTAATGTGAGGCGATTCGGTGTATATAGAGAGAGTGGCGAGGTGTTGGAAAAGAGGGAATGTTAAGATGAGAGAAAGGAGGAGGAGGAAGGAGGAAGAGGAGGACTGGAATACTACTGAAGTAAAGACTCTTTCAAGGGATGGGCTGGTATTTGGATCGTCTGGTAATGTTCTGTTCCAAGGTGGGAATTTTGTAAGTAGGGGCTGAAGTTGGAGTTGAAGCTGAAGCATGTATTTCGGAGATTTGATATCGAGAGATATAGTGAACAGCGTGCTAGACGCAGACGAGTAGCAGCTGGCACGTATTCTTGCCTGACCAAGGGAAGATCGAGTGAGATTTGAAAGCCACGCCGACTTCGCGCACCGGAAGCATAGGTTAGATGTATCAGTCAGAGAGACATGTAAGGAAGAAATCCTCTAAGCCTCTGCCTCCACTTCCTTTGCCGCTGCGCCATTCTTCTCGCCAACGGCGTTGGGCTCCGCCCCATCAACATCCTCAGCCACATCTACTAGAGCGCCTGTCTTGCTTTCCTTCTCCATCCTCAGATACTCGTCCCAGTCCGGGAACAAGTCCTCGTCGCCTTCTCCATCCACTGGCGGTACGCCCAGCATGCGGCTGACTTTACCTTTGCCACTCTTCTCTAAGCCACCCTTCCATAGCCCAACGATCTCTTTGCATCTGCTTGGCTTATATGTTTGTGCAAAGAGCACAGCCTCCGCCGTCCGATTGGTGCGAACGAGAAGATCGATGCATCCATCGACGTCACCTAGATGCCAGAGACAGCTGAAAGCTATATTATGCGTCGCGGCTATGTCAGCTTGGGCGGTCAGCTGTCTCAACCCGTCTGCGTTGTTGGTAGCCGTGTGCAGTAGCAGTAATGATCCCATGTCTTTCGCATTGGTGAAACACTCTTCGGCTAATGCAAGATCCCATGCTGTAAGGGCAGCATCGCCAACGGTCTTCCATCGATGCTCAACATCCGCCTCGCGAGCGATTTCGAGAGCTATGGGGAGATTGTTGAGTGCGAGAGCGAGATCAAAGCGATGTTCTGGGTCTGTGGCGACTTCAAGAGCCATTTCCTTGTAGCCCTGGCCTTCGAGGAAGCGAGCGATCTTATTTTTTTGGTCATCCGCGATGTCCTCCAGAAGCTGAGCGGCCGTATCCATGTCTCCTCGAAGAACGAGGGTCTGATACTCGACAACGGAGAGGGAGAGTGCGTAAGACACGACATTCACGTCCTTATCAGCCACGTAAGCTTTGCCGTCGCGTGGGAGGTAGCCAAGCAAATACATAGGCTGGTCAAAATGGCCAACAGTATACGTTTGGTCGCCAACAAGATAGTTGAGACGATTGGTGCTGTTAGTATAGATGAAGCAGTCGCCAACCCATTGTCCGGTACGAACGGATTCGTTAACATCTGTCACGACTTCGAAGGCTGCTTCAACCCCATCTTCATCGACCTGGCCAGCTTGCAGGGCCTCCACGTAATTTTCGCGAGAGAAACGCAGTACGTAGAAGGTCTCTTCGCAGGCAAGTGTGACAAGCTCGCCAGATTCTGACCAATAGACCTGCTCTCCTTTAGATCATGTTCTCAACATAAGAAAGTGAAACCCACATTCTTAGGATCGACCTCTATCCTTCGCACGAGTGCACCAGTATCCCAATCGAACAGACCGATCCCACCCTGACCTCTTATTCCCAGTAGCACACCGCCACTCAAACCCTCTGCTTGGAATCCAACATCTATCCCGCTATCCTTTTCCTTGAAATTGCTGTATATTTTCACACTCAGAGCAGATTCTCGTATCGCATAATCATTGGTCTTCGTATTCACACCCCATGCGAAATCCTGAGCAGAACCGAACGCCTTGTTACGCCACGCAAGAGCAGTGTAGATGATGTACTCTCCGTCCCCACAGACTGACACAAAGCGACCGTTAGGGGAATGTGTGAGAGTTTGCGGGTAGATTTCGCAGTTCCCCAGGTCTTTAGATGGCAAGGAAATTGGGGAGCCATCCTTGATGGTTGCATCGCCCCCTTTGATCACCGCTGAGAGAATCTCACTATGCCGTGCCCATATCAGCTTTCCGGAATTATCCATCGACACAGCGGGCTCTTCTCGGCCCATTTTCACAACTACCGCACCATCATCAAAACCGATTGCGACCCCCTGTCTCCCGCGCTGATAGCTGACGCACCAAGCTCGCTCCAGACCGTATGACAGGGACTGCTCCAATCGATAGGTGTTAGCATGCCATATCTTGACGGTGCCATCTTCCGATCCAGAGATGATGATCGGCAGCTCAGGGTGGTAGCAGGCGAATGAAACATTGCTGGTGTGACCTTCAAGAGTTGCGATCAGAGACTTGGTAGTGTAGTCCCAGATCTTCACTGTCTGGTCGTCTGAGGTGGTGAGTAAGTATGGTTTGTCGGCTTGTGGGTAATAGTCCACATGGTTCACTCCCTTCGTTTCATGTGCCTCGAGGGTGTAATTTGCGTGTCCTGAGCCAAAGCTCCATATTTTGACGGTCCTGTCCAGGCATGCAGATGCAAAGGTATTGGTGTCTTTTGGATTTATTGCCATACCCATAACGTAATGACTGTGTCCTTCATACACCTGTACACACTTCCATCCCTTGTCCCAATCCCACAATTTGATTGTCATGTCATCCGAAGCAGTAAGAACGAAAGGTTGAGTAGGGTGAACGACGATGGCGCGAATGTAATCAGGATGGGCTTCGAAGGATGTGATCTTCTCAGAAGTATTGTAGTTGTAGACGCGAACCTGGAAATCATCTGAACCGCAGACGATCCAATTCTTGCGGGCGACGAAGCGACCAGCTCGAACAGGAACATCTGTGAGCTCGAACGTCTTGACGATCGCCTGTTTGACATTCAGTTTTTGCCCATCCAAAGAACGAAATGGGTGTACCTGGGTTTCGTATGACCATATGTAGACATGCCCTTCGCCTTGTTAGCTTGCCTTGAAACCGGACGACGTCGCTCGCTGTCCATCCATACCGCTGTACAATGTGGTCAGAATCTGACAAAGGTAAGCTCAAGAAGTTGGAAGCGTCGATAGGATGACAATGTACCCATGGCTCTGTGGGGTGGAAGTCAATGCCCTTGACCCTCTCGGATCTGGCAAAGAGCTGCCTCTGCAATTTGGCACTTCATATCAGCCATTGATGAATTCACTAGCCTGCATGAAGATCGATAGAAGTCTGTGTTGTGCCAGTCTCAGATCCTACCTTAACGTCCAGACGCATCTTCGCGATTCGCACTCGGCTCGAAGGTATAACGAATTAAGTCTGGCCCACACCAACAGCTTTGTTGTGGAGTTATTACAGTCATCTGAAGGCACTAGCTTCTCTCCATCAGAGCCTATAATGGATAACACCAAAGCAGCAAAAAGACGTATTTTGGTGGACTGGACAGCTGTTGTTCTGTCAGAGATATGTATGTGGACTTTCTGGCTTTCTGCGGTGCCATGCCAAGACTTGCTACGCTAGGCTCGGGCCTCACTTAGCGATATTCTATTGATATGACTACTCAGACTCTTTTTACGTTTCTAAACACCTATACATATATGCGCCTATATTCTACATTCAATATAATCGTAGGCATGGACATATTCCATGGGTGACCAATCCTAATATATATAATTAAAATCGGTCTGATCAACCCGACATCTTTAGGCGTTCAAGCACCATCTCATCTTTCATTCGATGTAATTGGCGCTATATTCTAATATGCCTTCTAACTGATCAGAAGAAATTTCCCACGATTTATTCTAGAACCTTAAATTTCGGTATTCAGGCTGTTGATGCCTATGCCTTTATCGGCTTTCGAAGAGGATCATATTCTGTTTTTCTTTACATTGTCTTGATGTCATCGAGATCGCTTGAAGCCGGCAAGGATGTAGTGTTTGTGTTGACCTCAACGAGCTTGCTTGAAGCTGGCAAGAATGTTGATATCCGGAGAATACCTTTGCTTTGATATCTTGGATTGTTGGCATTTCCGTAGCTTCTTCATACCATGATCCCTCCTCTTGTACCCAGCAAAAAAGTGATATGCAAAGCGTCCCAAACACAGTACGGTGAGCAAGATCCTTGCCATGATGTCCCAGTTGCAGTACGATAGGGCGCCGCCATCCGTTGGCAACTTGCACTCATCGTCCAGAGCACTGCTTGCCGTAGGGTGCAAGATAGCGGCGATCGGGTGTACAGATGTCGTATCCAGCCTCAACGATTTGTCGGGTGGGCAAATCATCGTTATTATGTGAGGGCTCGGCTCGGAAATTAAGCTCTTCCAATGATTGAGATTCTTAATACAGTGTTTCCAGATTTTTGTCAGCAAGTCTTCACAGCCATCACGCTCGGCCAATGTAGGCACTCCTCCCAAACCCCAGGGTTCGCATTTGTCGACCGGCAATCCAGTGGTTTGGTCTTTGGAAGGATGCAGAGTTCTCTGCCATCACGCCTGAAGATCCTTTTGGTTTGCGCCTTGATAGCCTGTCCAGGACCTGAGCCAGTATTACCAGGCAGGAGCATCGCACCTGTGGTTTTCTGGGGCTGAAGAGATATCTCGATTGGAGTCACAGATTCTGGTATGATGCTATGGGGTTCTTGATATTCCCTTTTTGGAGGCATGGTGGATATGTGTGTATGTACTGTACAGCTGAACTGAAACCGACGCGTTGAAATCGGGTTGGAAGCGATAGAAAGATGCTGTTCGTGGGAAGCGAGAGGACTGTGTGAGAGGACTCAGGTAAGCTGTATGAATGTTGGGCAGACCCACTTGGTCCTCAAATGGCCTCAACCTTATACTTAGCTTTTTTTTGTGGGGAGTCGAACTTACCACATCGAGACACTGTGGATATTTCCCCTGCCAAGGCCAATAAATAGTGAGTTATTCTCTGTCAAGCCCGCAGATGGTATAGGTTCAGGCTCCCATCTTGTAGGAGGAATTAAACACCTCAAAAAGGCCACTCCCATATAACATCACAGAGTAATACCCCAAACTCATGAACCCCAGGAGCAACATTCAATCCAAGTCGGACGCCATCTATTCAATGAAACTGCAGACGATGGCAACATACGAAGGACAACCGGTGACGAAGAGAAATAGGACGACACATAAGTGGGATAGCGAGCAAAAGCTGAAGTATTCCAAGACCGACATCATTTACAATGACAGGCAGCAAATCTGGTCGTATGACATACCAAAAGAAAATAGAACAGCAGCCATTGCAAACGACAAGGTCTCTAACGAAATCGCCGAAATACTCCAATCTTTCCGAAGTGAGGCCAACAGCTCCGGCAGAGGTCATCCTCGCAGTCCCTCGGCCGATCAACCGATGCCTGGGCCCCATTTGAGAAAGTCCCCAACCTACGATGCTCCACAATGGACAGAGTCGAGCCATGACTTCGAGGAGATGGACGATGAACTGCCTAAGACGACTGACACAGACTGGACGATTCCTCAACGCAAGCAAGATAGCCAAGGACGAGGGTACTATTGGTCGGGCAAGATGAATGGTAACAGGAAAATCTGGACTGAGAAGTATCCTGCAACATGGCCATCTCGAGAGTGTTCGGAGGAAGAAGCAAGAGAAGAGATGGGAGGGACCTTTCCATTCGGAGATGAATCTTTCGATAAGGGCAACAACGCCTTCAGTGAATATGAGACAGTATGTGAGGATGAAAGTTTTGGTGAGGATACGGAGCAGTGTGCGGACACTATAGACATATGAAGTGCTATATGTGATGGTC
>JAABUW010004666.1_pt1 | contig 18435 bp, 21 predicted proteins | sample 5560081 | NCBI WGS metagenome assembly JAABUW01 (sample SAMN10711882, study PRJNA513363) | rock metagenome | isolation source: Antarctica rocks | place: Antarctica: Victoria Land, Knobhead sud | reverse complement strand
AGAGCACATGTCGGCGGTGCTTGGTGTTCATATCGCTAGATACCCTACATATACTTGTCTGTCTGTTAGACAACTGTCAAGTCGCTCGCGTTTGCAACAGCTGAGCTGCTTGTGCGGCTCGTAGTCTGAAGCTTCATCGTAGTCGAACTTTAATCGCTCTCCATGGGGTTCAACGGTTTGACGATAAGAGGACATGTGCGAGACGAAGCTCATGAGGGACTGCTTGTGCCGTTGAACGTAAGGTTCTTGTCACGCTCACCGCTACGCCTCGATGCCTGAGCGATAGGCGGCGATGGCAGCCTTGCGAGATAGTCTAGACAACGTTTCAGCGCGACAAGGATGTTTGCTTGAAGATGCGTGGGTGTCAGGCAGATAGACACATATGGAGTCAGTCTTGTAGGCACCAAAGTAGACCCTGTTCTCGGGAGATCTATTCGTTATCAGTAGGAGACAGTAAAAGTTGTAGTGTGAACAGAGTACCCCGTCGTTGTTGCCAAGTTCCAATAGGAAGAAGCTCGGACTCATCCGGCCATCACCACGCCTGTTTCCAGCGCTGGTTGCTTGCTACCACTTCATCTCTTGCATTGCAGCACAATCTTATCGTTCACGGCCTCCACACGACTCACCACACGCGCAGCGCAACGAGCTTGAAACCAGGCGACAAGGATAAATCGTGGGGCAAGGCCGCAAATCAGCAAACACAGCCACAGCAGCAGCGGTAAGTGCTCAGCGAAAGTCTCTCAACATCTGCGCCTTCCCCTTGACCAGCCAACACCCGCCACGACAACCACACTCATATCCCATACATTGAAACACCACCACGCGCTGCACCTCCTCGCTACCACTGCACTCGCTCGAATATTGGAAAGCCATTGACAGTCTGCGCAGATGGCGGAAATCCGTCGCAAGTTGGTCATTGTTGGTGACGGTGCTTGCGGAAAGACCTGCTTGCTCATGTAAGTTTTTGCCAATACATATCTCCCAAATTGAAGTGTATGCTAATGCCACACCAGCGTCTTCTCCAAGGGCACCTTCCCAGAGGTCCGTCGTACTGCCCTCCACACCCCCTAATCAACCCCAGACCGCGTCATCCTCCGCGATAAGCACATCACGAGCCGAAACCACAACACTCCAAGCACGAACACCACATACTAATTTGGTCGGATAACAGGTCTACGTGCCAACCGTCTTCGAGAACTACGTCGCCGACGTCGAGGTGGATGGCAAGCATGTCGAACTAGCGTTGTGGGACACGGCTGGCCAGGAAGATTACGACCGACTCCGACCCCTCTCCTACCCCGATTCCCACGTCATACTCATCTGCTTCGCCGTCGACTCACCGGACTCGCTGGACAACGTTCAAGAGAAGGTATGGGACATGCTCACGTGCTCGTACGAGAATGCTTGGCGCTGACTTGGGTGTGTTGTAGTGGATCTCCGAAGTCCTGCATTTCTGCCAGGGCCTGCCCATCATCCTCGTTGGGTGCAAGAAGGATTTGAGGTATGACCAGAAGACCATCGAGGAGCTGCACAAGACGTCGCAGAAGCCGGTAACCCCGGAGCAGGTATGCATGCACTCGACTGCTTTCACCATATGATTGCGCTACGAATCAAGTGGCTGACCATTCTCCGCACAGGCCGAAGACGTCCGCAAGAAGATCGGCGCGCAGAAGTACCTCGAGTGCTCGGCCAAGACGAACGAAGGCGTGCGCGAGGTCTTCGAGCATGCGACTCGCGCTGCCCTGCTCGCGAGGCAAAAGAGGAGCGGAGGGAGGAAGAAGTGCATGATCTTGTAAACTACCTACCCTATCACCACCACCACCGAATCGAACGAACATCACCCTGGCCACAATCTTCTGGAATACCCACCCCACCCTCGTCCACTGGAGCAAGATCGAGTTCGAGACATGGAGCAGAGAGACTGAGCATGGCACGGATGGAGACTGCGCAAAGGGCAGATGGGCGGACTGGCGTGGATACTGCTTCTTGCGGTTTCGTTTCCTGCGGCTCATGTTGATGGATAGTGGATCTTAATGCGGCTCGGATCTCTTTAGATTAGCACTACCCTGGCGTTCTATGTTGGCACCGTGTCCCGGTTCTTGAGTGTTCTTCCTTGCATTCTGGAGATTAACGATTGAAAGGGATTGGCAGACATATAAATGTACTTGTTGTCCCTGCGAAGGTGTGGCTTCTATTACTGGACTGTCTTTTCTGATTGTAATCCCTACGCCATGAGCGTCTCACAAGTCTGTCATGTACCTGTGGCCTCACAGCACTAGCAGCAGGCGTCTGAGATACTCTTCATATTCTGGCTGAAGTACTGGCGCTCTTTCATCTCCATACCACCTACATGCTGCTCACCGGACAAAGAGGATCGTCAGCTGCACAGCTAATGCACATGCACATATGTCGTGCACGATTACACAGCTGGCATGGAATATAAGGCTGACCAAGATGCAGCTGACGGAATGGGGCGATGATTGCTGGGGCGTGTTATGCAGACTACTCTTGACTGACCTCGACTGCAGTAGCTATACCCTGTCCCAAACATTAATATAGTTGCCATTTCTTTGTAGATGTGTGGACAAATGAACATTCATTTGATCGCGTGCCAGTGCGGCGCACCTTCCGGCTAAGGGCGAGCATCCGACAAAGAAAGAGATTTTCTCCTACCACACCCGCGGAAGCGTGTGGACCCTTCACGCCCATCATCCGAGCCACGCACGCGACCCTGAGATTCAGATTCCCGTAGATCTGCCTGGAACCGCCAGGTCTCGCTGACCTCACCCACGTATGGCCGCAAAGGCAAAGAACAAACTTTGACCTCTTTCACTTCTCCCGGACCTTTGCCAACCCAAACCTCGCCCGCCCACCTCGCTACCACCCAACGTCGCCCCCGGCGGACCACACAACGAGTGAATGATTACTGCTCGACCAACCCCTCTTCTTACTTATTCACCCTCAACGCCCACACAGAAATATTGAATTGAGAACTGCAAGAATCGTATAACCGGGGTGCGGCCTGCGCACGCGACACTGATTTCCTTCCTTCAACGAACTCTTCGAAATTCCCCCTTCAAGATGGACCTGGCGATTTTTCAGGTTACTGACTTGATGCTCTCGCGATGCACCTGCCGGTGATCTGAGTAGTGCGTCGCTGCTCGCTCGTCGAGGTAAGTGCAAACGCCCCGCGACAGCAGAAGAAAACTGTGTGTGAATGCACGAACCTTGTTGATTGTCGGACGGAGAAGTTAATTGTACTGATCTTTATGGTGCAGGTGTGGCATTCACAGCACGGCTGCTGAGTATAAAGCATATATCATATCGCTACTTGTTTCTGGGCACGACACAGGGGCGCGCACTTCGGACATCTTTCTCTCGCTACCTTTTCGACACATCGCCTCTTCTTGCCTTACGTTTACTATCACTGAGTACGGCGCAGAGCCATATATGCTCAGTCTAATCACCGGCGAGATGACGCCAAACGAAATCGAGCCTGAGAAGCTCGAGGAGCGGTTGAAGGAGGTTGCGGCGGGAGCGGTCGACGCTGAGAAAACTGCTCGCAAGAAGGCGAAGAAAGGTATTTTAGTTCGCGACATCGAGCATCGCATGGCGGTTGACTAATCGAGCCTCCAGAATCGAAGTCCGGTCCCCCGTCACCACCAGACAGCGGCTCAACCACACCGCGTCTGACCATCGCTCCCTGCCCAGCGCGCCTCAGACCATATCTTCCTCCACTGAACTTTGGCGCGGTGGAGCTCCACAGGGTTTTCCGCAGCTCCTTCCCCATGGACCGCAACGTCGAGTTCCTGAAGAAGTTGCACATCCGCAGCTTGCTGTATGTCTGAGCACGCAATCGCACATCCCTGGTCGTGTGCTGACTCTTTCCAGCACGCTTGTCGACTCCGAATCGACGGACGGATACCACGAGTGGATCCGAAAAGGCAGCATTGAGCAGAAGTTGATCGACGTGGCGCCAAACAAGGATGGCAATGTTGCGACGACGGTTGAGTCCATCTGCGAAGCGCTCCTCTTCGTGATGGACTCTTCGAATCACCCGCTCTACATCCATTGCAACCAGGGCAAGCACAGGACCGGCTGTGTCGTTGCATGTTTGCGCAAAGTGCAGCGCGTGCCAATGGACGAAATCCTCGCCGAGTACCGTGTGTACTCTGGCATCAAAGCCCGTGATGGCGATATCGCCTTCATCAAGTCGTTCGACCCAGAGCTGGTCTTCGAGTACGCAAAGACACGCGGATACCTGGGCGGCTCGTCTCCTGTGCTGAAACGTCTCGACTCGACCATCAGCGATATCGACACTTTGGCTGCGGCGCTTGCGGCGGGTGCTATGGCGGACGACACAGAAGACGACATGCGGTGGTTCACATCCGCGATGTCTCCTGCTTCGTCAAGTATCTCGGACGGGCCACTGGAAATGCGACTTACACAACCAGCGATCTTGGGTGGTGAAGACGACGAGGAAGTCCACTTCCACCCTAGCAACGACAAAAATATGCACGGCACGATTGATCAAAGCCCTGTGGTCGAGACGGTCGATGTAACCATGATGGGAGACGATGTCGAGAGCGATGCATCGTCCGACACTGAGGTCTACGATGGCATGGTCGTAGACGAGGCCGAGGCGCCTCCTCGCAGAACCACCTGCATCGACCCAGCGCTGGTGACGATGATTTAGGCGGCAGTCTCTAACAGAGCTGCCAAACGGCCACGACGGTGTGGAGGATGAAGTTCTCACTGCACATATAACGGTACTGCGGGTGGAGTGATTTGATATTCAGCGTCGGCGCTGGCGGCTGTGACTTTGGGCTGTGTCTTTGGACTTTTGCGAAGGAATGCGCACGACGCACAAGGGCATTGTCAAGTCTTGCAGATGGGAACAACGACAGATTGGGCGAACACAGTAGCCTTGGGTAGTCTGATGATAACCATCACTAATGTTGTTGAAATGATGAATGGTTCGATTCACCATTTCGTCTATGATCTCCATCACCTTCTTGATATATCTCAGAAATCCCTTCCATGGTGTGAACAATGCTCGTAGCAGCTACCTGTACTTTGGTTTACGGCGGTGGCCGGCGAAGATGGGAAACGGTAGCTTGATGGTATCAAGGAATGTGTGCTACGAGTATATGTACCTTGTAGCGGCCGTCCGTCCATACATTTCTTCGTGCCCTCCTTTGGCTTCAGTATGAGACCATCGCGGAGTGGCCTAAGCAGCGGCAATGAGCTGATCAGCAAAGATCGCTGGCCACGTCAAGGCCATATTATGTAGGTCAGATGCCGCCCAGGGCTTCGTATGATCCTGCCTAGAAGGACTAGCTGCTTGTGCGACCTCTAGACAGTGCTTGCCCAAGTTGTCGCACTTCACCTTGGGAGGGCTTGTAGCTCTACGATGTACCAACCCTGGCCAGTTTCGAGCCCGTCTAGGTTGCATCTTCGTGCTCGTGCTTGATCCACTGCTCTTAGACAGCTGTGTGGCGTCTTGCATCGCTGCGTTCTCCATCTGTAGCTGCCCATGCCGCCGTTTCAAACGTGCTGGTACTTGGACGAGTACATCACAGATTTTGCTGGCCCGGACCTGGTCTCCTACCAGTCGCAGAGGGCGGCATACGAATTCCGAGTGAACCAGCAGGCCTCGACTTGACCTCGTCAATCTTGCCTTTCGCCAGGGTGATTCCGGGCAGGATCCAGTCTCCGCAACTACATTGCATGCCTTGCCACGCGTACTTCCCAACGTTGGTCTTACACTTTGGACACTCCAAACGTCCGTCCAGCTTCCCATGCTCGAGCTCCGGCCTCATCCAGGACAGTGGGTCAAGAAAGTAGTGCGAGCAGTCGTTGCTTAGTCTCGATGATCGATGCGACTCTGCAGTCCTGTGGTTGGTCAGGTATTGTGATGTTGCTAAGGTTCGCCTGCGATAACAAATGTTATTAACCGCAAGGCACAACCAGATTCCGACGTCTTACCTGCACTTCCGACATCGAAGCTCGAAGTCGACCTCCGATGCTCCAGTGTCGTGCTCGTCTTCGAACCTAATCTTCTCAGCCTCTGGCGCCTGGCCACACGCTCTGCTCATCTCGACTTCTCGCTCATATAGCCATCTCTGGTATGCTGGAGTCTCTTCGACGTTCTCGGGTGTTGCCATCGAGTGATACAGTTCAAGCTGCTTCATGAATCCATCGTTGGGTTCACAGAACGGTCTTGCTTCACGAATCTGCGAAAGTGCCTCCATCGGTGTGATGCCATATCTTTGCATCAGAAATGCGCACACCACTGTCGCCGATCGGCTCTTGCCCATGGCGCTGTTTTGTCATCAGCCGGAATATTCAAACCGTTGTAGCGTTACTGGTTGGTATAAGAGAGTCTTCAGCGACAAATGTGAAAGCACCATGGTAGTGTGCCAACACGAACAAGAGCTTAAGGAATATTTGCTCTGCTTGAGCCTACTCACCAATGCACAAGCACTCCGCCGCTAGCATTGAGGCCATCTTGGATGAACTTATTACAAGCTGGAAAATGTTCTAGCAAGTTCTCATCGTCGACATCGTCAACTTCCACAACATGATGGGCGAATCCTCGGAACTGTTCTTGGTCCAGCGGCAGTCTCAAGACAGATACGACATGTGTAACACCGCTATCTTGTAGTGCCTGCTTGCGGCGTAACGTGAACAACCTACGCTGCGGTTAGAAGGTCTAGAACAGTCGGCACCGAGCATGCGGATTCTGAGGTTGCACGGACCCGCCGATGAACAGATTTAGCTCACCTGGAACTCTGTCTAGAAGGCCCATCTTGGCTATATTTGAGATCGAGCACTGTGGCTTGTGTTAAACCGATACCTTGTTCGTAAGAACAATGTATGGTTCTCGACATGACGAGGTTCGGGGCAAATCGAATTTCAGCGTCGGGGGCAAAATGCTTCGCCGATGTCTTTGTCAGAAGTTTTGGATCGCACGTGAACCATTCGATATCGGGAGGTGGACATTCCAGAGACAGCACCGAGCTTAAACCTACCATGTGCCCCCTACACTCTTACGCCTGGATGTTGGGATCGTCGTTAACTAAGGTGTGATCCATGTGAGAGTGTTCGGAGGAACGCCCGGTAGCTACACTTGAGAAGACGGGGAGCAGTCACTCGATGGACGCATTGGCTCTCACCAAGGCTCTTCTCACAAGCGGCGGTGTGTCGTAGTGATAGCAATCAGAGAGGCTATCGTTCGGCTGTCGGTAGAGCTCTTGCCGAAGCCTTGTAGGGAGAGATGGAGTGTGTGGATCCTTAACGTTGCATGCATGCTGGCTAGGTGGTGTTTGGCTATCGGTGCAACGCCCAGCCCTGCCAGAGTCTCACCAGAGACACGGAGATCAGCAAGCTCGCAAGGAAGAGCTTACTGTCTGGGACCTTTATTAGTCTCGGAACAACCATGGAAGGAAAATCACAACTTGGCGACGCAAGTCATGTCCAGACTAAGTAGTAGTGGAGAGCTTGATCACTGGACATCGACATCAGTTGAAATGGCGAGAGGTCGTTGGAGGGGAGCAGTGTGCCGCGGTAGCATTATTACCTCCTACTTGATGAGGAGTCGATATGGTAGCGCTTTTGCACACTCGGATCCTGCAGCCGGTATCCGGGTCAAGGACTGCACTCCTTCAGCCACGAGCTATAGAGTGCATGTACCGTGGCAGAGCGCTGAGGTGGTGTCTGACAGTCGCTTTAAGCCTTGTAGGGAGAGCAGTGTCAAAACCAGCAACGGGAGAACGGATCCCAGAGCGTCCCGAGGGCGCCATAAAGGTGACATGCACGTTGGCATCTTCGGAGGACGAGATGCTGCAACAACAACTTCTGACCAGCCAGATTTCGAAACGTGCATTTATGCGATGCACGGCTGGGTAGTAGCAGTATCATGCAGCTAAGAGGCCTTGATGGAAAAGGCACCAATGTCCCTGCACAAACCTTACAGCGAGCTGGTTAGATGCAGTACATAAGGAGGTAGCTAGCTTCTGCTCTGTGGGATTATCAGCATTAATTACTGTGTGATTGTGTATATATTTCTCCAGCGACAAGACCTTCAGCTTCACAGCATCCACCCATCCGCCGCGGGCCGCACGCACATCCAGGCGTGCTGCAGGGTGCATCAGCAGGGTGGACCGTGAGTACGAGTGCCTGTGTGGCAGGCTCCACACACATTCGTTCGCCGTCGCCAGCGCTCCTGGCATTGCCGCATTTGGGGTACCTTTGGTGCCGCTGCGTCGTGCAGCTGGTGAGGAGAGGAAGGCCTGTAGCTGCTGCGTGCCGCTAGGGCTGAGAGGCGGTCCAGGTGTATTCGCTCGCTCGCATGGCTTGAGGCAAGACCGCTGAGCTTACCTGACCGTGTCCCCCGCTGCCACTCATCTGGCCGTTCTGCATATAACTTAAGCGCTGAAGGCGTATGCGTATGGGTGGCCACATCAGCTCGTGGCAATTGGCTTTCGCCGGAACCAGCAGGATCGCATTTTGCTGTACAGGTTTCTGAGGAAGTCAAGTCTGGGAGACGATGTCATCTACTCCGACGATTCGCATATTTCGAGACCAGCGCCGCTACAGCCCTACCAACGGCCCGTCATTCTCTTCGTCACCTTTCCCAATGGCCATCCCCGGGGCACGCGACCCTGTGCCTCCTCCGTTGCCACCTCCTACCTACATACACGAACTCTCATCAGGCTCCGACCCGGGATGGCAATGGGGCAACGACCCCAGCGCTGCTGATTTCGGCAGACCCGCGTCGGTCAAGGCTGGGTCTAGCCTGTTAGGTTCCTTTGCAAAGAGTACGAGGCTACAGAAAGAGCACGAGAACGCTGCACACTACCCTTTCAACGATGGTCGACGGGGCAGCTCCATCTCTACGGTTACAGCTAGTCGCGAGCAAGACATGATGGACGAGCCTTTCCAGCACAGCGATGAAGATATGCGACCAACATCCAAAGGGTAGGTCAACGCTGTTGGGGGAGACCATGTATACTCGACGGTGTTCGAATCACCTCGCAGCACAGGTGATCGTTTACTCGCTACTGGACCTTGCTGACTGTGGTATATAACAGGTTACACAGCGAGAAACAGCTCGAACAACGATCGCTTGAGCAATCCTCTCAGTCTTACGACAAACAACTACTGAGCAGAATCGGGGGACCTAACACACCCAGTCGAGGCTCGCTTTCTCATTCATCAGGAAATTTGCTCGAAAATGCCCAGCTTGCACCAAGTGATGCGGAGCGGCGAAACAGCTCCCTGCGGCCGCTATCAATGCCTGAGAAGAGACACGGATCCATAGATTCACCCTCGAGTACGCGCTGGCCGTCTTCTGGTGCAATCTCTCCAGGTTTCACAGGATTCTGGCAGGAGCACGGTCCACCAGATAACAGCCGCGGCGGAGCAGCACACCGAAGCAGCCTTACCTCTGAAGACGTTACATCTCACCGCGGTAGCTACGATGATTCCATGTTCGTCAATGATGATTTTGCTATGGAAGACGGGCAGATGAGCAACCTCAACATCCACGATCGAAGCGCGGGGTCGCCGAAGGCCGGCTCGAAACGTCGGGCGTCCTCACCGCCACGCGAACGCGATGATAGATCCTCCATCAGCAGCGCTCCTGGGCCTAACGAGCTCTATCAGCGGCGGTCATTGCACCAACTTCCGAACCGTGGCTCTCCGATCTCGCGATTCCATCCCAACCATTCCTCCATCTCCTCCGCTTCATCACTTGGCGCCCGCCACGGTTCGCTGGGATCCTCACTCGGCCTTTCGAGCGTGCCGAGCAGTGCAACCAGTTATGCATCGGGTGGTCGCCTATCGCCAGGCGCCCTGTCTCCGCCCGTTGAGATGGATGCGAGGTTGGGTGCGCCTTACGGCGCTAATAAAGTTTTGAACCCCACTTCTCCAATGGCGCATCACCAGCGGACACCTTCGGAGAGCACTCAAGGCGGCGGAACACAGCCATCCATTGACAGTGCAGCGCATTCTCGGAACGGCAGCTTGTCACACATGCAGGGCGTTTATATGTGTGAGTGCTGTCCAAAGAAGCCGAAGAAATTCGACTCGGAAGATGAACTTAGGTACGCAAGCCCTTATCTCTTGCCTATCTCTCAGACAGCTGTAGTATGGTCTGATCTAGTAGGAATACCCACTGACCGCATGGCAGGCTTCACGAATCCGAGAAGCAGTACGTCTGCAACTACTGCTCGAACCGATTCAAGAACAAGAATGAAGCCGAAAGGCACCAGAATTCTCTGCATCTCCGCCTCCATTCCTGGTCGTGCGCTGCACTGACAGGCATTGAGGCAGCATTCCACGTCTCGTCGAACGGCGCCGATGTATGCGGCTTTTGCGGGCAAGAGTTCTCAAACCCTCCGCAATGGGACATCCGCGCCGAACACCTGAACCATGTCCACAAGTTCGGCGAGTGCAACCAGGCGAAGAAGTTCTTCCGTGCCGATCACTTCAGGCAGCATCTGAAGCACAGCCACCAAGGTACCAGTGGGAAGTGGACGAATATGCTCGAGAACACGTGCATGAAGGACGAACCTCCTCCTCCTCGACGACCGGGTGCTGTTGGCCCCATTTCGATTGTGGGCCAAGCCCCTCCTGCGCTTATGGTTTCAAGATCTGGCTTGACTGGCTCGGATCCCGGTGCCCCTAACAGAATTGACGAAACACCTAATGACAGTTAACGACTTGACGACGGCGGTTGATTTTAGTGTCTCGATCTGCTTTGATCAGGTTGACTGCATCTGCATGCATGATGTGTACTGTGGAGCGGTCTACACTTTGGAGACCATATATGCTTATCTCCACCACTTGTTGCATTTATGCGGCGCTACTACTGCGAGGCCAATGAAGCATACCGGGAGACAAGGAAGGAACGATTGCATGTCCAAAAGCTATATCGCATCAAAATGCATCCCACCTCGCGCTATCCACACCCCAGCAGCGCAGCGTGGCGAGGGTCCAGCTTGGGATTAGCTAATGCCACATGGATGCATACTGTAGAAGCACTTAAAGATTTCCCAATGGTCACACATCGAGACAGCTGGGCCTGTCCCATCCAATGCCTCACTGTAGAGCTTACAGCTTGTTTGGACAGCATGTACCCCTCCAAGTATATTGATGCTGCAACAGCCCGCTTCATCCTTGTCTCAACGCCGGTCGACGATGGGGCACCATCATGCTCGTCTGGTGGAGCACGGTCGGTGAGACGCGTTTCACCATACTGCGACAACGACGCTCTCGCTCTCGTACCGACGGCGCTCCCCGTTCTCAAAGTCTGCCTTGGATGCCCCAAATTCATCTTGCCGTCGCAGTGATTAGAAGCTCGCGCCTCAGTGCAGGTGCAGTAGGTCGCGTCATCATTCGGCAGAGGATTACGAGGGTGCTGACTCCAAGCCTAAGATCAGCGCTTGAACACTTTCTGTGCGCCACAGTCGGCGGCCTGAAGACGCGCAGCCCTACCCGCGCAGTAGTGCTGATTCCCGATGGTACACGGACCAATGATCAGCCCTAGGAGGTGGTCTTGCGGTATGCACATGCAAGTCTAGGTCGTCTGCGTGGTGACTTGTGAAGTGAGCCCGGATGTGCGTGTTTTCCGAGTGCTCTAACCAGACTGGGCTGCTGTTGTCAGAGGGCTTTTCCATTTCATTAGCTGGGTTGCAGCAACTCGCTTATCAGAAGTTGTGCCTCCCGTGCTTCGTTGACCTATTGTGTACGTATGGGTTCATCAGACAATCTCCGATGATCAACAGGGCAGGGTGTCCTCCACATGGAAGGTCTTCAGCCACCGGACCACCATCCCAGGGCGCAACATCACCGCTGTACGGTGCTAATGGTTGGCTTGACTGGGAGAACCGTCTTAACGAGTAGTCAGCCCTCCCAATTCGTTCGCGTACAACGATGCCAGAGTTCACCATGTTCCATTTCATCTCGTGATATGTTGATCAACGAGCCGTGGCTTCGAGCATATTCACAATGCACGTGAGCCAGAGCCTGAACGATGCATTGGACGTATGAGCATGTTGCAACGCCTCCGCTCCATGTTCGAGATGTTGGCCTCCAGATAGTAGCATCAGCGTGTCGTTTGACCAGTGAGGGATGCGGACAGCGCACCACACTCATCGGTCTCCTCGCTTGATCTCAATATTGACACTCGTGCACTCGTGGCACGAATGCTTGGCGGATATAGGTTGTTTCTACACCGCTGTCCACTTGCGGGTTTGGCAGAGTGTTGTTAGTCCATGCTGCAGTAGGTACAGAGGGACCCTCCTTGTAGCGGTTGTACTGTTAGTGCTGTGAGCTCCTCGAATTCGACCGTAGGAGTCTGTCACATGAAAGTTATCCTGGTGCGGTTGGTGTAAGGAAGCTTGTCAAATCAGATATGTAGACGCTCGGTGACGCAGTTTCACACGCACTTGCTTGCAACGGCTACCTACCGATCGAGGTGGAAAGTAACGTTGCACACGGCCCGCTTCTGTTCCATACGAACACGCTGAACGGGTACCCTTCGCGACCCGCTACAGTGCATCGACACGCAGTGCTGTTCGGCGTGGGCGAGGTGGGGTGCGACAACGCTTCAGCGTCTCGTCTCGGGAGTCCTCATGGAGTCAATCAAGCACTCATCCTGGTTCGGGAGGTGGATTGAAACGATCTGCAGCTAGCATCTACAGCATCTACGCGGGCTGACTGCAGGCCACCACCACTTTCTGGTCCACGAGCCGGATCGACGAGATGACGAGAGGTCCCACACTCCTGTAGAGAGCCCCGCTGCCTCGGAGACTTTGCCAAGCATGATGCTCGTGTTGCTGACGGGCTGAAACCCTGCTGACTGGGGCGCGCGAGCGCGGTGGGATAGGGTGTTCCGGTGGCCTGATCGTAGACTGTTGGTGGTATGAATCGTCAGACCTCAATCCACACTAGGATAACCAGAACGTCTGCATATCTGCCAGTAATCCGCGTGAGGTTGCCGTCTCATAGCAGCTCCCGGTTTGATGGCTATTTCGAGGAATCTCAGAAGTCCTGTAAATACTGCTGTTGGCTCCATGATCGTGTCAATAGTTTCGTTTGCGTACAAAGACTGGAGAGATGTTGTCGTAGTGGTCTGTAAGAACCTTAATTCGTGGCAGCTATCCTGGGGTGCCACCAGGCACAGAAGGGAAGACAGCACCGTTCCGCAATCGCTCGCGATGCCTCTTCGCCATCTCAGCATCTCTCTTCTTCTGCACTCGCATTTGGTAAAAGCTCTTGTGCAGCTCAAAGACTCGCGGGCCGTCGAAAACAGCCTTCGCTGGCTCCTTTTTCTTCTCGAGTTCCTTCAGCTTGTCCTCCTTCTCCTTCTCGTCCTTCTCATCGTCCTTCGTTTCGGCTTTCTTCTCCTCCCTCTTGCCTTCTTTCTCGTACTCCTTCTGCTTTCGTCGTGCGAGCTTCGTCCGCATCTTCTCTTCGAACTCCTTCTTCACCACCTCGATCTCTTTCTCCAATTCTTCTTGCCGCTTCTTCTCGGCCAAGTCGTCTTCATCCTGCGGGATCGCAAACTTGCGGTCTTTCAAATGACCTGGACAGACATGGAACCAGTCGTCTGAATCCGGCGTAATGAGCACTGTGGACGATGGTTTATAGCAGATCCAGCACGCCTTTGCGCTGGATTCGGCGACCAGGCGGCGATGGTACAGATTCTTCGACGCCATCCGCTTGACACTCGTAATATCACAACATCTGCTACGTGATCTCGTGCGCTTTGGACCGCTAAGCGCAGAGCAAGTGAAGTTAACAAAAGTGGTTGGTATCAAGGTCTCTATGCATACTCGGCTCGGCAAGTGTGACATGGGTCGGCTTGTGGAGGGACGCGACTTTTGTCAAAGCACGGCATCACGTGCTTTCACATGCAAATTTCACATGTTGGGTGATCACGTCCACGGCAACATACCGTGTAGGATATCTCACCACCAATAGGGAAGGGGCGGGGAGATGGGCGTATTGATGGCAACTGATCCTAGGCATAGGACAAGGCAGAGAACTCCTCCGACTCGATTTTTCCTCACTATTGCTGCGGCTTGCCGGTATTCGCATATTGTAGCATATTACAGATACTCTCAATCCTCCTAATGCAAAATCAACTCGTCGTTCACACGCACCCTTGCTCCTTCCCAGTGATCTCTATGCTCTGCCCCGCTCCTCCGAGGACTCCTGCAACGACTCATCCTTCGGACCTTCCTGCCTAGAAGAAGAAGAAGCAGTGATCTTGTTAGTCTGGTCCTTGTTGGAATGGACCTAATTCTAGTGGAATAAGGGTCTACAGAGCCTCAAACCAGTAGTCTTGCTAGTCTTAATAGGCCGGAATAGGAAGGTGGAAGCGAATTGTCTACTGAAGGTGAATACAGTGAATATCTGGCTATTACAGAGGCTCCAGCTCATCCAGCTCGTCTACCGGCTTAGTATTAGGCTATAGTAATGAGGTTGTATCTACCAAATTGTGCTAATAGAGGTCTCTAAACAGTGGCCAGTACTGAATACGAGGTATAACACGCTACAAACGCGTCCGACGCGCTTAAAAGACCGGACGGACATCCCCTTCCAGCCTTACTCGGCTCGCATCGACCTTCCGAATGAGGCAGTTGCATTCCACTGGAATACATTCACTCAGACCACTGGAATCAGACCAATCAGAAGGCTATTCCACGACCAACTGCTTGGCACCACGTGCCAAGCATTCCAACGAGGACCAGACCAACAAGATCACTGAGAAGAAGAAGACTCCTCATCGATGTACATGCCCTCCCCACATCGGCCGAGACTTCCTCGCTATCGGAGATGTGCAAGTCCTCGATGTGCTATGTTGTGACTGTCCGACATGACGTGACTGTCGTGTCCGTCCGCAGTGACAGTCCCATACAAAGAGAAAGTACGGTCTACTCCGAAATGACAATCCGACTCGATGTGGCTGTGCGTGTCGGAATGACAGTCCGGTTCATTGTGAGTGTCCAGATCATTGTGTCGGCGCAATTGGAGGTGGCTGTCCTGTTGGAAGTGATAGTACAGTTCACGCCCTTCTCCTAGTCGCCATAGCCTACCACTTATCATCGTCAGAAAACTTCTCACCCTCAGGATCCTCAGCAAAATTTCCATCCAGGTCCGTCTCTTAGCTCCGCTCACGCTCTATTCGATGTCAGAACTTCGATGCCTTCGAAGTACCTCCCATGACCTCCATTCTCCGAACGTCTTGGCCGACAAGGAGTTTTTCCGATCGGACCGAGCTCCAGCAGATCCAGGCTCTCCGACATCTTCATGGCCTTATAGAACGTGAACAGCTTAAGCTGCTCTCCACGGCTCGGTACTTCGCCGTCCCTCAGGGTAGGTACCGTGCGTACCTCCGAGACGCGGTGCGCAAGAGACACGAAGAACGTCAGAATAGCCTTCTGCCATTTCCCGGCCTTTTCTCCTTCTGGTCCTTCGAGGTCTTTGCCCCATATGCCTTTCATGTCGACAACGTGGTCCTCGTACTTGAAACAGGCCTTGGGAATGGTAAGGGGGGCCTCAAAAAACTTTGCGCGAATGAGTGCCTTCTGCTGCTCTCCAGTGGCCGCTTGCCAGATATGGACGCCCCGAGCGTTGCGAACGAGCACCAGGATACAGGAACGGAGGAATGAGTGGGTGTGGCATTGGACGTCAGATTGATAGTCCTTGCGATGGTCTCTGTGGCTGCCGTAATTCGAGAGGTTGACCAGCGGGTTTCCTTTCAGGCTTGCCTACAGAAAGAGGGATAGAAGGGTCAGCAAGTTTCACTGTCTCTCCGAAGATTTCAGAAGGTCTCAGAGCACGACATGAAGTTCGATTGCGTCTTGGAGAGCCCATCAATTAATTCTTTCCTTGACATCATCGTTGGCGAAACCGAACATCATGGTGAAGATTTCTGCGATACGCTTCGTTCCATCGTCGGATTGCCGGCCCAGCTGAGAGCGATGTGCCAGATGGTTGTCTTCAGCCCGGTTCGAGGGCTATTGTAATCGTCCTTGGAGGCGGCCATTTGCACGCTCCTTCCTCTGTGCTTGCACGAGGACGGCGATATACTCATCGCAGCCAACTTCTTGTTCTTTTTATCCTTGTTGTAGGCCTTAATGAAGTCGTTGATTTGTGTCTTTTTGAGGCGGCCGAACTTGACATGGATCTCGACTTCTTCGCCCTGAGGCGTTGGTGTGATCGGACGGCGAGCGTAATCGAGTGATTGCGGTTCAAAAGCCGACGGAGTGTGACGACGTCCGTGGTGTTAGATGGTGGTGTGAGGAAGTATTGTAGAAGTGAGGAGGTATGGAGAAGTGGAGGGGTAGTTTTGACAATTTCGTTGCTCTGTACCTTCGTAAGGCGGCTTTGTTTGATTTGGAACTCGATCTGTTCACGCTGGGGCGTCGTTTTTTGGATGGCGAATGTAATTGATCGGTGCGGTACATAAGACTTGACATATGGATTGATGCGGCCTTTCACCACCACCACGAGAACCCTGGTAGAACGTGATCCGGAGGTAATCATGGCTGCAGCGACCGTGATTGAGCGGTTGCGCTGAATTATGTGGAGGAGTTCTTGATGGTCCATATTGGTGTAGAAGTGGTTGCATATGGAAAAGGAGGTTGATGGTGATGTGAGAAAGAGGAGGTGAATGTTGAAATGAGACAGAGGAGTTGGAAGTGGATGTTGATGCGAGAAGGAGGAGTTTGTGATTAGCTAGATGAAAAAGATAAAGACGTGGAAAGTAGTGAGGACCATATGAGAAGTCAGCCTACATGACCTACTGCGCGTGCGTTGACTCCTTCATTAATCCAAGCGCAGCCACCACTCACTTGTCGAATGACAATAGTCAGCCTGAAGCCGGATTTGCAATTGCAGTGAGGCTCCGTCAATGCGTGTCTCGCAAACCGTGAGCATAGAGAATTTGTAGTGAAGCTGGCTGCTATCTAGCTTGTCCTCGATGCTACTCCTACAACGGTCAGCCTGAGTCACAGGTTTTCTCCCAAGCACTGTTGATATTGAGAGCCAGAATGCGAGGAATGTGGCCAGCAGAACGGCGATGAGTACACCTACAAGTAATATGGTTGCTTGTCATCATAGTGCTCATGGTAGTAATAAGGCTGACTGTGCTAGGAGGCGTCCAACGAGAGACGGAACTCGGAAACCCTACAACCAGGTGATGAGTGGTCATGTAGTTCATGATGAGGTAGTTTCGTGGCCACCTGATATTTCCATCCGACGATAAGCCTGCTGTTGGAAAGACACTGCCGGGTGGAAGGCGAGGCCGTTGTATAGTGCAGAATATTGCTCCGTTGTCCATCGGGTGGATGTTGGGTGTGCTGCGTTTCCGAGGTCCTTTCGAACAAGACCGTGAAGGTTCAACGGCACCCGGATACTTTGACGGCGCATATCCGTATATGAGAGAGCATAACTCTCAAATGCAGATCGTAGCTCGTCACGAAAACAGAGTCCGCAGAGCGATATGGAAATACAACACACGTCAGTCTTATTGCCGTTGGTCGTATCCGTTGTCTCAGTCTCATGCAGCACATATTGGATGCATGTGCTGATGAGAGGATGTGGGGTTCGTGTCACCTTCACATGTGAACAGCATCGGATGTAGGATTCTGGATCGGAATAAGGGTCGACGAACCTTGCAGGGCTTGTCGTCGAGCGTTTGAGCTTCGCGGAGCGACGCCCGATGGGTGTGAAAGTGGAGGTGGAGGTGATCATCAGTACCGTATGGCGCCCGCGTTTTGTGTATATTTCCGACCGCCGAAGTCCTCTTCTGGCGAGATTAGAAGAAGCACAGAGAGGGCTGGCCATTCGCTGGGGCGCGTACTAAAATAAGGCGCCCCTCCGCCGTGGGATGAAGAGTGGGCGTGCTCGTGGATCCCGATTGTGATTCGCACGGCTAAAAAGAGGCTTCGTCTCGTTGGGGTGAGCCAGTGAACAGGCTTGCAGCCCCTCTCTCACCCGAGGACTTCGTGGAGTTGGCTCCTGTCTGTTTCCGGCCACGGGAATGTGAGACTCTTCCTACCTCTTCCTCCATCATCGCGACAGTTTCTCGAGGAGAGAGGCAGCGACGTGAAAGAGCGTCGACGTCGAGTGTGTTCTGCGACCGCGGCTGGAGTCCGAAGCGCCGAGTGGCGGGAAAAAGGAAACCGCGAATCACGCCTTGTACTCCCGATTGTCTCTTCGCACGCAATTCGATTCATCGACGCCAAGGTGACCTCACCAGCCCATCATGTCTGGATATAACACTGCTGGCCGTCGCGCGCCGAACGTGTCGCAGTACGTCCACGGCCTCAATACCATCCCGGCGCCCGGCCACGAGCTGCCGAACGAGATCGCGCACCTCGGCGACGACCTCGACTTCCTCGCCCACGCCGACTT
>JAABUW010004665.1_pt1 | contig 18437 bp, 25 predicted proteins | sample 5560081 | NCBI WGS metagenome assembly JAABUW01 (sample SAMN10711882, study PRJNA513363) | rock metagenome | isolation source: Antarctica rocks | place: Antarctica: Victoria Land, Knobhead sud | reverse complement strand
GGGTTGGGAAGACGCAGCGAGGAGAGGGGGAAGGTAGGGGGGTGAGGGAGAGGCGGGGATGAGGGGATGTGAACAGAGACATACTTAGCGTACTGAACTTTGTGAATCACTCCTTCGATCCTTCGCTTCTCCTTCGGTGCTACGTCATCCTCCATAGGCCGAACGAGAGCCTCGAGACTCCATGTGCGGAGGCTGTAGTGCTTGTCGATAACTGAAACGACTAGGCCATCTCGTGACAGAATGAGTTTCGTATGGTCGTAGAAGTTGAACTGCGCACTGGTCAGCTGATGACAAAACCTGAGATGCAGGACAACCTACTTGTAGTACGTCATTGCTCAAGCGAAAGAGGATGACATGCTTCATCCGCAAGTACCGAGTGATGAATACCATCCCCTTTGTCAAGTCCTTGTCCTCGTACGTGTAATCTTGATCCCCAAAGAGCCGGTCGAGCATGTAGCTCTCGAAGTGTTTCAGCAGGTAGACCTTGTTATTGAGTTCGCGGGGATAGGCATCAATCGGGTGATTGGTTCGGATACCCTGTACTGTCTCGCCCTGTGAAGCTGCCTGAATGAAGTCGAAGTAGCTGCGAAGGTGTCAGCATGCAGGTCAACGGTCGAGAGCGCGAAAGCTCACCCCTTGCCAGGTGCGAGGACGAGGGAAGACGAATCGTTGAAATGCACGCTGACGGTACCATCCGTCATGGCGAAACCCATGCCATACTTGTTGCAGTAATCGAGCCAGGACACCACGAAAACTCGGGGTGACGCGGGATTTGGCTCTATCCCTGAATGCGAGAGTCAGCTTGTAGGATGTGCAAAAACCCAGACGCCTTACCAGGTGTTGAAAACCCATCATCCGTAACAGCCATCGCCAGAGCATTCGCCAGATTCTGCGCGAATACGTCGAACAGGCTCGTCCGCGGATCTCGTTTCGCTACGTGTGGATCATGATCTCTTGCATCATTTGTCGGTGCCAATCGGGACACGGGGATCGTCTTTCTTGGTGAGAGTTGACCCGTCGAGCTCGACGATGTCCCCGACACCGGAGCAGCTCCCGCCATCTGCGAGACGATTCTGGCTTTCTGATTGGCCAGCTCCCTGTCTCGCACCGCTGCGTCATAGCCCCTAGCTTCGCCCTCCTCTTCGCCCTCGTCCTCTTCGCCAAGCCTTTCCATGGGCTTGCGTTCGGATGAGGGACCAGCGGCGGCGTTTACTTTGCTAGGCCCCCGCCTGACGGGACTGAGGGTGCTTTGGGCGCCGGCAGCGGTAAGTTTCCGTAGTAAGGAGGGTTCTTTAATCTGTGACAGGGCTTGAACGAGCGGTTGACGTGCGGAGCTACAATGCCCATTAGCACGTGTCACCTGAATTTGGTGTCATTTCGTACCTGAGCAAAGCCGAGATAGGACTGTCTGGCTGTACGGCGTTCTTGAAGTCTCGCTCTTGCTGCATGATCGATGGTCCCAATGGTGGCCGTGGTCTGGCGTTGTCGGTGACGATGGCCAGCTTGACACCGAGTCGAGCCCGCTGGCACAGTGTCTCCATATTCTTCCGGCTCTGCATAGGTGTGATATGTCTAAAGTCGGGCGCGAAATCGTTTGCCGATGCTGGGATATGGGAGGGGAAAGGGCCGTCAAGGAAGAAGGGGTGGGTCAATATAGCATCAAGGGCGGGTCGTCTGTCTGCGTGACGCGTAAGCGCTCGTTCGAACCGCCAGTGAGGTCGAAAATACCTGGGATGGGATTCAAAATTGACATGATGAGGTCTTGCGCGGTTGCCGAGATCTCTTTGTCTGCCGGGAACTCGTATCGATTCTCACGGATCCGCTTATAGATGGCCTTCACGTCTTTCGTTTGGAACGGCGGCTTGCCGATGAGCAAGGTGTACCTAGTCACCTATCAGCTCACCCTGCTTTTTTTCCATTGCTTACAAGATGACACCAACAGACCAAACATCCACCTCGAAACTATGACCATTCGCCGTATCAAACAGCACTTCCGGGGCGATATAGTTCGGCGTCCCGCATATTGTTCTACAGCATCACTCGTCAGCTCGGTCCCTGATCGACTTCCCGGCTGTCTGCCCAGCAATGTACTTCTTCCTATCCCCTGGCTTCTCTATCAAGGCCGCCAAACCGAAATCTCCAACCTTGATATCCATACTGGCATCAAGAAAAAGATTCCCCAGCTTGAGGTCCCGATGAATGACATTGGTCTGGTGCATGTATTGGCAAGCCGAGATGAGCTGGACGAGTATGTATCGTGCTTCGGGCTCGGAATAGCGTCTTCTCCTGCGAAGCAGATCCATCAAGCTCTGCGGAAATCCGAATTGTCAACATCGGTTTTAGGTCAGCATACCGAGACAATCCACTCACTCCGTTCTCGCACAGCTCTAGTATCATGTATACGTTCTCCTCATCCTCAAAACAATCATCAAATCGTACGATGTGCGGGTGTGCGAGCATCTGGTGCAGCTTGATCTCCGCCCATAACTATGGTCGTCCCAGATGATCAGCGTAAGCCCGCCAACAAGGATCCTCCGACATCAATTCGCCTGATGTACAGTCCACGAAGCGGGCTTACCTTCGTCTTGTTCTTCTTCGTCCGTATACTAGCTTTGCTGACCACCTTCACAGCCCTCCGACCGCCTTTCTGGTCCTGGACCTCGTACACTCTCGCAAATCCACCCTGTGATAGCATTGTCAGCTCATTCTTCCGGCAGCTCATCCATTGCCAGATTCAGGTGGAAGGTATCGCTGACCTCGCCAAGAAATCCGACTCGAACATATGACCATCCTCGTCCTTTATCTTTGATAGTCATCGGGGGGCTGGGTGGAGGGATCTTCTTCGGTGGTGCAGCGGATGAAACCGCCGCTTGGTCAAGCGACATCTGGTCCACCATTCTGTCGATGGAACGACCAAGGAACGACCAAGATATCAAGAAGCAAGAAGAGAGAATGAGCCGGAAAAAAAGAAGAGACAAAGGAATGACGGACCCGGATGTTTGCAACCATAACGGAGAAATCACACACGCTGTCCCTCGAAAATCGGGAATATCTCGCTTAAATCCCAGTCCCACAATTCCGCTTTCCTTTCGATCATTCCCCCGAGTCCCAATTCAGTCTACGCTCACTCGTCGCCATATTCCGGCGGTCATCGCTGCGTGGAGCGACGAGTTTCATGGGGGCTTCGCGATGATCACGAGGAACTAGTTGAGGGAGTGTAGTGAAGTGACAATACATTTGATACATGCATTCACCATGCTTGCCCTTTGATATTTACACTGCTTTGAAGATCCACAAACCACGATGACCGTGCAACAAAGCGCATGAAGAGCTTTAAAAGCTGGGGAGAGGAGTGGTTCCTGGGGCACTCACCTCAATCCTTGCCCTTCGTCTTGAGACCGGAGAGCATCTTCGCCAAGCTCTGGATTTGACCTTTGAGCTTTGGCTTGTTCGGACTGGGCCCAGGCGAAGGAGTGGAGGCGGTGACGGGGATGGGGTTCGAGATTTTGAATGACCATTCGGTGGACGATAAGGTCGGGCGGATATCGTTCGTAGAGTAGGTATCTTGAGAAGTGTGAACTGGGTGAGAAGGCGCCGATGTAACGGCTGACTTTGAGCGGGATGGTCTGTAGTCCTCATCGACGATAGACTCGAGAGCGAGATTTGATCGGGGAGCAACACGTTGCGCGCCGGTCGCAACCGAGCTCCGCACTGCGTAGCTTAATGAGTCGGGCGGATTGGACGAAGAGACACCATTCCGCTTCGCAATTGGACCTTTCCCGAATGAGCCCATTGGGTCCATGTTCCCGGTAATCGCTGCAGCGGCAAGCGCATCCTTCCTCGCCCGAGAAGCACTCTCGTCGTCCTGGCGTGACGTCTGCCCATTCGCGCTCTGCCTGCCTCGGAGAGGATCCTCCCCGTCTCGCGTTCGACGCCACTCATCCTCTTCCACTCCGCCAGAAGAGCTCGTCGCGCTCGACACCGGACCAAAGCTCGACAGTGCACTGCTGACGCCGGAGCTCATAGTGGCAGTATGCTTGAATCCAGGTTTCGATAGGACCATCCTGTTCGCGTCGTGCTGAAGCATAGCCGGTGCTGACCAATTTCCGCCACTCGACGCATCGCGATCGGCGACGCGGCGTGCGAGAGCCGCCAGCTCGGGATTGCCGCTGGAAAGCTTCATCAGGTCCTTCCACTTGGACTTCTTTGCCGCCGCTACCTGAGCCGGCGATGTGCCAAGAGGAGGGAACTCCTCGATGCGGTCAAAGTCCGGGTAACTGCGGTTCTTCGATAGGTCCCGGGCGAGAAGCTGAGACGCTTCAGCGAGTTCTGCGAGCAACGAGTCGCGTTCCTCTTGCGAGGGCTCTCCAGCTGCTGCAGCAGCGAGCGCGGCTTGAGCCGCCTTGCCTTTTCGGACACCCCTCTTTCTCCGCTTGTGCGTAGAGAGGGAGCGCGAATCGGCATCCCCCCGGGTAGTGCTTTCGTCATCAACGGATTCCGGCGGTTGGTAGTCGCCCATGTCTGCCGGCGTGGGCTGCTCGTCGATCGTCGTGGCGGACATCACGTCGTCCCGATCGAGATCAGGTGTGCGAAGGGTCGACGAGTGTAGAGCGAGCTGGGATGGGGAGAAAAGGTGAGACAAGGCAGGTGCGACAGGAGCAGAAGAGGTGAGAGCCGAACTCGTGTGCTTCCTCTCCCTGTCGTGCGTCGACTCGATCGGCGATTTGACGAACAGCCCTTTCTCGATCGGTGTCTTGCTGTCCCGACGGGACATTTTCAGCTGACTCATGGCCTTGCGTCCTCCAACCATGTCCGGCAATCCCTTGATCCATTCCCCAAATTCCCTCGCGCCCACGCGGTCATCGACATCGGTACAGAGGACATGCTCGGCAAGGTATGAGGCAATCTCTCGGCCGATACCCGTGAACTTGGACAACAGGAAGCCAGGGGGATCGCGGAGGAAGTTGTCGAAGTTGGGGTCACCAGGAGCCGGTTCCTTCCAAGGGTTGCGGTGGAAAAGCATGTTGATAAAGACGATTCCGAGAGACCATACGTCTGCGGGAGAGGGCCGGTAGGTGGGGCCGAGATTATTGCGGCACTCTGCGAGAATCAGCGTAAACTCATGATACAGTGTGAAGGCTCACCATAGGACATGTACGGCTTACTACCACACTCAACGTCCCCGCTTTCCTCCTCGGTCGTGGAAAGTCCAAAGTCGGTCAACTTCACAATGACCTTCCTCTTCGCCTGCGGTCCAAAGTCCACCTCACCCTCTGCAACGGACTCGAGCTCGATCGAATCACAGCAGATGAAATTCTCCGGCTTGATGTCGCGATGACTGACGCCAGCATCATGGCACACGGCAACAGCCTCGCACATCTGGCTGAACATGGACGCAACCAGGTGGAGTCGTCGTTGGGACAGCAAGGTACTGGCGGCAAAGGCGGAGAGAAGGCTGGGAGTCGGTGGTGTCTGTGTTGGAGTATGGCTGTGTGAATGGCTTCCGTTATTATGGGCGAAGAGGAGCGAGGCCGGAGAGGCACCTTGAGAGGCACATTGTTGGCAATGAAAATTGGGCTTGGACGAGCTGGCGATTGACGAAGACAGGTGGTTCGAGAGGCCGGAGAAGAGTTGAGATGATGAGAAAGGGATGGAGGACGACGAAAACTTGGAAGATGACATGGGAGTGGTGTATTCGTCCTGGAGGGGAGCGTTGACAGGGGGAGGGGAAGCATCACGAAACTTCTCGAGCCAAAAGAATCTACAAAGTCAGCAAGCCGATTTATACATGACATACAGATCTTCTCCTGGACAGAGCTCGAGCATGAGGAACAGCCACTTTTTGGTCTGTAAAGTCTGATGGAGAGTGACGATGTTGGTGTGGATGGGGAGTGAGAGGTGTATTGTTGCTTCGAAGAGCTGGGTCTCGATCTGCTCCTCCTCGAGATCCTGTTTGCTGAGGCATTTCAAGGCTAAGTAACCATCGGCAACATCCCTACGATAGGCGCAGAGGCTCACCGAACTCCCTCTTCCGCCCTCCCCGCTCCCGCACAAGGGAGACGACCGCATAGCTCCCCGATCCTAGCTGCCGAACCACCTCGTACACCTTCCTCGCGCTTTCCGTCCGCAAGTCCCCGCGCGTAGTCTTGCCGACCTCACTTCCACCCCGTCGTAACGGTACGCCCACGTCATCCCCATCCGCCCCTGTGCCCCAACGTCCAACAGCTGGCTGAACAACCTCTCCTCGAAACTCCATGCCTTCACCGAAGAGCGTGCCGGGAGATAGCACGTCCTCTACCACTCGCTCTGCGTCAGACACGCCAGTCCAGGTCCGCCCCTCAAGGGCACCGCCGTCATCCACCTCATCCTCGACCACCTCGCTGTCACCTCCATCAAGCAAGATCCCGCCCTCAGGTTGCCATTCTTCCATCTCTTCGACGCCCGGCGCCCAAGAATCTGCCATCTGAACCACCACCTCGGGCGGTCCTGCTTTCGTCTCCTCACTGCGAGGCGTCGCGGTTGACGAGCCTTTGTTCGGTGTCGCATGGCCGCTGCCGCCTGAAAGCACGGCAGCAGATCCTCGGGGAGTCCGTGATCTTGACCTTGAGCTAAGACTGATCGAGACCACGGCGGACGAGTTTCGCCTGGACCGAAAAGGAAACTCGCCGCTTGGTCCACCACGAGGGGACGAAGCATTGGGCCGAGGAGAGCCGTCGTGGGGGAAAACTTGAAAGGTCTGCTCGATGGCTGAGGTGAGCTGCGGTGATAAAGGAAAGCGTTGAGGTATGGGTGATGCCAGGACGAGGTTCGGTGGACGAGATGATCCCGAGCCGGTTGATTCGGCAAAAGGTGAAAAGACCGCTGACGTAGGCGTCGGGCTAAAACCCATAATCATGCTCGTCCTATTGGCTACCGAAGGGTTATTCTCGAGTGCTTGTGATGCGTTGATGCTGGGTAAACGTGATGGCATCGATATGCGAGAGGGGCGAGGGGAGGATGGTCCGGCAAAGACTTGCTGCGGTCGTCTAGGTGAGAGAGCTTGAGAGGTGGGATTGGCGGACGCGGGGACGGGTGAGGTAAGAAGACGAGACTCGGTCATCTCGCAGGTCTTGTCCACGGGAATAGGATGGAAGGAGAGAGTGGGTAAGCGCAAGCGCCGATCCCACTCCCTAGTGTAAATCCGCTGGATGGAGTATGGTCACGTCCGGACTCGTGTGTCTGCACCCAAGCACGACCCTCAGAGCGGTCACCTGACAAGTTGGAAAAGATCACCTCTGATCAATTGAATTGACAACGCAAAGCAGGTAAAGTCCTCACCAAGAGGGTCCTTCGACCTGACCCGGTGCCGTTGGGCCAACCCTCTCCACCGTGACGTCTGATTCCCTCCTTTGACCTCTTGATGCAAGTCTCAAGCGCCCGGAAGAGAGATAGGAAGACGACGAGTGGAGTGTTGCGTCAGGTGATCCTTTGTCCGATGACGAGCGGTGTGAGGGATCAAGGCAGGGGTCTTGACGAGGCGTACGTCGAAAAGGACAGGCTGTTTGGGAGAGTACGGTGTTTGATGACGTGGAAAGGTATTTCTTCGTCAGACGGGACTGGCCGATGCCGCAGGCGTCGCGACAGTCGATATAGGACGAGCCTGGTATGTCGTCTTCAGATGAAGGCCGATACCGTCGGAATGACGGGAACGACGGCGTTTATGAGAGCGATTTGATGGTTCAAGCTAGAACGGATTTGTAACGAGCGTGTGGTCGAGTGTAGCAACAGACTCCAGGTGCGTGCAACTGACGCGCGAGAGACCGGGCTTGGTCGGAGCAGATGTCAGCTTTGCAAAGGGGAGGATACGAGCGAGCGCTTCCACGCAACTCACATTCTGAGTCCGGTTGACCTCGTTGTCAAATGTCCCGAAACGGTAATGGTCGTTTACAGGCACGAGATTTGCCGCAAGGCTCCCCGAGTGCCAGATTACTTGTAACTTACGTACCGCATGGTCGCTTTCGCAGATTCCAGCCAGAAAGATTGTCAGGGCTATCCGCCTCTGAGGCCTCGCTGACCTTTGCTGTGAAGAAATGTTGACATACGTACATGACGTCGGCTCGGACAAGTCATATAAGCTTGACCTCGTGGATGAACACCGGCGACTCCGGGTTCCTCGGCGGACCATCTTCGTTCCACCCGACTTTCGGACTGACATCGGGGCCTGTATAGCGTGCTCAGGTACAAAATGCTATTGGCCGCTTACACACGTGCTGGCTTTCGATCATGCGTGGGACCTTTTGTCTCGGTATGTCACGCAAAACCTTGATGATGAAGAGAGGCAGACAAGAAATCAGCAGTCCAAATGCCTTGCTTTGACCACGCAATGCAACCCGTCATGCTGTCTTCATCTCGCGCAGACCCGTTGGAGTAAATGATCTGACATATAATCTACGTGATCAGCATTGGCTCAATGTCCGATCGGTGCTCTCCTCCTCTCTAGATTGATGATGTTGAATGTCAAACTGGTTTCCGCTGTATCAGCACGCCGTGGACGGCCTTACACCGACTCACCAGAACACCATAGTCGCCATCCCATAGCAGCCCAATGCAAGTGCGAACCATCTTGTTAAGCCTCCATCGCTACGGAATGCTCGGAAGAAGAAGAAGCCGGGAAGGATGAACGAGATGATGGTGGATCCCGTCGATCCGACGAAGCCGAGAACTAAGGAGGCAATCTGTCAAGCGAGGCACATGATCAGTAATGAGCGGTACTCACCGACTTCGAGCTCATCCACCGCTAATGCGATAAGAAACCCGCTGATCAAGATCGAAGCGGTGATGATGAGGAATTTGGTAATGCTCATCTCCTCACTCGTTCCGGAATCATGCTGGTCGTCGATGTCTTTGGGCATGAGCGGATCCTCCTCATCCTCGTTCTCGCTAGCATGGCCGTCGTCGTTGCCATCGAGTCCCGAGCGGGTATGAGGCTTGTCGAGGCTAGACGTGAGGCTATCGACGCAAGCGCGGCAGGGAAGCAGTTGAAGCGGGTACGAGAGCCCGACGAGGAGGACGATGCCGAGCCGACCAAGAGCGATGAACAGAGAGGTCGCGGGATACCTATTAGACCGATTAGTATTATTACGCATCAGGCTGAGATAATCGCCTACATGGCAATGATATTGCTGCCGACCTTGTTACCGAAGGTGAGGTACCCGATCTGAAGAGCGTTATTACCGTTTTCAGCACTGATGCATGAGTACCACTCACGATTCCGAGCTATAGAAGGAGAGCGTCAGTGAACCAGTACTCAGTCATCGCCCTGCTGACTCACGACCTCGTAACACGCCGCAGCCGTGCCGATCGAAGAGCCAATGACGATGTTCATCCGCCTTTGAGTCCTGTCCTTCAGCTCGTTAAAGATCGGGAAGAGCTAAGGAAGATCAGTTTGTGGTAAAGTGATATATCTTGACAACACGGACATTCTGGGCACAACTACGGAGCGTCAGTAAGGCAAGTTTGCCCCGCAAGGTGTCCACTTACGTATACGCAAACACCTGGACTGGGAACGTGGAGAGGGTGTTCTTCCCGAACCTCCCGAGCACAACTTCCCCTCGATTCGGACTAACTCCTTTGACGAAATACCAGCCCACAACGACGATGATCAAGCTATCGGCATCGAGATCAGCCGGGGTGAAAGATGCTTGACAGCCAGCTCACTAGACGACCGTACCCAATGCCACCTGACTTGTGAACCGCAGACTGTCGAGTGTTCGTAGGAAAGAAAGGGGCACGATGACCAGCATGGACATGACAAGCCAGAAATCCTGGGAAAGAAGGATCGAGTGTTCTGGTAATGGGTGGTGAACGGCTGCCGAGAGTGTCTGGCTGACTTGAGGTAGGAGAGTCTAGCGGAGGATTCATCAGCGGGAGGTCAGAGCGCAGCCTGACAAGATGAAACGGACCTTGCAGATAATGAGGTAGGATACGGAGACACCGAAGCATTTTATGGCGATAGCGAGCTATGCATATTGGGTCAGCGATCAATCGTAAATTGACGAGAGCTTAGATCAGACATCAAGAACACACGGGACTCACGTCGAATAGCTTCGTCGCCCATCCTTTCCCAAAGGTCAATCTCGCAACCTCGTTGAAGCTCGCTTTCCTGCCCTCATCCCCCGACCGTTTCCCAACCAAAGTCGCACATCGACTGAGAAGGTAAAGTCCGAACGCCGTGAATGTTCCCGAAAGGACACACGTAATCATGCCCGGTATCAAGCCCATAGCTGCGAACGCAGAAGGAAAGGCGAGAGCACCGGCACCGATGACGGTATTGGCCAGATTGGTGACCGAGGAAGGGATCGAGGCATGACCATCTTGATGAGATTTTCTGCGGGAAGGTGTACTGGGAAGGGTGGCCGAGGAGGAAGGAGGAGAGGACTCGGTTCCATAGCTGGCTTGAGGCATATCGTCGGGATTGTAGGTGGTGTAAGACGGAGAGACATGCGATTGCGAATCGATCAAGGGATGATTATATACAGATGACCCGGAAGGCAAGCGATCTAGAACGATTGGAGCCGATATCGTGGCCTACGAAACTGAATGGCGGTCGTGTAATGAATGAAAGATAAGTCCAGCTCCACTTCGTGATGAGACGAGAGACTGTCGCTCCAAAATCCCAGCCGTTGTCCCGTGTTTTCATATCGGTGGGGATTAATGACCCAGAAATCAAGAGATAAATTCCCCACGTGAATGATCTTTGTTGACATTTCGAAGGACAAAACAATGCTGTTGTTTCAAGGTTGAATGATTCTTTGATCTACATGGCATAATTAAACTATTGCTGATGACAATCGCCATGACTCGAGACGAATCACCTGCACCGGTATCGACGATGGATTTGCTGGGGACGCTTTTCCTTGTTGGGAGAAAGACGGGACTCGATGTACAGAGCTTCCCTATCGACGCAGAGAGGGTCTCTATCGGGCGGTGGGTTGGGACTTTTGGACATTACTGGCTTCACGATGGCTGATGACAAGACTTTCAGTAATTACGACTGCGACGTCCGTTCTCTGAGGTATTCACTGGTCTATCGCTAATGTCAGATGAACAGATCCGACTTTACTTCTCAGACGTCTCCAAGCTGCATTGCGAGGTCATCTTTGATCTGCTGACCGGCCAGGTCAGTCCTGGTCTGTGAAGCAACGGTTCCAATACTCAAACGTACTTCCAGGCACACCTTCATGCTCATGGGGCGAACGGACTGCTTCATACCCCTCCATCAGGCTCTGCAACACTCTACAAACCTCCTGCAATCATTCCCCTCAACGATAAAGACACCTTCGTGATCCGAAAGAAGGTATTTCGCTTCGAGTACGGCTCTGCCGAAGAGCCGATCCGTAACATCAGCCTTTCGCCTGAATCTCGTGCCCGCGCGTTGCTCTCCGCACGGTCGTCACCCGCTCAGCTGCCGATACGCCGGCGAGCTTCGCACCGTCTCTCGCTCGTCCCGACTGGGAAGACTTTCGTTCCGTCGTCACCAGCGAACGGAAGACGTAACAGCAGCATCGGTCTGGGAGCACTTGGAAGCTCGAAGGTGGCCACAGGAAAGTCATTGTTGAGGGAAGAGTTGGAAGAAGAACATGCAGGCGATGAGCAAGACGGAAACGGCATTCCACTGGTCGACGTGGTAAACGGAGAGGAAGGCGACTTGGTGTACCTCGAGACGAAAGAGGAGGAAGAGGTCATGGGGAGGATTGAGCTGGTGAGGCTTGTTAAGATAACCATTCCTGGATCATGCTAATGCCAATAGCCCATTTACGAGCACGCTTTCATGACACCCCAGCAGACTGGCAAAGCCCCGCTCCGCAATACCAGCGCTGTCCCTCGTACTCGGAAGACAGTCGTATCAACTGCCATCGAGATCGAGGAGGAACACCAGCCCATTTCGGTTGCAGCGAAGGCATCCGAAACGCCCCACTCGATCCCTCTACCACCTTCCGTCGAAACGCCCTATGAAGCTCCCGTTGCTCGAGTGTCCCCCCAGATCGCGCTTACTACCCCTCGCGGCCCTGTATCACTCCATAAAGCTCTACTATTACGTTCTGCACGTAAAGCGTGGGAGAACAATCGCTCACCGGGGCTTGAGGGTGCCATCGAGGCGGGCGACGTCGAGGTACGCAGGAAGAGCCTGAGTCCGAAAAGGAAATCACCCAAGAAGAGCCTGACACCCATGCCCCTGGCTAATGATGCGGAAGACGAAGAGCACGAAGAGGTCGAGGAAGCCGAGGATGGCGAGCTACAGTGGATTCATGAGGATGGACAGGCGGAAATCTCCGCGGACGATTCTGATTCAGACATGGACTCGTTCGAAGCCGACCTTAGCCTCGACATCGTGAGTGTCTGTCTATACTAGGCGGAAGGACGCTGACGATGTCAGCCGGGCCAAACGATCATCACCTTCACACCACCAGAAGATGCAGACAATGACGGCGAGCGAGGCTTCGCGGAGGCCGATTCCGAAAATGTACTTGAAGAGGAGGGCGAAGAGGAGGAGCAAAACGAGGAGCAAGACGAGGTCGAGGAGGAAGAGGTCTCCGGCGACATGGAAGAGGTCGACCAAGAAGACGCGGCCCAGGAAGCAGTTCCCGGAACTCCGGCCGCGGTAAGCAGGCAGTCAATTCCGTTTGACTGATATGCTGACACCTCGAAGACCCGCTCCCTGAACAAATTCTTCACCCCTCAGCCTCAGCGGAATGGCCTCAATCAGCCCCGCCGGTCTCTTGCTAGCATCGGTGGTCCACCTGTCCGTTTCGAGCGACTACCAGCTACCCCCCGCAATGCGACGGGTACCCTTCTCCGATCCGCTCCTGCACCTGGGACGTTGGGGAAACCCAGTCGCCGAGTGGCCATTCCGGTCCGCGAGGAGTCTGAGGTCGAAGAGTTTGTCCCGGTCAGCACGCCCATCCCGCTCAGGGCCGACCCAGCTATGCTGGCTGAGGTGTGTTTGGCCTGCCCATATAACTTCCCGATATGTGCTGACATTCACCAAGGCTAAGCGGCGTCGAGAATCACTCGCTACACCTCGCGCTCTACCCGTTCCCCCTGCCAGCGGTTTCAAATCCCCTGTCCGCAAGACGAGACTCAGTCATCTCCTCGCATCACCCACTCATCCCGCCTTGACTGCGACATCCCCCGAGCTGGTCGAGAAAGGAGTCGCCAGCACTCCGCTCAACGATATCAAGCATCGTCTCAGCAATATGCGTCAGCAGAGTGTACAGCGTCAAGAAGGCCGGCGAGCGACATTAGGCTTCGCTCTTCCCGCAACGCCAGCGGACCGACCGCGCTTCGTTCAATCGGCATCGTTCGCCAATTTCGGCTCTAATACTCGTCGTTTCGTTCATGGTCCGCCCGCAACGCCAATCGTAGTCCCGCATGGCGGCAGCGAGGTATTCTCGCTCACTCAGAGTCCCGTCAATGCCCCCATGCCTACAGTATCACTCCACGATAATTTGCCTCAGCGACTCGAGAAGGGCCAGGTCGACGTGGGAGCCAGGCCCATAGATCCTCTCATTGGGCAAGCGAGGCCATCGGGGCACGAATCGCCATGCAAGGAGGACGCATCCGCTGGAACGCCTCGCAAGCGGAACCCTTCGGTAATCAAAAGGACAGCTCAAGCGAAAACACTATACATGGCTGGAATCCGCAATTTATACCCTACAATACCTCGACAGCAAGCTTCTCCATCTCTAATTGGGGTGAAAGACCTGCTTCTTGTTCCGGTCGTACCGACCACACCCTCTTTCACCGGCATGAAGAGTCTCTTCGCGAAGCGGCCTGTACCTCCCACACCCGCTATGGAGGGTGTTGCCGAGATGTACCACCTTCGCGAGGAGTCGGATGAGGAAGAAGAGAAAGTGGAGGAGCGGGAAGAGATCGAGGTTGCCGAGTTGTCGGCGATTGTCGTCTCCGTGCCATCACCCGTATCGAAGCCTTCAGCGAGGTCGAAGGGCTCCAAAGCCGTCTCATCCGCTTCGTCGCGCTCTCGGACACCCGCAGTAGAGGGTTCACAACAGATGGAGACGGAGACGACTCAACGGAAGGCGCCTGCCCGACGGGGCAAGGCGAAGATAGCGGCCACGGTCGTTGGAGAAGCATCAGAACCTTCAGCGGCCTCCAAACCCGGTCGGGGCCGACGAGCTGACGAGCCGACTGTGACCGATCCAGAACCGGAGGCAGAGCTTCAGAAGTCTACCTCCACAGCCTCGCGAAGTCGGCGGACCACCACCGAGGAGCCCATATCTGCTCCTGTTCTGACGAAAAGCACGAGGACGAGCAAGCCCTCCCGCTCGAGCCGTACACAACCCGTCGAAGCGACAGCGGAGCCGAACAGCAAGAGCAGCCGATCCGCAGCGTCTCGCAGCTCCCGAACGGCGGACGTTCCCGCGGCAGTCGAGGAAGCGGATGAGCCAAAGCCGAAAGGACGAGGCAAGAAGGTATTCGGTGACTCAGATGAGCAGATTACCGTCGCGCCTATGCCAGAGCCGACGACCAAGACAGCCCGAGGGAAGAAACCGCTCGCTTCGAGTACCTCGGACGAGCCGAAGTCGGCTCCGAGCAGGAGCACGAGGACTGCGATTGGAGATAAGGAGAACGAGGCGGAGGGGGAGGTGGAGGTAGTGGAGAAGAAGACGGTGAAGAGGGGCTCTGCGAAGAAACTTACGGAACCGGCGGCTGTCGTAATGGGCACGAGGACGACGAGGAGCAGGCGATAGGTTTTGGGCGTTTGTATCTTGTCTATTTGGACTTTTGAGCGGTCAGTACCCTTGATGTAGATTTCGAGTTATCTCATCATCGGGGACATGAAACGCGAGGGGTTCAGGGTGGACTTTTTCGCAATCATCAGCTGAGGAAAGTTGAGTCTCTCTTCCACTTTGACGTTCAATCACTCCATGAGCAGAAGAGACATGAGCGATCGCATGGGTGAGTCTTCTGCGTCTTCTCGTCCTGAGCGCTTCTTGTATGTGATTATATAAAAGGGACTTCCCGAACGCACGATGTCGCAGAAATTGCCATAGAGGACATAGGATCCAACCTGCAGCTCCCGCTTGATCGGATCCACCATATGTCTGCTGTGATGATGCGCCTTCTGTCCATGTCTCGTGGGGCGAGTAGAATACTTCGAGTGAGTCTGCCGGTCCGTCCATCTGAGCACACGTGTATGATAAATGTCGCGATGAGCTTGATGCCTTTGGTCGAGCTCGTTCGAGCGATGACCTGCTTTGTTTGTATCTGAAATCTCGTCGTGGCCCGTCGATGTGATCCGGAGGTGGAGATGCAAGAAGGAGCTGATTCGAGGAAGCTTGCCTATCCGGCGCAACAGGACGAGTCAACACATGCGCTCGATCCCCTCAACCATCGGCAATTTATGGGTCAGGGGCGGCGTTTTCCAAAGGATTTCGAGCGAAGCATGGAGGATACGACCCGTTCCGAGCGATACCGGTGAGCTCGAGATGATGTGATGTCTGCCATCCTAAGCTGGTCTGCGAGAGCGAGACTTGAGCTTCATCCTGATCGGTCGGTATAGTGCGATGCTGACCGGCGGGCGAGGTTCTTGAGCGCAAACGTGAGCATTTCAACTTCCTCTACCAAGTATTCTGCTTATGCGCTTCGGTGAAGAGCCACGTGACATTTCGTCAACCTGATGCCGATATATCCTCCCATCCGTCGTGAACACTTGAATCCATTGCTGACGCGACATGTCTTCCGGATTCGTGGTAAAGAGTGAGTCCCAGCGTTACCTCACATCCGACTTGGTGGAACGACGCGACGATGATCCAGAATCGCTCAGATCCCTCATTCTTGAGGGCAGGCTGACAATTCACCTTTGGCCCTGAGCGCCTCCAACGGTCTCCAGCTGCACTCAGAATTGCAGCAGTACTGACTGTACTACCTCTCAGCGCAGCGATGGACTCTCGAATGAACGGGAGATGGCGTGGAACGCACGGGATGGAGGGATGACCATGGGGCACCTTGAATCGGATGAACAAAGTTGTTCCTTCGTACGACCGGGCTAGACCCGAGTTTATGCCGCCAACTCTCCTAAGGAGTTTCTGAAATATCTTTCGCTTTCCCCGCGAGCATGACAGGCGATATCTGTTGACATTTATGGCGACAGAAAGCTGACACGGAAAACTCCCAGGACCGGCAGTGCTCAGTGCTCATCGCATGAGTTGAATCGATCATCCTCCTTACCTCCTCTGATTCGCCCATAGGTCCTCTGAGCACATCGTACCGTCCAGTAGCGACTCGCAGATATGCGATGAATAAGCCGCCGTTGATGAGGGATTAGATTGAGAGTCGACTGAGAAAGCACTGTATGTCTCCGCTGTACAGTGTTATGATTGCAGATGTTATCTGTAGTCAAAGGCATGCCCACAGGCTCAATAGGCCTGAGATGTGAAGAAGATTGCACCTAATTAGCACCCTGCGTCTCAAACTACCTGAACGCCCCTCTTCGGCATGAATAGAAATTCCCTAGGCCGTTCTTCCGCGTTCTTTTGCCCAATCAACTGGGGGTCGGATCCAAAGGAGGGATTGAGCCAATCGCGCGATGTACAACGCCGGGGACCTCGGCGATCGTTTCGCGTACGTCGCCCAGCTGGATTTCAAGAACGCCTTTAACTCTCTGCCGCGATCCGACTTGGCAGATGGAGTCCGACGATTCGCTCCCGCTCTGTACAAGACCGCCAAATGGGCATACAATACGCCCCCCGACCTACTCATTCGAACGGCACCACAAGCCGCAGTCAGGATTCTGTCAAGGCGACCCTCTCGGTCCTTTGCTTTTCTCTATAGGCATACGAGATCTCCTAGATGGTCTCATCGCCTTTCTCGGCGAGGACCACTTGCTCTTGGCATATCTCGACGACGTTTTCATTCTTGGGCCAGACTCTGGCATCCTTGACCGTGTACTACAACACCTCAACGGACGATCTTCTCCGATCTCCCTTAACCGGTCAAAGAGCAAAGTCATTAGCTTCGAGGACATACTCAACAGTGGCATAAACCTGCTGGGTACGTGCATAGGGCCGCCCAGTAAGGGAAGCTTTTCTGGCGGCGAAGATCGATGCAGAGGACAACAAACTCAAGCTCCTGCGCAAACTCCCAAGCCAGCACGCGTGGCTGATCCTATGCTACTGGTTTCAGCAAGACCTGCGCCATCTGCAACGCTCTTTACATGCTGCAGACCTGGTCCACCTCTGGCGACGCCTGGACAAGGCTCTTAAAAGGGAGTTTGACCTTATACGGGGATCTGGATGAATGTCACCCGAGCGGTTGGCCATCGACAATGCCCTTGTCACCTTGCCAGCCCGGATGGGAGGAATGGGTCTTCTCTCACATGAGCAATGTGCGCCCCACGCCCGCCAGGCCGCAACGATGCCTCGGACGCCGTGCTTCACCCACTCGTCCCGGCCTTCCTCCCACCAGACCAGGTGGTCTCTCAAGGGGTGCGCTGCCGTCAGATGTTCGACGGACAGCGCTCGGCCATCTTCCGTCAACTCAGCGACGTCGAGAAGCTCTCGGTGATCCAGGCCGGCTCCGCTATAGGTCGCAGAGCCCTAAGCACACTACCCCTTTCCCCAAGATACACTTTGACGGGTCACGAGATGAGGACAGCCTTCCACGTCCGCACTCTCGCCCAACCCATCAGCGGCCTGTGCCGGAAGTGCGACCAGCACAATTACTTGTTCCACGGCGAGAGCTGCCGAGCCGGAAACCAGGCGGCACGCACGAATCGGTACGAAGGGGTGAAAATGGCGATCGGGGCAGGACTCAAATCGCTTCCGGGCGTATCGGTATTTTATGAACCCAGAATTTCCCTGGGCCGAAACGACATCCGGATCGTCGGATCCGCCGCCACTGAGCAGGGTACAGAGGAGGACTACGACGTCACGGTCGTATCCCTTTCGAGCAACCAGGCTGAGAGCTGTGAATCGTCAATCCGACACCGTCGACCCTCGAGACTAAGCCCTGGATCAGGCACACGACATCCTCACAGCGTCGGCGGACCGGAAACGCGCTTCGCCCCCTGGAGATGCCGATCCAAACATCAAGTTCTGGCCGCTGGTGTTCACCTGCCGGGGGTCTTGTGGGAGAAAGGTACACTGAAGGTTATGGAGGGATGGCGGAAGCATATGACGTCGTGGGAATTCGATAGGATGTCTCGGACCATTGCGGTGAGCCTCGCCAGGTCGCGAGGCATCAATTTCCAGGCCTAGTACCGTAGCGGGGTGTCCGTTCCGTGCTTCTGGTCCATACCCATCTGCTCGCCATGTATTTAAGTGTCTAAGGATTGGGAATCTCAAGGATTTCTGTTTGCCGCCCGGCCATACGTAATGACACGTTCCAACACCGCGGGAAGCGCCGAGACCAATTCGATATCCCGGCCATCCCATCTT
>JAABUW010004664.1_pt1 | contig 18438 bp, 14 predicted proteins | sample 5560081 | NCBI WGS metagenome assembly JAABUW01 (sample SAMN10711882, study PRJNA513363) | rock metagenome | isolation source: Antarctica rocks | place: Antarctica: Victoria Land, Knobhead sud | reverse complement strand
ACCCTAACCCTAACCCTATCTCTATCTCTATCTCTATCTCTATCTCTATCTCTATCTCTATCTCTATCTTTAACTTTAATTCTTTTTTCTATCTCAATCTCAACTCTTTTCTTTATCTCAATCTTTATCTTAATCTTTATCTTTAACTCTTTCTTCTATCTCAATTTCTTTTTCTATTTCTAACTTTCTATTTCTAACTTTCTATTTCTCTATTTCTCTATCTTTTTATCTTTATCATTTATTTCTATCATTTATCTTTAATTCTTTATCTCTATCATTTATTTCTATCATTTATCTCTATCATCTATCTCTATCATTTATTTTTATCATTTATTTCTATCATTTAATTTTAATTCTCTATCTCTTTATCTTTATCATTTATTTTTATCATTTATCTTTATCATTTATTTCTAATTCTCTATCTTTATCATTTATTTCTATCATTTATCTTTATCTCTTTATCTTCAACTTTTTATCACTATCATCTATCTTTATTTCTTTATTTTTAACTTTCTATCACTATTATTTATTTCTACTTTTTTATCTTTAACTCTTTATTACTATTATTTATTTCTACTTCTTTATCTTTATTCTTTATCTTTATTCTTTATTACTATCATTTATTTCTATCATTCATTTTTAACTTTTTATCTTTAACTTTTTATCACTATCATTTATTTCTATCTTTCAATTTCTACTCTTTATCACTATCATTTATCTTTAACTCTTTATTTCTATCATTTATTTCAATCTTTATTTCTATCTCACTTTCATTTTCACTTTTACTCTTACTTTCTTTCTTTCTCATTCTTTTTTTTCACTTTCACTTTCACTTACATTTTTACCTTACTTTAACTACATTACTTTACTTTACTTTACTTTTTACTTTTTACTTTATTACTTTACACATTACTACTTTATTTTTTACATTACATTAATTTTAATTAATTCCTACTACATTATTTTAAACTCTTTATTATTCTTTATTACTTTACATTATACTACTTTCTCATTCTATTTTATTACACTATTTATTTCATTCTCAATTTTATTACTTACTACTATTTACTTCATTCTTTATTACTTATCACATTACTTAATATATTATTTATTATTTTCTTCATTACTTATTACTTATCACTTTACTTATTAACACTTTTTATTCTATTACTTATTACATTATTTACTACTTATTACTCATTTATTACTTACTTACTACTTATTATTTATTATATATTTTTCTTCTTTACTTGTTATAATACTTACTATATATTATCTGATTTACTGTTTTCATTCAACTTTTTATTAAATTCAATTCTCTGTTGAACTTTTCATTTCACTTTTTATTCTTTATAACTTTTTATAACTTAATTTTCATCTTTTCTTTCATATCTTTTATCTTTCTCTTTATAATCTTCTATTAAATAATATTTATATTTTCTCTCATGTTTTTGCAATATTTCTCTTTATATCTTTTTATTAATGAATAACTTTACATTCTTTTATGTTTTTCTTTCTGTTTTTTAATTATAACTTTTTATCAATTAATTTTATACTACTTACTTTATTATTCATTATTTACTACATTACTTACTACACTTCTTACTATACTACTTATTACTTTACTCATTAAATTACTCATTATACTACTTACTATATTACTTATTACTCACTACACTACTTACTTTATTACTTATTATTTATTACATTACTCACTACATTTTTTACTATACTATTTACTACTTTACTTACTATTCATTATACTACTTACTACATTACTTACTACATTACTCACTACATTATTTACTATATTATTTATTATATTACTCACTTTATTACTTACTACATTACTTACTACTTATTACATTATTTATTATACTATTAACTACATTATTTACTATATTACTCACTATATTATTTATTATACTATTCACTTTATTACTTACTACATTACTTACTAATTATTACATTATTTATTATATTATTAACTACATTATTTATTATATTACTTACTATTTATTATATTTCTTTTTACTACATATCATACTATTTAAAACTTATTACTTATTATATTACTTATTTTATTACTCATTACATTACTCATTACTTACTACTTATTATATTGCTTCTGTTATGACATATGTTACAACATGCATAAACTTTGAAAATTCTCAATAAATGTTTCTGTTATGACATTTTTGAACTTTGAAAATTCTTGATAAATGTTTCTGTTATGACATTCATGAACTCTGAAAATTATCAATAAATGTTTCTGTTATGACACTCATGAACTTTGAAAACTCTCGATAAATGTTTCTATTATGACACTCATGAACTTTGAAAACTCTTGATAAATGCTTCAATTATGACATGCATGAACTTAATTGATCTTACTGAAAATTCTCAATAATTCTTTCTGTTAAAACATGCATAAACTCAATTTATCTTACTGAAAATTCTCAATAATTCTTTCTGTTATGACATGCATTATAATTCTATGTTACAACATGCATGTTATGACATGCATGAACTTAATTGATCTTACTGAAAATTCTTAATAATTCTTTCTGTTACAATATGCACTTTAATTTTATGTTATGACTTGCATGTTACAACATGCATGAACTCAATCAATCTTACTGAAAATTCTTAATAATTCTTTCTGTTATGACATGCACTTTAATTCTATGTTACGACATGCATGTTATAACATGCATGAACTCAACTCACTCTTACATTAAACAATTGACTTTATTTTTGTTTAAACATGCTTGCGCTTAATTCATTCTTTTTGAAAAATCTTAATTTTAAATCTTTTCATTTTTATTACTTAATATTTATGTCATAATTTAAACTTTGTTCTTCATTCAACTTTATTTCTTACTTTCATTAAAATTCTAACTCTTGTCTTGAAATCTTTTCTTTAATACTTGCAAAAACTTTATGATTTTAAATTTTAACTTTGTTTGATTTTAAATGTAATTTCAACTTTTAATCTTTCTTTAATCTTTTTTCTTTCTTTTCTTACTTTAATTTCTTCTTTTCATTCAATTCTGCTTTTATCTTTTTTTTCTTATTCAACTCATTTATTACTTAATCTTTATGTTTTAACTTGAACTTCATTCTTTATTAAATCAAATTCTTTGTTAAACTTTTCATTTAATATTTTATTTTCTATTACTTTTTATTAATTGATTTTTATGTTTTTTTTCATGTTACTTTATATTTCTCTTTATAATGTTCTATCAATCAATATTCATATTTTCATTCATGTTTTTTTTAATATTTCTTTTAACTTTTTATTCATTAATCTTCAGACTGGCAACGAGATTCACCTGTACGTGATGCCGGCTACGAACCTTTTGATTCTATTCTGTGTCCGAATAGAAGTCAAAAGAGCCAAGAGATCTCAATTCGACGCAGTTCGAACGATGTTAGAACGTTGCATGATCAGAAAAGCCGCCGTGCAGAGTTTTCACCCACGCGACAACACCCCCCCTAACAGCCACAATCGATCTACGAAGAAGATTAATGACATGTCGATGTCAGTAAGAGATGAGAAGATACTACTAGTGAAAAAGACAACCCAGGTGAAGAGTCTGCGAGTTGTGACTACAAGTGATCGAAGAATTTGCGACTCGTCGACTGCGTCGATATCGAAACGTCTTCACCACATCGACAGTGCCGTCGAGTAATTGATGGAAAGATATCAGGTAGAATAGTCGTCCCAAGTATTGAGAGACGTGACTACAGTGCCCGAAGAAGTAGTGACCCGTCGATCACGCTGATATACTGAGGGGACTTGAGCTCACCTTCTTTACTTGACGCCAAGTCATTCATCTATCCACGTGGAAAATCGAGAGCTCAAGAGAACGATCAGAACGCATCCTCTTTCATCGATCAGAGCCAAACATCGAACGATTGCGACCGCACGCCTATACTAACAATTCATTCAACGTCTACGTGACACAAGCCAAATCAAGAGAAGGAAAGAGTTACTCAGTACAATCACACTCTACCTCCCCATCGTGTGCGCCTCTCTTTCATCACATATTTCTCTGCTCAATAAATGGCAATCATTGAGTAAGAGAACACAGCTCTACGTACGTTACAATCACGAGCACCACGGGTGCAAAGAAAACGTCTTTCGTCTTCGAATCGGGGATCGGATCGGAACATCGTTGTATAGAATACCGTCAATGAAGAGCAGAGCAAAGACGATGCGTCATAATCAAACAGCACAGACACTCTCATCAAGAGTTTACTCGAGCGTCACGCGCTGGATAGAAGCTATAGGTTCATTACTTGGTAACACAGTGTCAATCTCATTGTTTCGGCTGCGCGAAGCAGCCGTTATAGACGGCGAGTGATTTTCTCCCTCAGAGGGTTTTGTTCACTCGATATAAATAGCATAGAGTCCCTCATGGGTTGGGTCTAAACCGATGTCACAAGAATGTATGAATTACAATTACAATTACAATTACAATATTAAATATTTGTATTATAATTCTTTGTATCTATTGTCTTATAATCATTATTAAACTGTATTTGAAGAATGAATTATGTTAAGTTATATATATATATATAATATTTATTCATTGTATATTTTAATTACTTTAAATTTCTGATTAAATAACTTAAAATTTCAATTCCAGATCAACTCAAATTGAACAACAGACAGTTACGCTCTTCAACATAATGTCTGTAGTTCAATAATCTTTATCTTTGATCAAAAAGTCTCATTAAATAAACAAGAAATAATAAAATAATAAAATAACGAATAGTATTTACTTTCAGATGTTTGAGCATCCCGATTCGGGGGCCTTTGAAGCCGCTTTACGATGCCAGAACATCGAGGCCAAAGAGTTCGAACCGGCGAATCTGTTGAATCGAACTCGATGGGGGAACAAGGATCTGCTAGTCTCAGGCGCCATCGCAGGGATTGCGCTCCCTCATGGATTGCGCTCCATTTCTGGCTTACAGCTTCAAAGATGTCCATGCCCTTCTTACCGCCCACCGGGTCTTGGGACCGTGGACATAATCACAGAATATGGCACCCTCCCATCATGTTGTACCTGCCCTTCTCCTCTGGACCCCTTCATCCTCCCCTACCCTTGACCACAGCGCTGTGCAATCCTTTTCCTTCTTTTCTATTTTTCTACTCATCTGTACAATACACCTCGAGCGCTATCGTTCTTTTCTCTGGTCGCAAGCCTGCCACCAGGGTTCACAGCCGCTCTACCTCGCTCTTCCGCGAAATGCTCTATTTGTCCTCAGCGATAGCAGCCATACATCATGCAAACACGGCGGAAAACTGTCAGATTGCCCCCCAACTTTTACATTCAACAGCGCAGAGAACTCGCAGAGCAGGGACGGACTCCTCCTAGGCCTGCCGACAATACGAAGAAGAGTCTGACGTCCGTGATAGTAAAGGTCAAAAAGTAGGATACTCTCGATCTTCTAGGTGCCATGGCTGTCAATACTAATGAAGACACTAGGCATTGCCTCGAACTCGAGAAGCACCCGGAAGCCTTCTTGAAAGAAGCAGAGACGCCAGATCTCAAAGTCTTTTTGTTATGAGTTATGAATAACTACAAGAGGATAGGGGCAGCCTCAAGCCTGAAAATTTACTGGCGGGTTCTACAAATGCACATCCTTGATAAGACTGGTCGAGTCTTCAGTGAGAGCGACAAGAGAGACATCCGCAATGTAAGATATATTTGAGGATCAGAAGGAACTTAACTGACCGCTCGACCCCGCCGCAGTATATCAAACATCTCGAGGTTCAGTTCCGTCTTCGTACACTTCCCATGAAAAAACCCGTCGCAGATTGCGATGATCTGTATCTTTGGCTCTATACCCACTGGGTCATTGATGATTCGGTATTTCCGAATGAGCGTCAGCGAGTTCAGCATTCCACAGGAATACTTATGGGCGGATTCTTCGGTTGTAGACTGTGCTCTCTCTTCGATACCAGAGTCAAGCTTGACCTTCCCAACATCGATGACCTCAGTTTGAGCGATTCTAAAACGATTGAAGATCACGATACGAACAGCAATCGTGAAGACGACATCTTGATGATTGTCGATTCTGACTGCGGAGTTGATAGCAAGCCCACCAGGGTTTATGATCATGACGATGAAGGCTATAGCGATTCTAATACGGCTTATGACGGCGACGGTGACAGCGACAGTGACTTGAGTTTGCGCAACAATATCGATGAGGATTGCGACACAGATGATGAATGTACTGCAGGATCCGAAGAAACTCGATCGTTCCTGTATCGACATTTTACTATCTATATAGTCCCCAGCTCTACCCCCGGAAAACCCAACACGATCTTCACGAAGATCACACTGCTTCATACCAAAGGCGAAGATAACAACCCTCGCGTGTGGGTATACCCGGTTCATCTAGGTATCATGTCTATAGCTGATGTGTGTGCATATAGAAAAACGTTGGTCATCGATGAAGAGAACGACCATTCATTGTTCTGTCTCCTCGATCATCTTCTATCTCTCGCGCTCATTGACAAGGCTTTTGAAGCTGAGTCGGCCCACGATATCAAAAATATATTTTGGGTGAAGATGCCACCGAGCAAGCAAAGCCTCACGCTGAAATGGAAACGCGAGGTTTTAGATCTTCCAGTATTGCGTGAGCCCATGCGTGGCTCCGAGGGATCCGGGACATCGCCTACCAAACCCCTTCGCGCCAACACATTTGCTCGTAACCTGAAGCGAACGGGGCGGAAGGCTGGGCTCCAAGGCAATCTCGGCCAGAAGTACCTCAGACGTGGTCTCCTGAATGTTGTGAACAGTACGCCTTCCCTTCCGTACCTGAACTCGAAATTGTGTTTAGCCAAGAAATGCTAACCCCGAGGACTTGAACAGGGAAGGCTCCCGCCAGCGTACGAGATCAGCTATTCGACCACAAATTAGGCGCGGCTGGATACTATCTTGATCAAGACGTTCAGGTTGACACCAAAGCCTGCTTCTTGGGGCGCCCCTTCAATGAGATGGTGCAGAAGATGGCCCGGCTTGCCAGTTTGACTGCCGATCCCAATGCCCCGACGAAGTTATCGGAGGAGCAGAAAGCAGAGTTCCGTATCCATCCAAAGGTTCTTCGCCTCAGCAACAGGAATAAGGCTCTCACTGCTCAGCTGAAATCGCAGGGCTACAGACTCATCAGTACCGCAAAAGGAACGTTACTGTACAATGAGAAGATGAAAGCGCAAGCCCGATTGAATTCGTACAAAGTCAGACTGCGACACTCTATGATCGAAAAGGGTCGGAAGCGACATTTCCGAAAGGCCGATACAATCGCCTTTAACTCACAGTTCTCCGCCTCTTCGGATCAAAAAAACCCAATGAATGATGAACCTGCGACGCGTCGTATATACAATATTCCTGAACGAGCCGGGGTTGTGCGATGGATATGCCAGCCAGCGGCCGGCCTCACAGGTCAGGAAATATTCGCTCAAAGGATTAGGGGCATTGAAGCCCTGACGGCCTTGTGTCGTTGGCAGGAAACCCGGCGTCGCGGCCGGCCAAAATGGAGCGTTGAACAAGAAGAATCCGAAGTGTCTTCAGATGATTTGGAAGAGAACATCGTGGATAAATTTCCCATGAAGTGCAAGCCGAAGCAATGCATCTTTTGCCTGGGCGACGGAAGCAAGCCTTACGAGGAACGAATTTTTGAATATTGTCGAGCAAGCAAGATGATGGATGCGGTTGAGAAGCACTTGAAGAAGTTCGAACCAGATGATCAGGTTCCGTGTCCGCATCCGCGATGCGAGGCAGCCAAACTGGTTCTGTCAAATGTCACGTCTTTCAAGAACCATACTGCGAATGTGCATAAGATAGTGTTGCGTGCATAGACTCTATTTGCTCTTCCTATATTCTGTTTATTGTGTCCGGTCTCATCAATTTTGCAGTTATTTCCTGTGCGCTGATGGTTCAATGACTGATACATTTACTGCTGTGAACTATACCCTGACTTTATGTTCAATGTCTTACGTCTCTCCGCTTTGATGCTGCTGAGAGATGACGAAGGAGCAGAACAATAGCTCAATCTGTTTGGAGGAAGATTTTGACTGTTTTCCTCTTCAAACAACCTGGCCCGAAGATTGTATATATCTCGACTTCCATTTCCAGCAGACATCAGCAGATCGCCTATTAATGATTGAATTTTATCGTTCTCTTTGCTCATAACCACTTTAGACCGTTCCTCCATTCCTTTAAGCTCTGCACGTCATTTCTCATCCCAGTGTCGACCAAAGGGCTTGAGATAGGGTCGATGAAGGCCAAATTTCCATCGAAATCAATCTCAAAGAATCTAAGTTGTAGAAGCGTCTGTAGACCATGAATGATCGTCTCGATCCCAAGATCCTGACGTACCAAGTTGTTAAGATTTTCTAGTTTTCGCACGTTGAAACATGTCCTCGGCTTCTTTCATCTTGCCTTGATCCTTGTACAGAGTTCCTAGATTGTTGATCGTACGAAGCGTCGATGTGTGTTCAAAACCCCAGGCCTTTTCCTTTCCTGTCAATGCCCGCAGGTACATGTCTTCGGCTTCTTTCATCTTGCCTTGATTCGAGTACAGGAGTCCTAGATTGTTGACCGTATTAAGCGTCGATGTGTGTTCAGGACCTCAGGCTTTTTCTTTTCCTGTCAATGCTCGCAGGTACATGTCTTCGACTTCTTTCATCTTGCCTTGATTCGAGTACAGAAGTCCTAGATTGTTGACCGTATCAAGCGTCGATGTGTGTTCAGGACCTCAGGCCTTTTCATACCCTGTCAATGCCCGCAGGTACATGTTCTCGGCTTCTTTCATCTTGCCTTGATTCGAGTACAGGAGTCCTAGATTGTTGACCGTATTAAGCGTCGATGTGTGTTCAGGACCCCAGGCTTTTTCTTTTCCTGTCAATGCTCGCAGATACATGTCTTCGGCTTCTTTCATCTTGCCTTGATTCGAGTACAGGAGTCCTAGATTGTTGACCGTATTAAGCGTCGATGTGTGTTCAGGACCTCAGGCTTTTTCTTTTCCTGTCAATGCTCGCAGGTACATGTCTTCGACTTCTTTCATCTTGCCTTGATTCGAGTACAGAAGTCCTAGATTGTTGACCGTATCAAGCGTCGATGTGTGTTCAGGACCTCAGGCCTTTTCATACCCTGTCAATGCCCGCAGGTACATGTTCTCGGCTTCTTTCATCTTGCCTTGATCCTTGTACAGGTTTCCTAGATTGTTGACCGTATCAAGCGTCGACGTGTGCTCAGGACCCCAGGCCTTTTCCTTTCCTGTCAATGTCCGCAGGTACATGTTCTCGGCTTCTATCATCTTGCCTTGATCCTTGTACAGAGTTCCTAGATTGTTGACCGTACGAAGCGTCGACGTGTGTTCAGGACCCCAGGCTTTTTCTTTTCCTGTCAATGCTCGCAGATACATGTCTTCGGCTTCTTTCATCTTGCCTTGATTCGAGTACAGGAGTCCTAGATTGTTGATCGTATCAAGCGTCGATGTGTGTTCAGAACCCCATGCCTTTTCTTTTCCTGTCAATGCTCGCAGGTACATGTCCTCGGCTTCTTTCATCTTGCCTTGATCCGAGTACAGGTTTCCTAGCCGATGACATGCGTCGCTAAGGGACGGAAGATCTTCCTCATTCATCAAGCCTTCGTGTATACGTCGCTGCAGCCTTGGGTAGACACGATCACAATGTGGAAGGAGACGTCTCTGTATGAGCGAATAATCAAATACGATCTCTGAAGGTACAGCGGATGCAACAATGATCACGGCGAGCCAGCTCATAGTAACCTCGTCTTCTTCAAATGCATGAAAGCACCAATGATGAAGTACAGAATGCATAGAGAAAGAAGATGATTCAGTTTTTGCGTCGATGAAGGAATACTCCAACAGAAGTTCAATGCACTCATTGAAATCGATTTTGTCACCTGCACAACTGGCGAACCAACGAGGCACTTTTTTGACAATTTCAAGATTCAGTGCAGGCGTAAGAAGCTCATACCAGAGATCTCGATTGTCAAGAAACGCCCACAGCTTTAAGAGATTGACTGCGTTCTCATTTTGTAATCGGAGGGAATTAAATGACAATGTCCATGTCGTTAGAATGCTGCCTTTATCTTCTGACAAAGTGAAACGATGCTGCTTCCCCATTAATCTTGCCCATGCTTGACCATATAGCTCGATGTATTCGGGCAAATTTGTGCCTGTCTTTCGCATATACGAACCGGCTTGATTGATCGCCAAAGGGAGATCTCCGAGCAGATCGACAAGCTTTGATGAACCTAATGAGCCTCAGATGTCAGATAGGAGCTGGAAAAGTATGCTTCAATGACACTCACCTTCCATTGATCGTCCAAGGCTGTTCTCAAAGATACTTGATCCTTGCAGTTTGTCGACCGACTCCAATTTCAGATCCGTTCCCAGCTGACACAGACTCATCAGTCGAGAAGTGATAAGAATAGATTCTTGATCTGCTGTTGGGAAATACTCTTTCACATCGAAGGCTTCCGGATCTCTAGATGGGCCTGAGAACTCTCGGTCCACGTTGTCAAAGATCAGTAACCACTGGTCGTTCAATGGCTGTGATAACCATTTGAGCACATCTTCAACAACTTCATCAACGTTAGCGCTTCCCCTTTGTGAGTAAGTTCTGCTTCCTTCTGAAATCTGATGCTGTGGCAATCGGCTGGCGAGGTCAGCGATGCTTCGCCTCAATCTTTCGTTGGTCGAGCCGTCGACCCAGAAGACCGCGCTGTAGCTTCTTTGATGTTTTCGAGTGAATTCAACAGAGAGCTGAGTCTTCCCAATTCCACCAAGCCCATGAACGATGAATACTTTACGACGTATCTGATCCGTTGAGGTAGGAAGTAAAACTTGGGTCAATCGCGTCATCTTCACGTTCCGCGGTACAAATGTTTTCACCACAGGGATACCCTGAAGGCTAAAGTCTACGCGAAAGGACTCTTTTCCGGTACCCAGAGCGTATGCTTACAAGAAGTTAGAGGAGCTTTGAAGAATACAAAGTCGGGTATAGAGAAGATGGACCGTACAATGATGTCGTTCCTTAATCCTTTGGGGCGCCGTCTGAACCATTCTTTGAATCTCTGGCCGCACCAAGAGGAAATTTTCATCTTCGGGACCACGAAATTTGTTCAGCCCCGAGTGATCGGTAGTGAGGTAAATTGCTCTTTTCCCGTGCAAAGACGCTGACTGGTGATCAACCAACTGTGTGTGTCATAAGCTCACAAATTCAGTCAAGTGTAAAAGCAGAAGTCATCACACCTGAGTCTGCCAGAGTCCGTACGACACGTCTTTGTCTTCATAAAAGCAAACGATATCTGCAGTACTGTGGCTCGCATCAAAGTCCCGCGCAATTTCATCAAGAGCAGAGCTGTTTCTTTTCAGGAACTTGAGCAACGTCTTATCGTGTCTCACTGCTTGAGCAAGCCACACATCATACACTGCAGCCTCGCTTTCTTGATGCGGTGTTCCAAGAAAGATGATCCCCGCCGTGGACAACCGAATATCTCTGAAATCATTACCATGGTCGGTCAACACTAGCGCCTATGGAGAGGTTAGTACAGGGTGGAATAGCGCCAAAACCACGCTGACCTGTTTGATGACCAAACCTTCGAGGCTATGTTCAATAAACATCAACGGTCGTCGACCCTCCTATGTTGATTCTTAGTATTGATAAATAAAGAATGCTCGGAACAATGCTACCGACTTTCTCGCTTGATCGATGCTGATGAAGAACGTTGAGCAACTGCATTTCACATTTGCGTAGAGTTGTTTTGACGTCCGGTCTGCGCCAGTCAGATTCGTAACTGTATGTCGCAATCCGAGCATTGAGAATGAGATCTGGCAAAAAATCTCGAAGCCACATAACCTTCGCAGTGTCGAATGCAGTTTGCGCGACATCGGGGAGTCCGTCAGCCTGGGTGTTCTTCTGGCGGCCTCGTAAAAAATCGAATCGATGACGATGTATAGGCTTCGCCTCCTCGACAGAAGTTTGTCTTCCTACCCATGTGTGGTATGAATGGGCACCGAGACCTTGGACTGCGATAACGCTTAAAGGTTTGTCAGTGATGCTGCTTGGGCTTGACGAAGGGCTACTTTTCGTACTCTACCTCGAGTCCGTTATGACTGTGCTCACCACTGACCCAAATATTGAGACCTGTTGCCTTGACAGTGTCTTTGCTGCAAACCCTCGTGACAGCTTGAGTTGCGTAGCTTTGCGACATTGAACGAGGAGTCAGAGATCCGCAGTAATGTCATGAAGAAGGTGAGCTTTAACATGACTGAGAATGACCTCTGGATGGGGCTTTGCTGGGATTATATAAGCCAATCGCTGAGGTAACGGAAGATACCTTAGCGGTTTCCGATGCGCCAAGCGATATTGGTACGGCTCCGGCCCGTGTAACGCTTGCATTCGACCATCATTCTCTCCGCACCAGCGTGTATCATAGCTGTAGGGCTCGCGCTCGCGTGTACGTTGAATTATCTTCCAATTATCAAGATATCGTTCTTCAGAAGGCAAATTCTCTACTCTGTCCGTAACATCGGATAACTTTTCAATCACATGAATAACCAGGGTGCTAAATGGCTTGGCCTGGTTGTTCTTTATGAAGGGGAAACCCCAGATGTTGAGTGGGTCTTCTGATTCTTACGTCGTCCTCAACAGACGCCTGCTAACACAACTAAAATCTAGTGTTGTTGCCGTTCACGGTCTTGAAGCAGATCCCGCCTGGGCATGGGTACGGAATGTTGGGGTGGAAGGGACTGATCAATACAAGAAGGTGAACTGGCTCGCAGACAATGACCTACTGCCAGCGAAGATTCCGCATGCCCGCATTATGACCTTCAATTACGAGTCAAAATGGCATAAAGATGCGCCAAAGCAAAGACGTGATCTTTGTGCCGATCAACTCCTCACTGCACTAGATAATAAACGGAAAGAGGTAAGACGTTAGTGTCTGCGATTCTTATCAACACTGACTTTAACAAATGACAGGAGAAGAAGACTAAATATAGACCTCTTATATTTATTGGACATAGCTTTGGCGGAATAGTCATTGAGCAGGTGAATTGATCTTTCCCTACTTGAGGAGCGTGTCATTGATTACCTGCGACAGGCTCTTGTGAGTGCCAATTCCCGTGGAGAGACATTTCAATATCTTGCAACATCCACCGTTGGGATTGTCTTCCTTGGGACCCCTCACCGTGGTACAAAAGCTTCAAATTGGGGAGAATGAATAGCATATACTGGCAAGAAGCTTGGATTAGAGATGAGTGATGCGATTTTGAAGGATTTACGTGAAGATTCTGAGACCTTAAACTTCCTACTCTATAATTTCACGCTATGACTTTTTCGGATGTCAGTTCCAACAGTATGCTTTTTTGAAATGCATAAGACAGATTACGAGCAGAAGATAGGTGACAGTTGGAAAGAAATGATATGTAATATTCAATATTGAGCTTTTAGTAAACTCTAACATCTTGAGTAACTAGGTAGTAGAAGAGAAGAGTGCTTGCATAGATGGTCACCGGAAAATTGCCTTACCAACAGACCATTTCAAAATCAATAAATATGTTGGGCCTGAGGATGATTCGTACAGAACTGTTTATCCTATCATCAAGGAGATGGCAGGACACGCTATGAAGAAGGTACAGAGGCGCCTAAAACGTAGGTGTATTCAGGCTACAGATTCGTTTTTGCGCTAATGCATTTATAACAGCTCAAACAATCATTCATGACAATTCAAGTAAATGAAACTACTTAATAGACGATTGCTTACCTTTGCTGACTTGAGATAAACAGTAATACCAAAAGAAAATCTCAGCTGCCTTCAATCCCTGTTCCTGACAAATCCTTCTGATGATCTGACAGCTATTCGAAGGTCTATAGAGAAGCGAGTTGAAGACACTTGCGAATGGCTACTTCTTCACGAAGCATATACTGCCTGGCTAGTTGAAGACAGCCCTCGAATGCTTCAACTAGTAGATGCTTCAGGCATTGGGAAGACAATGATATCAAGCTACTTGATAGACGAGCTTGACAAGAGAGCCCAATTTACTTCTGGCATGATATTTGCATACTATTTCTGTGACAACAAAGACGACAAGCGCAACACTGCCATTGCTATCATTCGAGGGCTTCTCTTGCAGCTCTTGAGGCAAATACCGCTACTGTTCAAGCATATTCAGGAAGATTATGATCAGATGAGAGATCGAGCTTTCGATAATTTTGATGCTCTTTGGCGAATTCTGCTCAAAATATTGGCAGATTCCAATGCAGGCCAGATCTATCTCCTGATAGATGCTCTGAATGAATGTGACAAGTCATCACGTGAATTTCGGCAGGCCTTTCTTGCGAGCCTGGCAGAATTGTTTTCTACCCAGCAAGGAAGTGAAATCATGAATGTCAAGTTGCTCATTACATGTAGATCAGAGTCAGATATCTTAGATGAATTGAACCATCTGAGGAGATTGATACGTATTGATTCAGGTAAGATCAATGCTGATCTCTTGAATTACATTCACACAAGAGTCAATGAGCTCTTCACGAAAAAGAAATATCCTTCGAAACTAAAGCAAGATATTCAAGGCACCCTCTCTGAAAAGGCTGGGGGAACATTCCTATGGGTTTCACTCATCCTAAAAGATATTTCTGAGACTACAGTTATCTCCAAGGTAAGAACGAAATTACAATCACTACCTTCGAGTCTTAGCGAAGTTTATAGCAGGATTTTAAACAAAATTCAAGAGGACGACGTGGGAAATGCAAGATTTATCCTACAATGGGTGGTTACTGCTCGACGGCCTCTAACGATTAATGAGCTGGCAATGGCACGCGCTCTAGGCCCAGAAGGATGGGACGAGTACACCATTCCAACAGCAGATACACTGAATGAACTGAAGGATGGCTTCAAATTCTGTGAGCCTCTTGTTTACTTAGACGACGTCACCCAAACAATCAACCTGGTTCATCAATCTGCCAAGAATTATCTTCTAGAGGAGAATCTCCAAGGAATTAGCCACCTATCAAAGTATAGGATCATCCCAGATAAGGCAAATTCTTGTATACTTGAAATATGCTGGAGATATCTGAGCATGGAAGAATGCAGCCGAGATATCATGGAGCACGCAGCAATAGGGACCATACGAGGACTGTCACAAGAGCGCTTACAGACTCGCTGCTTCCTTCAATATGCGATTGAGGAATGGCAGGAGCATGCACTAGCGGCGAGTCCAGCTGTGATAACCGACTTTTTATGGGAAAGCGATATATTCAACAGAGTTTCATTATTGCGTGACCACTGACTTCAAAGGGCAGCCGGGAAAGGGGACGATGCAGTGGTAAGGAAGCTGCTGGCGGCCAACGCCGACGTCAACGCTACTGCTGCTGATGATTATAATGGTCGGACGGCATTGCAGGCGGCCGCCGGTGGAGGGTACCTTGAGGTGGTGGAGAGGCTGCTGGCGGCAGACGCCAACGTCAACGCCGCCGCTGCTGCTGGTGGTTATGGCCGGACGGCATTGCAGGCGGCCGCTGAAGGAGGGTACCTTGAGGTGGTGAAGAGGCTGCTGGTGGCAAACGCCGACGTCAACGCTGCTGCTGCTGCTGATTGTTATGGTGCTCGGACGGCATTGCAGGCGGCCGCTGATGGAGGACACCTTGAGGTGGTGGAGAGGCTGCTGGCGGCAGACGTCGACGTCAACGCCACTAGTTATGGTAATCGGACGGCATTGCAGGCGGCCGCCGATGGAGGGCACCTTGAGGTGGTGGAGAGGCTACTGGTGGCAAACGCCAACGTCAACGCTGCTGCTGCTGATAGTTATGGTGGTCGGACGGCATTGCAGGCGGCCGCTGAAGGAGGGTACCTTGAGGTGGTGAAGAGGCTGCTGATGGCAAACGTCGACGTCAACGCTGCTGCTGCTGCTGATTGTTATGGTGCTCGGACGGCATTGCAGGCGGCCGCTGGTGGAGGACACCTTGAGGTGGTGGAGAGGCTGCTGGCGGCAGACGCCAACGTCAACGCCGCTGCTGGTTATGGCCGGACGGCATTGCAGGCGGCCGCTGGACGAGGGCACCTTGAGGTGGTGGAGAGGCTGCTGGTGGCAAACGCCAACGTCAACGCCGCCGCTGCTGCTGGTGGTTATGGCCGGACGGCATTGCAGGCGGCCGCTGGGCATGAGGCTGTGATGATGGTTCTACGAGCGGCTGCAGGGCCTCAATAATGCTATCTACCGCCCCACCCATCGCCATGATGTGTAATCACTTTATATATTGTCTTACTAAATTCTTTTAGTTTCTAGAAGATGTGGCAAAGATGACAATACAATGTTTCTCTGCATTCTTTGACTTTCTTTCTAAATATTTTTGTAAGACAATGGCCGATCTTGTGCCTTCGCAGACAATTGATTGTACTCATGTGCAGCGATTCCACCTGACCATGCTCCTCGAAACCAAGGTACAGCTGCAGTATTCAGTAGCGCTCACTTAGCGAGGATTCGAGGTATCTACTCATCTCCCGTTTCCCTATGACCTTTGTACGAATTGAGTGTCAGTCGTTGACTATCAGGGAAAATGCGAATGAACATATTTCTGTAGCGCAGGGCTTCACTAGTCCCGGCGTAGTCTCTATTTATCGCACCAGGACGAGATGCTATTCCAACACTTAGGAGTATGAACAATGCCTACTGAACATATTCTTACTCGCTGAAGTACGTATCGTGTCCAATGTCTAGTGATATTGAAAGATTTGGTAAAGACTATTCACGGCGATGATTCATTTAGGAAGTTCAGCGAGATATCTGTGCGGTATGCTAGCGCTCTACCGGCCTTGGGAAATGTAGCAGTCAATGTCAATAACCAATTCGAAGGGTTTCAGTCGTATAGTCTGAGCCCCGTTGATAATCGTGTCCAACAGAGTCAAGGAGTGTGGACAATTCTACATCTCCTTGATTGCAAACTGAAAGGATACGGCCGAAAGCGACGAGCTGCCATCAACCGGTTTTTGAGAACCTCGCTGGCGTCATCAATGTTAAATGCATGAGTTCTACACGCAGAAATCCGATTAACGACACGGGAAATAAAACCCAGCAAGTTGCCAGATTCAACTTCATATCTAAATTGAGGAAGGGCAAGGAGCTAATCACATTTCATCACTGCGTAACCTTTATTTTTGTGAAGCGCGTTGAATTGGACTGTTATATTAGCATTTCTTGGGTGACGTTCCCTTGCGCCCCCATTTTCTGCATCATCGGCTCCTTGCTTTAGAGTGCACAACGCATATGACAACGACGTTTTAATTAGGTGTCATCATGTCAAGATGCACTGATAATTGTATTCCTCCATATTCTAATGATCTACCGGAAGTCAGCAAAGGCACTTCATATATGACTCTTCTTACAAGTAAACCGCTTTACCACGAATTCACCGCATTTATGCAACGACGTCACCGTCCGGGCCCCACACAGTTCAGACCAGTTTCACTATTTAGTCGATCTTTTATAAGATATCGATGTATCATAAAAAGTCCGCGTCGATGCAGAAATATCATGCTGTTAACTGATACCATCAAACACAGTTTTTAAAGTATTGTAATAGATAATTTACTGAACGTTTCTTTATCAAGTCAATCTCTCTGATGTCTTCTTTCAAAACCATACCGAGATTGAGACGATCTACGAAACTTCAGATCCTGTATCTTGCATTGGATAACTCATTAGCTTTGTGACCTGTGAGAATGGCCACCTCCAAAACTACATGTCATCTAATGTGACATAAGCCATGGTTGGTCTAAGAACGGGTACCTGCTTAGAGGGGGAAGTAAGGGGGTTTGACGATCTTCTATAATTCTTAATCAATAACGCTGGGAACGCCCTCCTTGCAATAGAAAATTGACGCGTCTGGATTTGAAGCGAATGTTTGCAGACAATCTATGTTAACGTACATCGTAGTTTTTTGATATGATCTCAGACATTCCTACTCTATACGCCTGCGACTATCTTTCTTGAATTGGTGAGACGTTACAATGGCCGAACACAACCTTCAATTGCAGTTCAGGATGAATGACATAGAAGTCAACAAAACGTTTGATGGAAATTGCGAAGAAGCTGACGAGAATGTGCAAATTGAAGCGAGAAAGCAAGGAGACATTTACGCAAAGTAAGATGCTTTCACAAAACACCTGTTCCGATTAAATTAATTCACATAGGTATCAGAATTGTGGGAACTGCACCAAAGGTCAAGAGGAGAATGGTACAAAAGGGGCAGAGACTAGTGCCTAATCGTGCCACGCAATCACCTACTAAAGTAGGTGCTGGCCACCCAAATGACGTACACCCCCCAAATGACGTTTTTTACCCCAACAGGTCTACAACCTCTTCTACTGAAGCCCCATCCTCGTATTC
>JAABUW010004663.1_pt1 | contig 18443 bp, 16 predicted proteins | sample 5560081 | NCBI WGS metagenome assembly JAABUW01 (sample SAMN10711882, study PRJNA513363) | rock metagenome | isolation source: Antarctica rocks | place: Antarctica: Victoria Land, Knobhead sud | reverse complement strand
TTCTTGAGATGACTAGCAAGTGGAACGCCGTGCTGCTGCTAGACGAAGCCGATGTGTTCCTGGAGCAACGAAGCGCTCATGACTTGGAACGAAATAAACTGGTATCCAGTAAGTGTCTGATCACCAACATCTCACAATGCATACTCACGATCCCGCAGTCTTCCTACGTATGCTCGAATACTACGAAGGGATTTTGTTTCTCACCACAAACCGCGTAGACAATATTGATGCGGCATTTCAATCTCGCATCCACATCTCAATGGAGTACGAGGAGCTCTCCACTTCTTCTCGTCGCCACGTCTGGTCGAACTTCCTATCTGCAGGGGCCACGAAGACGCACGGCTTCTTGGACACCGATCTTGATAAGTTGGCAGACTATCAGATGAACGGACGGGAGATTAAGAATGTATTGAAAACCTCGCAGCTTTTGGCGGGCAAGAAGAAGGAAAGTCTAGGTGTCTCCCACGTTGAAAGTGTGCTGGCTATTGAGAAGCGTCATATCAACAACAAGCGGGAGAATAACGTGAAGATGGAGTAAGATTGGAGACGCAAGCGACAATTCATAATTTCTCACATTAGCTTGCTTTGGATTGCCTTTGGAGCAGCATCATTCACATTTCCAAACCATGTAGCTTCTTACGGTTACTTTGTGTCTACTCTCGGGATACCGCCTCTAGACACTTGAATCATTACAGCAACGGCAGGATGACGACTATATATCAATCCTCTTCAATACTCTCCTCTTGCTTTCGTTCCGTCCTTATACTAGATGATTCCATACCTCTCAGGTACCGACACACTTAGGCACCAAGGATTATCCAGGGTAGTCAAGTCTTCTCTCCAGCCCTCATCACAGCCAAAAGCCACGCAGAATGAACCTGGCGTGTGCACTTGAATGTCGCAATTACCAGCCCCTCAAGCACCAGATCTGACGACTCTGATCAACTACTCCTTGAGCTTTGCGTATTGTCACGGTCACCTCAACAACACTGGGAGGGAATCGTTGCACTTTAAGCGAGCATGTACAAACTTCCTTCTAGCGCAGATAATCATACTATAACCATACAAGAAGGACTGGGTGATATACCATTGCAGTAGGATACTTCCGGGCAATCAACATTCGCCTCCTTTTTTTGAACGGTTCTGGCAAAATGGCATTAGTCCAAACATACATCAGTGACTCCAATTCAGCTCTTGTCAAAAGGTATTCGCGATCTTCTCCTTAGTACAACGTCCGCAAAACCATTGGAGCGCCATCACCAGAGTGATTGGCCTCCTCGAGATGTTATTTTTGCACACTCTCAATTCTTAGCAAATATATATAAATACGATAGAACTCCGCTGTCTTTGTTGAGATCTTTGCTGGAATCTTCTATCACAATTGATATTTTGTTCATGCATGTCATAAACTCTTCATGCTTACTGTCTTTAGCGAGTCTCGAGACAGACAAGTGCAGACTTACTGAGCTACGGTGGTACGCCAGAGTGTCTGCAGCTCTCGGTATAGGCCACCTCGCATTGGATCAAGAGAAGCTTGGGAAGACCTTATGAAGAGTTGAAGCTCTGACAAGGGATATACTGTCTATATTGATTTGCAACGTGGTCGCTTCGAACGCGATGATCACTCCCAAATCACAACCCTATCATCACACTCGTCGTCGCACTCATCATTACAATTAGCACCACATCATCATCTCAGCCATCTTTCCCTTTGTGTTATTAATCCCCAGGGATCTCAATTCAGACCATGGCATCATCAGTGGCACCAAGACCAGTGGTGTCGAAGGAGGTAGGCGCAATTAGGCTTTTAGTAGCCAGCGAGAGGACCATTCGCCCCGTTGTATGCTCCATGATCATTGGTTGGGATGGATACATCAACCCCGAAGCTAGATGCTTTGCACATCGAGCAATGCCCGGTCGGGAATCCAACCTAGAGCTCGTTTGGGATTCGGATGGCGACCACGATGCGATACGCACTCGCATCATATCATCAATCCCGCCAGCATCCTTTTCGCCGTCAACCACCACTCGAAGCGATGGGGCACAAAAGCTTGTGACATTCCCAAAAGTTCAGATACCAACAGCAGCTCTCGAGTGTCACTCTGTCTCGCTTGAAAATTAATCCGGGGCGAGTTCTTAATCGTCATATCAGACCCAGCAACTTGTCCGAGATAAGGGAATGCTAAAATCATTTGTTCTTTGTCTTATTATACGAGCATTAATGGCTGGGACACGATATCTACTTAGCTGACACGAGCTTTTGTTCGATACTTGGCCAATGGGATGAAACAAAAGGGCTAACGGTGGTGAACATCTTTCTTGTTCAACACGGGGTTGCGTTACAGAAGGATGCTCCTGTGTGATGGTTGCGACTAAGATAATAATTTGAGCAGTGTATCTGCTGGTCCAGAGAACAGTGTTTGTGGCTCGTGGTCGTGAGTCAGGCATCTTTCTACCCGCTTCGAAACGGGATTTGCCTCGCGAAAGCGAAAGCCTAATTCAGTCGATCTATTGGTTGGTTCTGATGGAAATTCGATGGTGTTGGGCGTTATGTGACAGCACAAAAATAGCGGAATCAGACCACAACAGCTGGGTTCGTTATTCTTCCAGACATACGCACGCTATAACCTCGCTCATAGCGCGCAAAGGATCTTACCCAACCAAGGAATGCTTAGTCTCGAGATTCGACAATAGGGTAATGAATATACAGATCCCCAGTGAAGAATACAAAAACACAATCAGATTGCTCAAAGAAGCCTTCCGCATAGACATCTGAATCAGCAAAGTCATCGATACCTAAGTCAAGGATCAAATGGGGGCTCTACTCCTCATAAGAAAGACATTAGATAGACGACTCAAAGTAGTCGAAGCAGTCTAGGAGTGCATGCGAGCATTGTTTTCCAAGAAAAGTGACAACTAAGCGATCGGAGTCCAGCTGTACAACCTTTCCAGTACTAGAGGGACAATTAGAATTTTATCCAACGCTCTCCGATCCCTGCCCATGCGACGGATTGAGATGATTGACAGCAAAATTGGTGGAGACCACGATAAAGAGCCTCATAGCGATCAGGCTGTGCCATCTTTGTGCGCTGAGGCTGCCAGTCCCTACTTGGACAAACCTACTATAGCAAGGGGGGAAGTTCTCGGCCTCACTTTCTGCAGGATATCCGCAGATGGGAATGGCTGTCGAGGTCCTCGACGCGGACATTCTCAACATGGCATAGCATGGCTGCCTTGGCGTCTTTAGGCGCGTCATCTGCGACGAGGCGCAAAAGCTGAAGCACCTCAACACCCTCGCCCACAAGAGTGTGAAGGATCTGGAGGCGCCTCTTACCAACCTGCTGACCGCCACCCCCATGCTCAACAAGCCGAACGATCTCGAAGGCCTGCTCGACTTGCTCTACGACGAGAACTGGGTTCGCTCTGACCTCGCGTGCGGAATCCTGGCCCTCGACGAGTACGAGACCATTTTTCGCGAAATGCAGCGCACTCCGCTGAATGCGGCAAACCTGGCGGCCTATCGTTGGCTTCTCGATCCGCGGGCCTTCTACAAGCACGCAGCGCCGCGAATCCAGCGCTGATGAAACCTACACAGGGATCGATGAACACATACAACGTGAAAGTCAATCCAAGTCGCTGCAAGGGGAAAAATCATGCTACAAGTCCTCGAAAGCGTGGAGTTCAAGAACTATGTCCATCTCCTTCTCCCACCACGGTGCAGCGGCTTCGCCCTCCCGCGACCCCCTCAAACCAGACCAAAGCCAAAAGACCATATGGTCAGGAAGCAAGAACTGAGTTTTTATGAGAACAATATACCCTCTATTATCCCAATATGTTGTCTTCAGCTATCGCGGCGTGGTCACCACCTATTTCGATATAACGGGTCACAAAGAGAACGTCCGAAGGGAGAGACACTAAATCTGAAATGGCTTGTGTGACTGTGGAGAACGAGAGCGAATCCCTTGAGACAAAATTGGCGAACTGTAGTGCGTTCATGGAAGTGCCTTAAGCAGACATTGGACCAGCGCTGGCAGCAAAAGCTGGAAGTTGTCTGGAGGCATCGAGCAAAAGTTCATATACTTATGCCTTGAAAGAGGAATTACGAGGATCCTGGCAAACTCTTAAAGTATTACATGTTCAGCACTAGTCTCTACGGAGGTGGTGTCTGGCTGCTGTTGGACATGCCCGAAGTACTAATTGGCAGAATCGAGTCACGACTACTATCTTCTCAGCCAACATCAAGTACGAGATGAACACCTCGTGCACAACCGTCTGTTGGCAGTTACCTGATGACCATTCTCTCACAACCTCCCACGTTCCTTCCTGCAGCGAAGGCAGTACGCCGACATTCCATTCGGTACGGCTCACAGACTTCTCGATGCTATCATACACCTACTACAGTGGGGAACCCGCGACTTCTGGAGGTGGCGCGAACCGGATTACCTATAAATTAGGGGTGCATATAGAGAGTCTGCGAATATGGTCGAACTGGAACACCTGGTTCATCAGATCTTGGGGCGCAAAATTGGTACTTTCGTCCTAATTTGAACGTTCTTTATGACCTGAGACTTCCCGTCACTTATACCTGGGTCTTTTATACCAACCTAATTATATTAGCTGTGACATTTTTCGCTGAAAGCTTGACTATTCGAGGTTCTATTTCTGCAAAATTTGGGACTGCGCTGACTTATGAGGAAGATCAATTCAACGGCCTCAGTAATCGCGAGTCCTGGAGGAGAATACCTCGAGAGACGTATGTGAGTATCCGAGGTAGTCTGGAAGATGTTCTGCAAGTTATATCGCAGCGAACCACGATTGACGCTTTGCTATCTACTTCTATAGATCTACCAGGGCGTGGTTTGAAGATCTTGTCAGACTCCAAATTATGGTCCTGCTTACACGCACATTTAGGATATTCAAGGCGTCAAATGTAACTAAAACAATAACGAAGGCAATGCTATCACAGTGACGCATCCCTTACAAAGAGCACAACGACAGGTGTAGACTATTTCCGGCAAGCCATCACTGATCTCCAGCGAAAGCCTTAGAGGATAGCGAGCTTCGACAGATGCGAAATTAATCCTGGATGGTCGAGGTAGATTTGTATTATCACTGATCGTCGCCACGAAATTGTCAAATCATTCTTGTTGGGCACGTGATCGAAGGATGCTGGGTGTTGTCTGGCTTGTCTACTGCTTCAAAAGTTTATCTTCTCTGCTGAGTTCGTGCCCATTTTCTTTCCGATTACGATTTGCGCAATGACCCTTTATTTCGCCGACAATAGATCTTGCTCATCGACGCAGAGACACTTGTAGAATCGAGCTTCTTTACTCGACTAAAGAGGCAACAAGTTCGCTACTTCTGAGAATAATTTCCCATCCTTCTAAGCCTGTTTTGCGCGTGTCGGCTTCGAACTTGAAGAAGTCACTCACGAGCAAGATGTAAAGGCCACTCGTGAAGTCTTAAAGGCACTCGCAGCAGATGATTCATCTATCAGTCCGGGATATAGTCGGATAAATTAGCTATTATGTCTCTACGTCTGGTATAGCAGCTGGCGCTACTACTGCTGCAGCTGCAGCACAGCCGGTCAATAGAACAAACGCCACCCCATCTCCGGGAGCCGCGTCCACCTGAGCTTTACGATGCGCCAATTTCATTTCGGTTGGAGAGCCTCCGCTTGAACGAGTGAGACTATTTGTATAAACAAGCAATCAAATTGCGTCTGTCTTATGAAATGAGACTATGTCGATTATGCTAAGGTCAAGAAAATCGGAATAAAAATCAATTTCTTCCCGTGATATCGAGGATTTGAGAGATGCCATCTGATCAGTCTTAGCTAGATTATCACATGCTACGCCTATTACATCTTGGGTAATATACGCAGGTGACCACAGACAGCCGAGATTGACGAGACACTCTGTAGATGGCGAACTTCGGTAGAGGCTAACAGGTTTTTCCAACTTATAACTTCAGATTGGGCTTCCACGGAGGCAGTGGAGATTATTTATAAGGCGTGCGAAGCCTTGGGATATCACATCGATCTGAAAATCCTTTTGGGAGAGCAACAATATCAGAGACGAAGAACAATACAAGCATCTCCAAATCGTCTTCCCAACCCTTCCTCGCTTCGTTTTCTCGATGAATCGAAGCATCCACGGAGCGGTCCCAGTTAGTCTACCGACGAAGAAGAAGATCTGGACCAAATTCGGTTTCCAGCTATCAGGCATAGCTTCCTAGCTTCCTAGCTTCCTAGCTTCCTAGCTTCCTAGCTTCCTAGCTTCCTAGCTTCCTAGCTTCCTAGCTTCCTAGCTTCCTAGCTTCCTAGCTTCCTAGCTTCCTAGCTTCCAAGCTTCATGCTTTATGCTTCGGATTTTAGGAGCTATAAGGGCATAGCTCCTTTTTCAGAGAGGGGGAGGTTGTTAAGTGGCTCATTGCAACTGCTTCATTGAAGCTAAGCTACTCTTCCACTACCTGAATTTACCTTAGTGAAGCAGTAAAAAATTTAATCAGGAGAACCAGGAAATCTCTCGCGCTCAAGCTTTAAAGGATGCGGAAGTTGCAGCAAAGACCCAAGTCGGAATCGATAAAGAGAAAGCACGTCGAACCGCCATTGAGAAGGAACTTTGAAACCAGGTTACAGCTACAGTTCGACAGAACGAACGTCTCGTGGGGTGGGAGGCCGCATACCGGAAGAAATTTGCTAGTATGGGTCTGCCTACTTCAACTCCCTTACCGCCCTTTCCGGATGAGCTGAAGATAGCTCAGACTGAGGCCAACGTTCAGGCTGAGGCTAATGGAGGAGGCACTTTGTTCCCACCTATCAACCTGACTAGCGGGTGGGCTAGGCCGGATTTGGTATAGCGTCAATCAAAATCGTCCACAAAGTAATTGTGCCCGCCTGGGAAAACTCTGATCAGCCGTTACCACAATTGCGCGATATTAGTCCTCTTACCTTCCTTACACCGTCCTTGATTTGGTTTCCTTGTGTCATTTGCCTCGTATATTCGATATCATTGTGATTACCAACTATTAGCTGTCTCCCCTCCGATTGTTGTGTGATCTCGATCACAAATTTTCGGAATCTTTGGAGCCATGGGCGGAACTCAACACAGACACTTGACCGCTCGGTGGGCGAATCTGCAGAAATTCTTTTCGCAGCTGCCGGTCTGCTAGTGAACACAAATACTGATGTAGCGAGACTACTAGTCGCGAAGATGGAGATTCATTATGGGTTTACAGTTTTCAGACAGAATCTGGCAAAAATCCCAGAAAAAGCGCTAAAGACGGCACCCAAGCTCACAATTACATGCTCTATGTCTGGTGGGCATGCTCAACAAAGTCGTGTCTCAGGATTACATCGATATTAGACGGCAGAGTCGTTGTTTCCTGCCACAGTTTCTGAGCCCATGCGTCTCATATTCTATGATGTTCGAGTATCAGGCTCAACGTCACACAATCTATTCTAAGGATACACGAAGAGACTCAAGTATCATCGAAATCCTTTCGATGGGATTGCTGAATATGTGCAATAAAGTTTATCTCGTCTATCCTTAGGGCCCTAAATGGCAAGGAAAATTGCTATTGTCTGGGCGATACGTCACTATGGATGTCAAGAGCGAATAATCAGTATTTGTCTTCCTTATCTCGATCAATTTGCTAGACCTTTGTTATTCCGGGCTCAAGGAACGATTTTGCGATACCACGACTCAGTTCTCTTCTTCAAACTTCGTTCTGATTATTATTCATATTTGGGCGCACATCGACCAGGTCTGAGACCTGAATATGTGGCTCTTCTACGATTCCTGTGCGTTACCCTTTAGGCTGCTATAGAGACTATCAAATTGGAAGTCTCATGCGAAGAATTCAATTTGAAGGGGCATAATATATATCACGACCATTCGAATTACCAGGTACCCATTCTTTCGGAGATCTTGCGCCAGAAAAAACCTTAGACGGGAAGAGAGCTTCCGTCAATGCAGTACCTTCCAAAGGAATCGCATACCAGACGTTTCGGAATAGCCAAAACATGGAAAGCAATAAGGAGGAAGCTCTTTTCGGGCCACCATCGAGATCAATTCGCTGATCTCAATTGCGCAATGCTTCATTGTGCCATACCACTACGTAGGCCAATTGATTCAGCCCTATCAGCAATGACTTCTTAACAAGCCCGGCCCTGAATTTTCAGTCAAAGTTGACGGACATCACGAAATTCCTCAATGAGTGCGAGCAGCAAGATCTTGGCTCGCAAGCTGAAGCTATGGCCGTAGAGCAAAGCCAGAACCAATACTTGTAGTTTCCGTACGATTACTAGAGTGTGGAATCCACTCTATTGATAGAGAGTCATCTACGTTCCCATAAGCAAACTTCCCAGAACAGGGGCAGGTTGCTGATAGTACATTAATAGCACTCGCCTCACTTGTGTTGGGCCTGTAAAGTTCCTCCGGTGGCTCGAACGGCTCAGGGAGTCACAGGGACAGCTCCGCCGTCGAACGGGATTATGGCCATTACGACACGACTAGGCCGATTACCTTAGAAGAGCTGGGTGGCTTATCTGCAAACTCGGTTTGGAATGTCCTCTCTCGAGCCGCGTACAACCACGCAATTTCGACCAGCTCTGTTTGCTTGATCGCGCACTCCTCGTCCTCGGTCTCGTCTCACGCTTCTCGAGCACCATCTCTGGACAACCAGTAAGCGTCTCTGTCTTCGATCTCCTCCTCTTGGGAACCTCGTTCGCTGTTCTTGCCTGCTGCATTGCCCTGTCTGCGTTCTCCGATCAACCGAGCACCTCCCGTCCCTGTTCAGTCTGAGGTCGACCTCGCATCTTGTCAACCCACGCCGCGTACCCTGGATCCCTTGATCATGACACATACAGGTCGAATTTCCTATCAACAATACTGGTTGTACCCAGAACACCTTAGAAGATCTTATACCTCGCGACTATCTTCGAATGAGAGCTCGAGACGAAGTTCTCTATTCCTCCTTTCTCGAAGTGTGCAGGAAATGAACGAAGAAGTCGATATAGAATTGCTCTAAGCTTTGTTCAGTGTTACAGCACATGGCTAGAATGACTTATAATATAGTACTAAGCCCTCGAGAGGAAATGCTAAAATCATCACCGAGAGATGGGGAGGGTTGATAGCGAAGAGCCGGTCTGGCATGGTTCGAGCACACCATCGGTGGTTGTCCAACATCAAACCAGAACACGAGGTCTTCAAGTCTGTCGTAAAGTAAGATGAAGAGGGCCGAAAAATATCTCTCAGTCTATTCATAATCGCAAGAGAACTGTGGCAGGACAAGCATGGAGCCTTGCTTCACTTGGCACACAAAATGCCAAGCTTCGATCTAGAGGATGCATTTCGCATTTGAAATGGGAGATGTCAACTTGGACAGGTGTCACTTGGTTCCCTACCCGACCAGACCCTTTCCCCATATACAGATTGATTGTCAGTCCAACGAACTAACTCTACGGACTGGTCTTGAAACCCTCTGTACTCTTTCTCGAGCCACTCTCTATCAACAGCGCAAAGCTTACGTTACAATCTCTACCTCCGAAGTTGACAAGCGGCTATGTGTGGTAGATCTATACATAAACCTGCAGTATCCAGGAATGCCCTCGAGATTGGAATGCCGTTTGGCCTATATCTACAACCTATGTCTACTCATCAAGAAAGTGGTCTGGGATCTTGTGGGCAACCTGCACACGAAGAACGTTCAATACAACATAACCCGCGTGCCTACTACACCCAAGGTGTAACTTCCTCTCAAGGACGTCACTGGCCAATTCCAATCAAATTCACAAGGAATACGTAGGAGCAGACTGGCTACCACCGTGGAGAAGCTCACGATTGATTGCTTGTGTTAGAGTCGTGCTGGATGCCCAGATCCGCGGACGGGATAATCACGCAAGGCACATATGTGCAGAAGGATCAGGTGACGCTCGAGAACGTGAAAGCTGCTTTAGCTTGGCTCTGCTTGTCGCATAGGACTGATCAAGTATTCAAAGGTATTCTAATCGCCTCGAAGGATCAGGCGCGATAGCGGGGCGGGCTTTTTCGACTCTATCAACTCTGAATAAATTCGAACGCAGCTCAATTATAGGCTTACAGACGAGGCAGATTATTTTGCAATGCTCCATTTCCGTTTATGTGCGCGTTCGCTAATTTGTTGCTCGTACGCATCATATCCACATATAATGGCAACGCTCTACATTCCGCAAATGTGTGTCGCAAGACATGCAGTCTGGCGCAAAGCAAGTTATCAGTGAACACTCTTGCCTATAGGACAACCACTTCCTCATTCATTAGACATGTTGTATGCAGGCTTGAACAGACATCAACAAATAAACCATCGAAGGCTCATGATGGTGTTGGGAAAGCCAAGAAGCAGTTTTGATCAAAGACGAAAGATGGTGCGATTATGTTACTCGCTGCTAATCTACAGACTCAAAGCTTTCCTAAATAATATTAGGATATTGGATGACTTCAGTCTCTCGTCTCGGCGGTTAACACCACAGCATATTAAACTGCTTTTGACGAAAGGAGTGTTATCCGAAACTTGAAATCTACCCGCGTCGTCCGCTCACGGTGATTTGTGTAATTAGAGACGCAAGCATACGTCGTGGGGTTTGGAGACTCTCAATCACAGACCAATAGTTGGCACAAGGTAAAGGAGCTGTACGAGAGCGAACCAGCCAACGCCAGCAAGTCATTCTCCATTCCTCGCCCCAAAAGGCCAAATTACGGAAGGGCGAGTCGCGCCAAACTGATGGAACTACCGAGCACCTACTATACGATTTTAGCTTCGAGGGAGCATGGAGGGAGGTCGAGTGGGTACAGGCGCAGGCTGTATCAGCTTTGCAAGAGGTGCTAGTGGCATTCGTGTCTGGGCTGTTCCGAAGTAAGCACACACAAGCCGGTCTCACCAAATGTGGTCATGAAGCTGACAATTATACTCGCGCTGGAGTTCCTACATCGCAGGCGCAAATTTAAGCTCTGAGAATCACGTACCTCAGGGAACACACTCATATGTAACCGGCCTGATCAACCTGGCGTCGATACCAGCTAATAAGCCCATGATTTTGGGATTTGTAACGTCAATTGATCTAGATCAAGATAGTCTCTTGTCAAGATTCGGTGAGTCCTAGATGGAATAGTTCTTTTGTTCCTATTCTTTGTCGGTTGTTGCTGAGCTGATGAATTCGAGTCCATTATACAGCAATGACTCGTGCTCACAGCTATTTTACATCTTTCTCCTAGCGTTCCAAAACACCCTTGAGCTTACTCTCGCTGGCTACTTCTTCCAAAGGCGCTAGCAAATCTGGATCTCAACTTCAACATTGTGAGTTCTTGAGTCATGAGTCTCCAACCACTTCTCTAAAATTTAAAAAGCACCTTTTCTCTACTAAATTTACAGCCTCTACAGCCTCCACATCTGGTCCCTCATAGTACGTTATCGTTCTCCATACCAACGCACAATCGTAGCAATTCTACAGCATCAATCTTTGGACATCTAAGGCTCAATTCCTTGGGCTAGTGTCCTCTTCGGAAGTAAGCTATACGCGGAAGTGACTCGACTTTCGATCTCAATAAACTTCGCTATCCATCACACATAGAGCCACAAAGAGACTTCTTCATACCAATTGAGATGACAACCCCAAGAGCAGATCCTGGATAAAGAAATTCACTTCAGTAGTGGAGCCGAGCAAGCGAGAATTGAATCCCTTGACAGAACTGAACCTTGAAATCACGGCTTCGCTTCTACAGACTTGGTGGTATAGAAAGATGAAGGAGAACGACTGCATCGATTGAGATTGAGTCTGCATCAGTTGATGATGTCATCCCACAGACTCGGTGAGTCTGCTGGAGCGTTCATCGAGTTCAGAAGATTGTATCAACGCCATAATCAACCTTCAGTCAACTATCAATTACTTTGATCCGATGGAAGCCTGAGCCCGTATCAACTCAGACTGAAGCACGATATTGAGACTTGGGGCGGGCATCAGATCAAAGCAAGCTCAAGATATTCTCTTGCGTCACGGCCTTCAAGGAAACCGTGATGATGGGCTGGCTGGTGTATACCTTTTTCAGATATCCCCGTTCTTGTCTCAAATTTCTTATACTATCTATGAAGACACTGAATAATCCTCTCCAACGAACGTCGTCCCCCGTCTCTGCCCCGTGGACTTTTGCCATTCAAGCGCTATGAATCCAACAACAACAGCAACACAATGGCAAAATGACTGAGACCAACCCTCAGCTACAGAAGAAACTCGGCATCTTCTTTCGCCAATTCCATGCCATCAGGAAGCTTCTTCTCCAGAACATACAAGGTGTGTCTGCATTCTACGGCCCTGACAATCAGGCTCTCATGAGGCCAATCGGCGAGGGACACTTCTGACACAACCTCCAATTCGCAACCTCCGAATATTATACTTCAACAGGAGCTGGAACTGAGTATAAAGCGCCATCATTCGCAGAGAAAATAGCGTTTTCAGCTCGTCAATGTTTGTATCCCTGCACGAAAGCAGCGCTCCCAGAACAGACACGATATCAAGAAGCTTTCGGCAAAATCAGTCAGCAACTAGATCTTCTCACTAGTCCTTCTCAATGGTTTGCCCGCGCTTGAGTGGCCCACGTACCGCCGACCTTGCCAGAATAAAAGCTGATCTCGGACCGGGCCAGCGTCGTGTCTAAGAACACGCCCGAAACAGTGCGAATCAGACTCACGAAGGACAATCAGGTCAAACAAGGTAGAGCCGCCGCCGGCGGAGTACCACGAGCCACCGGAAGAATCGTTATCTGACTTGGAATATGAAGAATGACTTGAGTCGAGCGTGATTTGCGAGAGCTTGGAAGAGGTTGGTCGAAGAAAGAGCTAACGATATCGAGGGGGTCCGACCACGAGAAAAGATGATCTTTTGGATCTTGGGCAAATAAGTACGTAGGGGGTTTCAAAGAAGCGGAGGCAGCTTACAGATTGGTGCAACTGCAGGCTGTCGATAAACGATGTTCTCAGTGACCAGTGCTGGTAGTCGTTCTACCAAGAGGTTTCTCAATGCTCGGCTACTGGAGCAGCACAACACTGGACACGCTCCTGAGCACTATTCCGGACAGGTTGTCCGTCTACATCGCGTCGCCTGTCTAGCTCACTACGGAGGAGATATCGGGCTTGAGAATGTCACATCTCACCAATACTTGTACTGACCTCACCTTCTCGATGAATCTCAAAAACCAAAATACTTCTCGAACTTACTGCGAACGCATTTCCAGAGTGGATGAACTCGACCGCGGAGTCATCGATCTCTCCTCGTGCACGCCCAAGTGCCTGCTTTAGCCTAGATGGAATCTCAACTGTTGTTTAACAATGAAAGAGGAGTCTGCTCCCGTTCCTAAGCCGCGTCCCAGTCCCGCAACGGCGTTAAGCAGCGCTCAGCAATGCACAGACATCAAGGTCTCTGAATCTATTGCGGCGAAGAGATACCCCGAGTCCAGTGCCCGAAAACGACTTTCCTCTGGAATGCAGTGAAGACCGAACACCAGTGCTCTGGACCTCGCATCCAGCATTTCGCGGAACATAGCTGCAAAAGAATACAATGGAGACACAACGATCGTGAACGACAAAACTTCAAATTCTATCCATCATTAGATTCTGTATGCACCTGGATGCAAAGCTAAGAGCCATCTGTGACTCTAATCCATGCGCCGATCGATTTCATACATTGGATACTCTCAGGATTTCACAGAACGTATAAAGCCGTCTGCTATAGGATGTAGCGAGTCTTATATTATAGACCTGCTGATGGGTCCGCTAAGAATGATTGATGAGGACAACTATGCTTCCATTGTTATGCTCCCTTGGCAGCTAGGTCAAGCCAGTCATTCTGAGGTAGCGTGCACTCTCTGAGAGATGCGTGATGAAATTCTAGCCAGTAGTCGAACAGCTCGCCAATCACGAAGAATTGGAACTGGCTTCGCGGTATCCTCCTGTAGCGCGCTGGAGACTAGCATGGTAGGCTGCATTGGAGTCGAGTACACAGAAACACTTAAAAAGATGGTCTATGATTCGGTCAGTGTTGATATCTTGGACTACGTTCTGCAAATGAAGACATCAAAGTTCGACGGCCCAGCTCAAGGAGAACACTCTCCCAATCATCAAATCTGGAGATGCCTTCTTGGAGATGGTGTGCCTGCAGTGGACTAACGTGATACCGCGACTTGTATGAGAAGACTGTCTGTGACGTCGACAAAAGGAGCTCCGAAATCGGTGAGTATAGCAACAGGTATGGCGCTATATTTCACCATTTCCTATTGCAAGTTTCTCACGCTACTCGTCCTCTGCGATTCTCCTGCTTCGCGTCTACATTCTTAATCATACTTTTCGTAGCGGTCGAGAGTTCTCCAGACAATCACTTGGATCGATAGCCTGCGAGAGTAGCAAGCACACTAAGCTTGCAACATAACACCCACGGAAGACCATACCAATTCCACCAAGTATGACCAAGCAGAGCGAGACGCTGACGCTAATCTCCTGCTACTATATATTATGCTACTCTACACTCATAAAATTCCCGTGCGTTAAAGTGAGGAGTTTCCATTTGATAAGTGGTAGAGCTGCTCAGGAAGCCTGATGCAAGCCGACTCTTTCGACTACCTCAAAGCTAGTAATCCGTACCAACCGAGCAGATCGAAGAGAATGTCAGAGGCAGAAAAAAAGAATAGTCTTCGAGAACCTTCATGGACTTTAAACAACACGTGCAAAGGGCTCACGTCGTTGAAATCATACACGAGGAGCCATCCCTACCCCTTGGATCGGGACTGGTTCCCACACAGCCGAATGATCGATCTATAGCCTTATCTCTGACTATAACAGGTGAGCCAGATATCCAGAATCTAGCGCGATAATTCATGGACCCAAGCAGCACTTCGAACCTTCACTTTCGGTTCGCATTGTGAACGGCTTCTATATCGTCAAAAAGGATCTTGACTACGCACAATGCAACAGCCGCCAATAAGTCGTCAATAGGTTCGAAATCGAATGCGAAAAAGGATGCCGCCGACGAGATCTTGAACAGGTTGAAAATGGGTTGGACCTCGGGACCAATGCTTAGCAGGAGATCGCAATTGGTGGTGCGGACTTGATTGAATGAGACGCCTCCCTGGACGCTCTCTCGTCCAGACGATCGAAATAATCTCAAATTTGTGTGCCGCTGAGATCAACGTTCAGCAAAACGAAGTAGTGCAATCCCAACTTCATTCACATTAAAGAACGTTAGCATGGAGAGCCGAGAAATCGGCCGGAGACAATGAAGTGCTGCCGAATAGCAACCGGGGAGTCAACGCCCATCCTCGCTGTTCGTCGCAGTATATATGTAGCCACTCGGAAACTTTCAGCAACGCATATGTACCGCTGGACCAAATATCCTCTTCGGCGCTGCGCTACGCCTGGGTTTGTGGGCTCCGGTACCAACATTGATCCGCTGGTTGAGTGCGGACATAGAGAATACGGTCGAGGACTAGCGAGTGCCGCTGCAAATTCGGCGATGTGAAGTATGGATTGCGAAGGCCAACGCCATCTTGGAATATTATGGTCTTTCGTGCAAGAAGCCCATGTGAAAGTGCTTCACTTTCAAAGCTAATAAGGGGATCGGAATCGCGAGGAAGCGCCCTGTGAGATTCATCAAAAAAATTCTAGGGGGAGAGATGTCAAAGGCAGGAATGGAGAATGGTCTTCGCGAAGCTTCTCAGAGCATGCCAGAAACTCTCCTTTTGTCTTTCCTACCCCTTCAGTTCCTATCCGAGTGCAAAGAATCACTTGTCTTCCTGTGAGCCCCATCCCTTTGATTCTCGAAGATGGATCACATGGTTCAGGCGAATCTTGTCCAAATCAGGCTATCGCAATCATGCAGCATCACATTCCATCCTTCGAGTCGAATATGTCTTACGACTGGGAGGATTCGTCTGGTGTGGGGAAATCGCGGAGTCCAGGGTGAGAAATCATGGCCACTATTAATTACTTCTAGACCCACCCACCAAAACGAAACTTCACTGTCGTGTTGCTGATGAGCAACTTCAATCATACTCGACACCCAGCTGTGCATTTCGAACCACAACCAACCACCGAGCGTTCGTACATTCTCTCAATATCAAGTCGAATACAGCTTACAACAACCGTCTAAAAGTTGCGAGCGTTCATCACCACGACCCAATTCCGCCTCGCTGCATCATTCTGGATCGAGGGTGCACCAAAGATCGACGTCTCACGTTCGCTCCAGCTCGATCAAGCAATGGACGGAATCCGAATAAGGGTGGCGGGGAGTAGCCACGGTTAGCTCCTCCATCATTGGGAGGTTGAAAGGTGTTCGATTCCTGCTTTCAGAGCCACAGCTTGTCACCAATCAATACCTGTTATATCTCATCAACCTTGAGAATACTTCTCTTACGCGATTTGCCGATATACTCAAGAAGAGAGGCACCCGCTCTGTTGCTCTTCAACGAATACAATCTAAAGTTGTTCGCCCTGACGGAAAGGAAATTCATCTGCAAGCATCGATCAACCATCGAGGAACATTACTGCGCGGCGATTTGCAAGGGCCGAGAAAGAATCTTCGATCTTGTGGGGCAGGATAAATACATAAGAGGACGTTCCAGATCGATAAGGAAACTGCTTCGAAGATGCAGCGGGGATAGATATAACATATTCTGCAGCGGGCGGAGTTATCCTAGAGGATCGGTTGTATATGGATTTCCGAGTTCTGGGGAATGACTAAAGTGTAACCAGTAACTCTGAGTGCGTTGTGTGGAGCTTGGCTCTGGTCTAAGTTATATGTCGATTAGGGTTAAGATATGCACGGGACTTGGAATGGCATAATACGAACTCTGTGGCGGCAGCTTCAAACATATACCTCACAGAACCTTCTTCAACTGAGGGCCCAAGGAACCACCACCGCGATAGCCCTCCATAAACAAATCCCATACTTTCAGCGGGGGTTGGAGCTGAAGCTCGCGGATGAAATGAATGTCGAAGAGGGATCAGCAGATCATGATGGAGAGAAAAGAGCTCACCCAGCAGCTCGTCACCAAAATTCGTCAGTCCCGATACATGCGTGCCGAGGCAACCAGCGATGGACTTGGGTCAATGGAGGATGCTGACAATGCTGAGGATGATAGTTTTTTCGTAAGCTTTTGTGATAAGATCTTGGTCATGTTATCTAGGAGAGAAATGTATGATACTGATGAAGACTCAAATAATGAATTGAGAACATATATCCAATTCAGTGTATGAGAGCGGTGGTTTGAATCGGTTCCTTTTTCTGATATGCACGTTTGGATGTTAGCTAGTTGGGGTTAGGAATGTCGAAGACAAACGTCCCACGCAGAGCAATGGCAAATGTTCCAGGACGTCGGCTGCGAAAGTAAGGAGGGTACGATTGCTAAGAGAATCTTAGGATCCTTTTAGCAGAAACTCAAGATTCTAGGACTATGCTCTAGGATGCTTGGATGGGAGAGTGGATACCGGGGTTGTTTGAGATGTGGCTAACGCTGAGTCAATCATATATATTGGGGTGAAATGGATATGATCGCTGCACTTATCGATTCTATGGAGATTATAACTTGCTGTACTCCAACAAGCGCCTGTGCGTGTGCAAAGCGAGAATTTGCAGGAGAGTGAGAACATGGAACTTGTTAAGGCATGGTGAGGCATAGATCGTGATGTTTGCTGGCAAGTGATATGTCGATATGAGAAGAATTTCAGGCCTTCGTTCAAGATAGGCGTTTTAGGCGCAATGATTCTGCTTTCTGAAAAGATTCCTACCATTGTTAGCAGATCTTTTCGACTGTACAGTAGTGACACACCGAAGATATGATGGCAATTCGTGTGATCCGAGTCCCCTCGTCAGCTTCGCCGCTCAGGCTTGAGCACTAGCCGCACGACTCTCTTGTTGCTCAACTGCGCATCAACCGACATAGTCATTACCACACTTCACCAACCCGATTCAGTGCATCTGTCCATCTTAGTTCCCAGAACAGCATCTCGAGGTCTTACGACCCATAAGTGGTACCCAGGCGGGACCCCCGTAATATCATCAACCCAGCGGCCACACATCACTCTCGAACTTCGCGCCTTGAGATGCTACGCCAGCGATACCTCCAAACTACAACTTTGCCTCCTTTCGGCCTGGGGCGACGTGGAGGAGCACTATCGTACGGGCAAAGAAGACGAAGCCACAGGCTCGAAGAGATGAAGGTCTGGACGTGATGATATGGCGTAAGCACTGTAAAGGAGGATTGCTGGTGAGAAGGATGTTAAGATTAAAATGGGCCTGAATTCCTCCCGAACTTCGGCTCAACGCAATTCTTGAGGGATCATGCTACGAGGTAGCTCGGCCAGAGAAGGTCAACTCGACTCGAACAGTTGCTGGCTGCATTGCCAGATTCCCCTCTTGC
>JAABUW010004659.1_pt1 | contig 18460 bp, 23 predicted proteins | sample 5560081 | NCBI WGS metagenome assembly JAABUW01 (sample SAMN10711882, study PRJNA513363) | rock metagenome | isolation source: Antarctica rocks | place: Antarctica: Victoria Land, Knobhead sud | reverse complement strand
TTCCGTCTTCCTTGTCGAGATAAACCTCAAATCCGCAGGCTGGAATTGGATTGGGTTTGCCGTCCGGATTTCCTTTGACATTGGACTCCACTGTGAAGCCGGAACATGGTCTGCTATAGAAGAAGAGATGCGCCGACGAGTGTGGTGGTGCGTATACACCTGTGATAGGTATGTCCCCTTCGATGCTTCTACAAGCGCTGGCTGATTAGGCTAGCTTACTATCCCTTGAACTAGGACGATCAGCCCTGATCAAGGAAGAAGACTGCAACGTTGACATGCCCTCTACGGTAGATGACCAATACATGCATGCGGGTAACAACTGGATTTCGCCAACACCCGAGCAATCGACCTCGCCCCTTTTGCCGACCATCCAGGTCATTGGTGGGATTGCCAGACTTCTGAGGGTTCTGAAAAGTCGCTTTCTCGTCGATTCGGCGATAGAAGCGTACGATTCGCATTTTAAAGGGTGCATGCAAGGTTTCCCGGTGTACCAACAAATCCGGCTGAATGACTATGTGGACCCAGTAGAGCTGCCACCAATCATGTACTTGCAGAACGCTCGTCTCATGCTCCACCGCCACAACCTGACCCCTAATTCCAAAGCTCGGGATAGATCCGCGGCATTGGATCGTTGTGCTTCTGCCGCTGCAGACACAGCGAAGCTACTCCGCCGGGCCATGCAGGAAACACCTCCTGGATCTCAATCGAAAATCACTGAGCAAAACGATACATGGGAGAAGCGCATGGTCTCGGCAGTGAGCGCTTTCTTCTGCACCCATATTTGGCGTTGCACATTATTTTTGACCTTTAGGCTCGACTATTCAAATGCAATATGGTGTGCACGTGCAAGCGCAACCCTAAGAGCCTCACGCCCTATCAATGTCGCCTGTGGCCGCTACTTGGAGTTCTTTCTCAAGGAAATGGCCGCAAAAATGAACTATGGAGCCCCACTGGATACGGATGAGGAGATGATTGCTTACGTGTCCGCTGACCTCCAAGGCAGCTTCGAGAATTCATGGATCTGGAAAGAAGCCAAAGGAGAGGTTCACCTCGGTAAACCTTTTCAGAGTCCGACTCTTAGCCAGAGTGGAGACAACAAAGATGCTTCCGAGACAGACCTGGCCGATTGGGACGGATGGGAAAACGTTCTGAGTATTTTGGATCACCTGTTCCACGAGCAGCAACAAAAGCAGCAGCACCGTGCCATTCGGGAGTCGTCATTGCGGCCTCCACTCATGCTTCCGCCATTAGCACCATCCCCAAATCCGTCGAATCGGATGAGCATCAAGGATCTCATCTGACAGATCATAATTAAGGTGGTCGTAACGTCCATTTGACTGAGCAAATCTGTCATGTCTGCACAAAGCGGTTCATGATGTGAGAGAAGCCACAGTGGTGGACCTCCCTCTTGTATATAATTCAATGTGTGTATATAATTCACGGACATGCACCTCAACGACAGTAAAGAGAAGCCACTTACAGTACAGATGCCAATTCATCATGTGCCAAAGTGCTACACATTGCAGGATTTCATCAATGGCCTATTCGTAATCTCGTTCTCGGGCTGCAGGTTTCAGCCGAGCAATTGAAAGCGCAATACATGAGCGAATTGCACTATACTGTAGTCGCATGAGAATTCCTTCTTGCTGTGCAACATGCTTTGCATGGACTGAAGAAGTCTGACAGCTTCTTGCAATTCGTAATATGTACACTGCCCGCTATGGACGATCCAAATTACCATTATGATAAGGTCAGGTAAGTATCTGAAGTTGCCAAGCCGCCACCACCAGACCACTTATCGACCTTCGACCACAACGGCCAGTCAAATAGAGTCTGATTTGATGTACCCGCCCTGCCCTGCATTTGCCAAGCATGCAATATCACAATCCCATTGCGACGGAAGGAGCTGATGCAAGGCAAAGCGCGCAAGTAAGACTGCGGATGGCTTCGAAGATCCCGACATGCCGAGATCCTTGCTGAGGCTTGGAGTAACGGTCCAAACATTCGAGCGTACGGGTACTCCGTACTCTCGGCCCGTCTACCACGTCTGGGAGTTGGCGGCGTGGCGGCGTGGCGGCCAGCTTACTATCTAACAATGTCTATTCACTGTTACCCCATTCTCCGCCGAACCTTGTCCCCGCATCTTCATCCGCGAATTCCGAACATCTGCCGCCGCCGCCGCTGTGACCTCCGCTAAGCTTGTGAGCACAGGGGACACCCGGTGACCCCAGTGGAGTGCTGTCGAGGGCAATAAGGTCATCACGGCGGCATATACTACCCGAGTGCCAATCACTGGGTAGCAACCCCGATCCAAGAACCGTTTTCCACAAGGACGTGCTTTGCCTGGGCGATCCCAATTTTCCATCAAGTCTGGCACACTCGTACGAGTAACTCAAGTCCCTTGAAGCCCACAATTCACCTCTTTCCTCGCAAACACTATCACAATGCCTTTCCGAGCAAAAATGAAACGTGCCCTTGGCCGCACCCATTCCTCCTCTACCGGCTCCGACCTCACTCAAATCGATACAAACAAATCCAGCAAATCGAAGAAATCTAAAAAGGAAAAGCTACCAGACAACGTATACAAGCCTGGTGAAGCCATGCCGCGCCCCAAGTACCGCGGTCCCTACAATCAAGCCCACCAAGAAAAATTGTCCGCATTCAGCTTCGGAGACATGTGGAACAGGAGGAGCAGCAGTGCGAACAGTGATATCAGTCCTATGGGGTCGAGAATCGTGAGCAGAAGGGGTAGCGCGTGGTCGAGGAAGAGCAAATTGGGTAGTAGGCAAAATAGTGGTGGGTTTGCCGGTGTGGAGGAGGGTGAGACCGACGACGATGTCACGAATGGTACGTCTAACCAATCATACCTTCACAGGCTTTCCAAATACAACAATACCCGCTGACTTCTTGAATCTCCTAAGTGGGCTTATCAAGAATACACACAGCCGAGAATAGGAGACCATGGGCTATGGACACCGAAATGACGGGCTTGGAGACACAGAACACTGCTACGAACGGGAATACTTACGGCCTTGACACGCAGAGAACGCTTACGAACGGAACGAACGGACGACTATTTACTGCGGATGAATTAGCGACTGCGTTGACGCAGAGTACCCTAGAACCCTCCAGAAGGGAGAATGAATAAGGAATCCCTTTGTAGGTCCACTGTGCATTCAAGATCGATGTTGGGAGTTACGACACAACTGCTGGCAATAGTCAGAGAGCATTGGGTGATACGCTTTTTGGTTACGAACATGTCGGATAGAAGGAGATATATTGGAAATATCGCTCGAAGGGACCGACAGTTGGATCCGAACAGGCTGAGCCGGGCGCTCTTTTCCATGTCCGGGAATGTAACAGTGTCAGAGGATATAAGAAGGTATGGTCATATTTGCACACTACGCTTTTCGGGCACTGAGCATCCAAATATCGAAGAAATTGACTGGTGTAGATATAGACTTCGTAGGTAGTTGGTACTTCCTCAACGTCGATTACGGCGCTTGAGGTCCTGGCCTGTGGTAGGTGATTCTGAAGAAAGGACTACTTTTCACAAATGCATAGTCAAACATTCTTATTTCAATTTCTCGTCCAATATTCCTGTTGCAGTCCAAGAGATATATGTTCCTCCTCCTCGCATTGAACTTCCATACGGTAAAGGCCGATCAGAGACACCCACCTCTAGTTAGCTTTGTTTCCTTTCCCACAGACGTTTCACAGATGAACCCCTCAGTCTCGCAGAATCTATCTCGTCATCATGTCGACCACTATTGTTAAAGGGTGAGATAGTACACGTCACCATCCCAGTATGCCGATCAATCGTAGCGGAAAACATGGCCGAGATTATGAAGAAGGCATTGAAATTGCAATACGTAAACGTGCACGGCTTCTGGGAACGGTTGCTCAAATGGACATGGAGATGGTAGTGGAGACAGCAGTATCTACATAACTCCACGCATCAAAGGTTGGACGGCAGAAGTGGTGGGAAGGAGCAAGTGTCGGCATGATGCGCTGCTAGAAGGGCAACAGAAGCTTGGGTGGGAGAGGATGTGAGGACTGCCGTAGACTTAAGACGCACAGAGGACCCCATTGATGAGAGCCAATGATTTGGATGGTGGCAGGCTAAATAGTTGCAGAGCTCGGGGTGGCTCGCTGAAGATATGAAGCTCGTTATTACTGGACTTTACAGCTTCGACCTTCTCGTCGTCTCATCCATCAGTTCCGTCCCTAGGACTCCTTCCAGTTCCTTGACAGCTCGCCATGTCTTTCCAAGCTGTACTCTGATGGTTTTCATCCCTATCGCCTTACCCGTTTTCAAATTCTCGCCGATGTCATCCAAGAAAACAACGTCCTCAGCCTTGATCCCACTGCCGCCTTGCTGCTTGTCGAACTCGTCCAAGCGGTTTATAGCAAGTTCATAAATATCCCGCGATGGTTTCCGGATGCCTACTTCAGCGCTGGCTATATAGACGTTAAAGAGAGAACGCGGGTCGCGGATAAAAGCGTCGGAAGCTGGCGTGGTGAAGGTCGAAAATTGCTTAGCCTGCTTGTTCCAGGGGTGATCTGACGGGATGACAACCGTATTCGAAAGAGCGCTGAGTATAGGACGAGGTTTTTGCTTCGATAGGTGTTCGAGAGCTGGGAAGACGTAGGGATCGGGTTGGCGGGCAGCAGACATCATTGACCAGAATAGCTTCTCGCCGTCTATTGAGGGTATCGGTGGGAGAGAGGGGTCGGATTCGTGATGTGACGAGGGAGAGACTATAGCCTCGTTGACTTTGGATGTGCCTCCAGGCGAGGGCTGATGTTTTCCTGTATTCACAACGACATCTTCTGATTCTAAGCTGACCGGGTCTCCTATTGTGGTATCCTTTGCCAATTTGGATAGGGACGGCCGTTCCGTTTCCTGTGCACTAGTATACGTCTTCTGCTCTGTTCTTATAGCCGACCGAGCACCTCTATCTTGATCTGTGGGCTCAGAGTCAACCGCCTCGGCCTTCAGACTGACGTGGTCTCCCAGTTGGGTGGGATTGACCGTATCCTTCAACTTCTTCTGCTCATTCCTGAAACTCGTATGGAACTCTTTCCACGCAAATTTACTGTGTAGATCTGCTGTGAAGCCTTTGAAGAAGTCTGCATCCAATTTGATTTCCCCTCTTTCAAGCCGTTGCCAGTACCCGCCAGGGGAGCTGTGTCTTATAGCGTAATTGATCCAATCGATGGGGATGCCATGTTTGCGTTCAAAATCGATTATGGCCTGGAAAGGAGAAAGAACCTGTGTACACTCAGCGCTGCAAGAGTTTTGGGAATAAGGTTCACTCGAGAACGTACACAAACACCACCGATGTCGAAGAGAACGGCTTTTGGAGGCCTTTGTGACGCCATTATTTGCTAGCAGTGCATGTGATTGACCAAAGTAATTCGGACTGCCACACAATGGTCTGGACGATTTGAACAGGGAATTATGGCTGTTATAGGGGGTAAATTGACAATCAACAAGGAATGATGTTATGACTTTGAATGAAAGCCGAGGCAAGAGCTTATCGCGATTAGGGTTTTGGATCGAAGCCCTCAATCTAGTGGCTGAAAGTCACAAAGTCAAGCCCGAACGGTAAGTAGCAGAAACCCAGACTGTTAAGAAGAACACACGTGTTTCCCCATCAAGATGCAGATCAATCAAGTAAGTCGTCAAGCGGCGTATATCGTTGCTATCGGAGTCTCGCTAACGTTCATATTCAGCCCTCCAATCAAATACGCTTGACTAACGTCTCCCTTGTGCGACTCAAGAAAGGCAAGAAACGATTTGAGATTGCTTGCTACAAAAACAAAGTTCTCGAATATCGCTCTGGTATTGAAACAGACCTCGACAATGTCCTTCAAATCCCCAACGTTTTCCTCTCCGTCGGCAAAGGGCAAACTGCCCCTACACAAGATCTCGCCAAAGCTTTCGGGCCAAAGACGAGTGTGGACGATATAATACAAGAAATCTTGAAGAAGGGGGAGATGCAAGTGGGCGAAAAGGAGAGACATGCACAAGCCGAGAGGATACACAATGAAGTGGTGGACATTGTAGCTGGGAAGCTCGTGGATCCGAAGAGCAAGAGGGTCTACACCGCAGGCATGATTGAAAAGGCGCTGGAGCAGTTGAGTAGTCAGGGAGCGCAGCATAAACAGGACGATCAGGGCAAGGGGACCGGTGGGGCGGCCACTCTGGTGGAAGGCGAAGATGGGAAGGCGAAGAAGAAAGACTTGCCAACGTGGACCGGCGTGGTAAATACGAAGAGCGCGAAGAGTCAGGCCCTAGAAGCCATGAAGGCATTGATCGCCTGGCAACCTATACCAGTCTCAAGAGCAAGGATGAGATTGAGGGTTACCTGCCCGGCGAGCATTTTGAAGCAGGGGGTTAAAGGTCCAAAGAAAGAGGCGCAGGAAGATTGGGAGGCTGAGGGGGAGAAAGCTACGGGAACGGTGAAGGATAGAATTCTGAGTTATATTGAGCAGGTTGAAACACAAAACACGGAAGGACAGGAGTGGGAGGTTGTGGGCTTTGTAGAACCTGGAGCATTCAAAGGGCTGGGGGAATTTATAGGTGGAGAGACGAAAGGAAGAGGAAAGGTCGAAGTCCTGGATATGGCCGTAGTTCATGAAGGTGATTGACGTTGATAAAGCTCGTTTGACGAGAGTCTGGACAATTCATAGCGTCTCAGCAAGCGAGTAAAGTGCTTTCACGGTTGTTCTTCAGGCATTCCGTAAGACCGCTGCATTTGAAAGCCATGACCAGCAGATCAGTCTTTCATGATGGGCCGTTCTGCTTTGACACAGTCTATGCCAGGCGTGCAGTATCGGGGCAGCCGTAGCATCAAACACACCGGCTTTGGAGTTATAGCATATTGAGCACAAGTCCATCACGATCAAACAATGCCTTGCTCCAATCTGATCCGTCTTCTCTCAACCCTTCTTCTTTGAAACACCAACAGTCCTTCCCCTCCTGCCAGTAGTCTTCGAATGCTGTCCTCTAACCCTCAAACCCCAATAGTGCCTCAAACCCCTATGCGCTCGAATCTTCTTCAATCGCTCCAGATCCTCACGCAGCTTGCTGTCCATACCATTGGCTAAGACCTGTGAGTCCTTACCGTCCACGATGTCGCGTTGACGATTGAGAAACCAGGTAGGGATCTTGTATTGGGTCGGATTCTGGATGATAGTGACGATCCGCTCTAGTTCTTCGGACGTGATTTCACCAGCTCTGTTATCAATGAATATATTGTTAGTCAGGTCCAGGTGCGAATAAGATACTCGAGGTATGTGTAGAGAATTTTGTACCGTTTGTTGAGATCCACGTCGGCCTTCTTGCATACCAGGTTCGAATAACGACGTCCGACACCCTTTATCTTGGTAAGAGCGTACATGATCTTTTGCTTGCCATCGACATTGGTGTTGAGAAGACGGAGGATGAACTGGAAGTTCGACTTCTCTCCTGAGACGAGCGCTGTGATGCGTCAGTGCCTTGTTTCAATCCAGAAGATCTCTCTCTATGGCTCTGAAACGTGTGACAACTTACACATGATGGGCAGTGCGCTCGGCTGTTGATGTCGATGCAGATGTCGTTCACAAATTCGACATTTGGTGGGCGGCTTCTTAGCGCAGCAGAAGCGAGCGCTAGCGTGTCCTATGGAAATGAAGCCTGGGCATAGATCTGGAAGGACCAAGGAGCACGAGCGCTGAAGGCAACATCGGCATCACCGGAAATCACTGCCTTCAGCTTTCTGACTTCTGCAAGGATTAACGTCACAGCTGTTTGCGAATGTGAAAGTGGTCAACGTTTCCACTTTCCGCCTCTTTTCGACTCACGATGCGATTACCTCCCAGTCCTCAAAGTGCTCTCGCGTCTCTGTTTCTCCTCCTCCCATCACTTACCATAGGCATTTCGATCGACTGCGAACATATACGAGTTAAAGGCACACCTTTTAATTTCAACTCCCTAGATGGCCCACACTCGCTCTTCACTGTCAAAGAGCACCCTAATATCATAAAGACTACGACTTTCACATTTAACATCTGCCGACCATTAGAGAAGCTGAAGGGTGTACCAAAGGACGAGGACTGCCCGGGTGGTTCCAGAGGTAAGTCTGCCTAATACCTACTTATTACACTCCTCAAGCTCTGCACCCAGCTAATCAAATTCCTGTATATTAGTCTGTGCCATCAAACGCATAGTAAACAAAGTTGAGAAAACCAACTTGACCGAAGAGACTATACCCATAGCCGGCGCATTCGAACACAGCATTGGAGGATCCTTGGACCCCTTGTGGACGCGCCTGAAAGGTTCTCCATCATCCGCGGACAGGCACAAGGAAGGGCTTCGACTAGAGATGCATGGTGGGAAAGATGACGATGGCAACAAGCAGAAAGCTATCGTGGAATTTCTTTGCCCTTCGAAGCATATAGAAAGAATGTATCCGTCTCATGTTGCGACGGCAGACGAGGAGGACGGTGGGGAAGGGAAGGGCCGGGAAGGAGCAAACAAAAGCGGAGAAGAGACAGATGATGATGACGGAGGGACTATCAAGCTGCTGAGCTGGGAAAACGAAGGAGATACGAAGGTCCTGAGGTTGAAATGGGACACGCAACATGCGTGTGAGAATGCAGAAGGTGGAGGAAGTAGTTCGAGTAGTGGGCATTGGGGTTTCTTTACATGGTTTATCCTTATGTAAGTATAACTCCATGTCGCGGCTGGTCCCCTTGGCTGACAAGAATTCTAGTGTTTTCATGGGAGTTGCGGCGTATCTGATATTCGGCTCCTGGCTCAACTACAACCGGTACTCTGCTCGGGGTTGGGATCTTGTCCCTCATTCGGATACCATCAGAGATCTACCATATTTGTTCCGGGACTGGATACGAAGGGTTGTGGAGACTGTCCAGGGTGGAGGTTCTCGCGGGGGCTATTCAGCAGTTTAGATGAGCCTACGCCTCGGCACGGTTTCATACACATTTTGGCACATTGTCCCTAGCATCAGGAGTTCGGACGGCTATCTCTGGCGAGATCGGCAAAATGAGAGAGTGTCGCCCTATCGATTCGAGACCACCTGTTATCGTACGTTCGTGGGCTCCTGGCCGGATATATTTACAAAACCCGAATGCTCTGAATCTTCTGAGCAGTCAACCTTTTCCTTCACACACCGCTTCACTGCACTTGCAATGTTTTCGTCGCCCTCCAGCAAGTCCAGCCAACAGCTTTCCACCTCCTCATTTGCTAACAGCTCGACTGCAACCCTCGCCACATCCTCTCTCGGGACTTTGCCCCGTGCCACCGTTTCCCCAAGCATTACCTTGCTCGCCCCTTCGTCCTCCGTCAAAGTACCCGGCCTCAACGATATGCCTACCTGTCCCGACATTCCCTTCACATACGATGCGCTCAACGCCTCATCCGCAGCTAGCTTTGCAGGGTAATAATTCTTCAATACTCCATCATTGACCTCTTGTGTGGCTTTCCATTCCTCCTCGGTCCACCAGGGTGCCTGATACTTTCTCGATCCTACATAGGAGATGAGAATGAATTTGGATACGCTCGGCGTAGCTGCTGCAGCACGAATGAAGGCAATGCAAGCGTCCTGGTCAACGGCTTTCGTTCTCTGCGATCCGCCCTTTCCTCCTGATCCAGCTGACCAAACAATATACGTTGGGGAAGTAGAATCAATGACCTTTTGGGCTTGATCTTGGGAATTGATTTCCTCGAGACTCGAGACTAAAACGTCTAGATGTCCTGGCTGGTTGCTTCCCAGTGCCGAGATCGTCGGCTTCTGAGCTGGATCACGGATCAAGCTCGAGAGTTGCCAGGAACGGGATAGGATGAGGGGGGTGATTAGCTGTGAGACTTTGCCATGTCCGCCAAGGAGCAGGACACGGGTCGTCATAACAATTATTGAGTGGAGAAAGAGGGAAAGGAGATCACGAAGTGGTGATTATCTTCTAGATATTTGAACTTGATATTAGGAAAAATCAACGAGGTCCAGGCCATCTTGTAATGGAGGAAACGTCCCCGCCGCAACTGCGGGACGGGGCGGAACAAGACCGCCGTCACGGATGCGATCAGATGAATTGACATATTGAGTCGCAGGCACAAAGCCGACGATACCATGGAGACAAGAAATCGCTCGCGAAACAGCCTTTTGTCTGCCAGTCTACTAACCGTCAAGCTTGACTAGGTGTTGAGAATAAGTCGGGACCAGATTCGCCAAAGAAAGACGATATGATAATCAGACCATTGGTCCTGATATCGTCTCATGAAAGACGACATTAGCAAGATACACATTGAGCGGAGGATAGAAGGACAGCTCTCGTACCATGCAAGGGCCATTGATATGCTAATTTGGTTGGATAGAGTCCAAAAGACCTTACTTTGCTATAAAGGTCCACCTCATCGATTGGTGCTCAGTCCCATCCTTGGTTCAGAAATATTCATGACCGTCCCATGCCCCACTGGACCCAAGCCTTCTTGCACAACCAAAAAGCTCCAGCCAAAGGCCATGGATTTCTCCGCAAGAAATCTCTTCATCGTCCTTAACGCGCTCTTCCACATCTCCCACGTCATGTATTTTCGGGGATAGAATGCCAATTGTACATTTCCTGAGCGAAATAGCAGTTGTTGTGTCTTAAGAAAGGCTTTGGGATCTTTGGTGAGTGCTGCAGCGACCGCAAGGCCGAGAATCTTGGAGAATTCTTGGGGGGGTAATGGGTCTTTGAAATGACAAAACCTCAGCCTTTGGTAAAGGTCATCGGACAGCATGGTGAAAGGATCCTCTACTGGGCTTGATGATATATGGTTGGCGTGTCTCCATTTCCATTACTCGCGGAGTAAGGCACTTACTAGTTCGGGTGAGTGAGATTGGAGATGGAAGAACGTAGTGCGATATTGATATTGGAGTTGGGTTCGAGTAAGGACAGCAATGGGGAGGAGATATTGAGCGGCAGAAGCCAGGCCGTCACTACAATTTGGCATAACTGAAGACAGACGGCAACGAGCAATGAGGCAGAAACTCTCTTCATAGCCACGTAGTAATCAAACAAGATGTGCTGACCCCATGAGTTTTTCACAATATTGAGCGCATCCAGCCGGCGCATCTACCTTGCTTACGCGCTTCCTCGCGTGTGATTGCAGCTTACCGTCTATACACCTCAAGTCTCTGCGACTTTCTGTGGAGGCAAGACGGAGATCACCGCACCAGCCAATGCCTTTACAGATCACAAGCCACTATCCCATATCCTGGCAGGGCACTCGTTTCAGGGGTTTCCAGGGTATGGGATAGCCAGCGTGCCAGCTTCGGCTTTTCCCCACCCACTTCTGCGCCCGCGTGGGACCCCTCGGACCAAGAACCGCGTGCCTGCATCCCGACATGGCCCTTGAGTGAGCTATTTTGGGTGACCGGTACCCTCGTTGTCATATGACCAGAGGCATCTTTGTTGATGTTGTCGCTATTGTGTGCGTTGTGTACCGTGGACGTTGGCAACTCCTATTTCTCTATTATAGCTTATTGGAAAGATAAAGTAGTGGTTAGCAGTCTTGTCATCATGCCTTTGGCCGTTCCGTAACAGTGAAGTTTGCAAGGATGTGGCCAAGGCCCCCTCTTTCTTTCACTAAACGCATCATCGCATCAGGAAAGTCGTCGATGCATCGGTAAGGGAAGTGACATTACATTATTAACACTACAGCATATTAAACTCTTTCACATCCCACCATCCTTCTACCAACAACTCATCAACACCAAGTGCGCTTCGATCCACCCAAAGTAATAATTCATCCAACAACACCAAACACATCGTCGATCCAAACATCATGACAAACGCAAGCAACGTCATTGGTGGCCACAAGGCAAACCTCAACAACCCAAGTCCGTTGTCCGCTATCCTCACATTTTCCACCTGAGTGACTTCCCCCAGATACTTCCGAAGAGGCCAAGGAACACTCGAAGGAGGTCCTCGAAAAAGAATTTGGTGTCCATGAAGGAAAGTCTGAGCAGGAGGACAGCGGCGGCAAGAACCCTCAGAATGTAGCAGCTGGGCTCAAGGCGTAGGTATCATCAACTTCAACCCACGATGTTAGCAATTAACCTCTGACAGTACCATGACGAACCCTAACGTTTCTAAGGAGGCCAAAGAGTCTGCCGAGGAGCGCTTGAAGAAGGTGGAGAAGGACGACGGCTCCGGAGACCACGACAGCTCGGAGAAGAACCCAACGAATGTTGCTGGTGGGCTCAAGGCGTAGGCATCATCAACCTCAACCCACGATGTCAACACCAACAACTAACCTCTGACAGTACCATGACGAACCCTAATGTCTCCAAGGAGGCCAAAGAGTCTGCCGAGGAGCGCTTGAAGAAGATGGAGAAGGACGACGGCTCCGGAGGCCACGACAGCTCGGAGAAGAACCCAACGAATGTCGCTGGTGGGCTCAAGGCGTGAGCATCACTAGTCCCGGTATCTGGGGTCTATATCTGACAGTTCGGCAGTGCGATCAACAACCCCAAAGTATCTGACAAGGCCAAAGAGTCAGCAGAGGAGCGCTTGCATGAGATGGGTGAATGAGCGAGCTTGAGCACGAGCTCGCTCCGTGCGGTCCCATACGAAAGGGTCAGGGAGCTAGCCTAGTTCCTAATCAGAGCATCATGTAGCTAGACAGAACCAGTGCAGATCCCACCACTCTTCATATTTTCTTATTTAGTCTAATCCGAAGCTCATGGATGTTGGCGCTACTCACAAACAACCCCAGCAAAAGTGTATCAAAGCGGCCTCATTTGTTGACCGGGGGCCAAGGCATCTGTGGGTATTGGAAAGAGTAGATTACATGGTCTCTGTGAAAGTATGACCTAAAGAGCTCAAGCGATAGCTAAGACGTTGATACTGAACTCTCGTTCGCCTGCGGAACCGAATTCGACGAAATCGGGGTTACTTCGGAATTAGTTCTGTACTCGCATTTACTCTTTGACTCGATGCGCTTCACCTTTTGTGAAGAGCATTAATCTCAGACCCCAACATTGACGCACGATTTCGTAGTTCCTTTGGGTCAGTCGATGAGTTTCCACCGAACACTTCTAGTAGTACGCCTTGAGCATACTTCGGTGGATGCGGTATATGGTTCAAATTGCAACATAGCACGGCTCTCGCCTTTGAAAATCGCCGTTCATACAGAGCTGAGGTTGGTCGGGATGGGAGAAGATTTGGGCTATGGGGAAACCTTATTCGTACGTCAGCGATCGGCCTACTAGCCGGTCACACAACATCAAAGACGCTTATTATACACACTGCCAGGTCTTTGAAGTGGTCCAAACGGCCAAGGACTAGGACCGGATGGGAAATCGCTCTTGCATCAACGTCGTATTTCGGCACCTGATTAGGATCAAGATCTTTGACTGCCTTCATAGAATGCCATCCATAAGTTGAGATCCACAGGGAAGGTTGGCATGAAAGTGCAATGGTAGGGACAGATATGCTTTGGCAGATCAAGTGACTCGGAGAAGCTTCAATCACCCTGCGAGGACCGGCGATGGGCATTGTCTCCGAAAGAATGACGCAAGAGGTATCACCGACAGCAACGTCTTGAGTAATCAGAACCCGATGTAATTGCTTCAGTGCAGACTGACAGAATGCACGCCAACGAGATATGACGATATTTCATGAGAACAGCTTCAGGCCTCGTCTTGTGGTACTGGAGGACCTTGCTTTGTACGTGCACTACTCGATGTTCTTCGGGGCGGTGGCCTCACGATGACCACCTCCTCGAAAGCTGATTGCCCTCGGTTCATTGATTCATACTCGACGGGTCTTTCTCCGAAAGCCATATGAAGTGGGCGCATCTCGTTCTGCGAACACGAGGAGTGAGGTTGGTCTCCATATCAAGATACAGGAGCAAGCATGGTATATGTCACTAAGAGCGTTATGTTCTATGGTGTAGATACGCCCAGACGCCAGGCTTTTGCACGCAAGACTAACAGGAAAAACAAACCACTCTGTTTGGAACGCGGGATTATACCCAAGACATATGAACAAGGAGGATAGAGGCTGTCTTGCCGGACTTCACATTGTTTTCTTCATGCGCCCGTTACTTTTTTGTGCCTTGCTTTGTTGGTCCAAGGCCGTAAAAGCCTTGGCGCTTTTTGAGATGCTGCTGTAGAGAAGTACTATAACATATGTCAGCAGCGCTTACATTGAGCCACGTATCTGACAGCATTCTACTCGGGACATGTACTTACTGCCTGGGATGACGATCCAGATGAAGTTCATGAAAAAGTAATACCCCCAAAAGTAGTACGCTTCTGGTCGGCAGTATGTAAGACCCTTGTGATAGTGATCAAACATGCTTGTAGCGTAATAGAGGATATCGCCGTAGATCTGGCCGAGAGAGACCATGGCTTGCAGAGGGTGACGGAGAGGATGATCGTAGGTAATCATCAGTGCAACAGCGAAAGACAGGGGACCCCAGCAGATCTAATGTACACGGTCTCAGCTTGACCTGTTATTGACTGCGATTGGAAGAGAGAATTTACGGCTGTGACTGTCTCCATACACAGTACAAAGGGATCAGATGTCAAGTATCTCGAATCGGAGAAGGCGTATTCCTTCCATAGCTGCCCAAAGAGGTCCTGTTTACCGGACAGGTTGACATGGTTGAGAGCGAAGTATCCTTGGAACCCTTTAGCTTCTCCCTCTCTCACCATTCTCCATTTTGTTCTTACCCTCAAAGAAGAGATGTATTGTTCCAGCTAATGAGCCAGACCGTCAGCCAGCCAGACTATTCTCTAACAGAGTGTGTAACACTTACTCAGAACGAACCACAATATGCTCGCCTTCTCCGTCGAAGGCAACGCTGGGTTATGCCTGCGCACCAAGGCGAGCGTAATGCCCAGTATGACCACCCACCCAGAAGCGAATATGCCCAGTAGGGTCACAACGGACCATTCGTTTGCCAGATAGCCCACAATGTTTGCTTCGACGGGGTAGAAAGGATGCGGTGCAGGGGGGATCTTTGTAGTATTGAGAAAGGTAGGCATCTTGGATACGTAGTGAACAAGGAGTCTCTGGCGCAGGGAGGGTATGCTGCGGGCTGGAAAGACGGAGGCGAAGATATTGTACAGTGGAAGGCTGCAGCTTGCGGGTGAGATGCTGTTGATAGTTCTATTGTTGGATGGTCATGATGCACGGGAACTGAATAGCTGCACCTGGATAGTATTATAGATGCTAGAGATAGAGTGATGACAGGGTAGGACCTGCTAGCTACAGCGAGCCCACTTTCAAGGAATTCCAAGTTCGTTCTACGTCCATTTCAAGACGCAGGCGCTAATAGAGAAAATTCAGCCAGTTGAACTTTCCCCGCATGAAACCATGAAATCATTCGACGCGGCCGAGACCCATACGTCACCTTCAGCTATCACTATGCCTACACTTACCTTATGCAAAGAGTGAGCATGAGGTAAGTAGGACTTCGGATTATCTATTCTACGCGGCTCGGTCTATTCTACGAGTACTGAGACTCCGACTACGTTGCTCCAGCGCTGGTTCTGAACAGCTTTGGCATCGTTGAATGATTCCAAGCGCTTCGGTACAGACATCAAGTCCAAGGCATGACAATATCCATATGATCAAGGTGTTAGACTTACCTTTTGGCTGTTGTTGATGAATGGGTTTTGACGGATAGGTACTTGCATAATGAATATCAATAATTCTCGAAACTTAATGTCAGCCATCTCTTTCACATTGCTCAGGTCCGCAGAATCTTAGAGACTTGCTTCCCATCGTATCTTGATAAGCCTCCATAGATCATTGGACTATGACCAAGAGCTGTGCATGTGGAATGGCCAACATGAACAATAAGGGAGTATGCTCATCGGAAAATCATGGCAGTGCAGTCTTGCTCGGCACACACTGAGCGTGACTGAGTCACTGACGTTCGTGGCTTGGTGTGCTCGTGTGGGGTGCATCCTGGCGTGGGAGTTTGGCATGGTGGGGGCCTGTGCGGTACGTCACACCCCGTGTGTACAGACCGACAGCATCCATGCTATTCGACAATCAAGTGAAGTTAAGACGGCCCTGAAGGAGCCATTATTGCATAAGTACATGCGACAGCCCTCAGCTCTTTCCTTGCTCTCAAGTATCTTCCATACTTGCTTCACATGCAGTTGTTGGGAAGTACTGTGCTTCCATATCATTTCTGCCATCAGAACAACTTGTCATTTACACCTGTCCATCAAGCACGACTGATCTCTATCATCGACGCTGATCCAAAGATGTCCAATAAACCCATCTTTGTCGCCACCCATCCACGGGCATGCTCCACCGCTTTCGAACGGGTATAGCATGCCCAAAAGAGAGATACAAAGCTCTTCCTTTGGCTGACCTTTACATAGGTCTTCATGACTCGCCGTAATTCGTTGCAGTGTGTCCATGAGCCATTTGGAGACGCTTTCTACTACGGCCCGGAGAGGCTGAGCTCTAGATTCGAATCTGATGAGAAGGGAAGGATCGAGAGCGGCTTCGAGCACTCGACCTTCGAGACCGTCCTAGCCAGAATCGAGAAAGAGGGTGCTGAGGTCCGAATCACCCCTCCCAGTGCGACTTACCGTGATGCGAGACCCTTCTTCGTTGCACAGCCTTGCAAGTAGATGCGGTGTTTCATGCAGCGAACCCTCCAACAAAAACCTTGTTCTTTGCCTGTATTCTCTACCACATACCTACCCTTTTCGCCTTGGAGTTGTTGCCAACTCTCCTGCTCGACACGAGGAAAGCTAGATGCTTGGTGCCTTCGTTTCCCTTACCGTATTCTTGTATTTCGATGCTGCTGGCCTCAAAGCTTGTGAGATTTCGGTTACGGCGTACTTACCCTTCATCAGGGCAAGCGTCTGTTCATCAAGGATATCATCCATTACCTCGTTCCTCCAAATGGTGCACCATCATCGATCGCTCCATCGCTTGAGAGGAAGGAAAGGGGCATTGGGACGTTCAAATCAAACACAAACGGCCATGCGAACGGTACCCAGTGCGCTCCGTATCCTTTTAAAACCGAGGCTGAGCCAGGGAACCCAACCGTCATACCAAAGGAGATTCTCGGCCAATTCCACTTCACTTTCCTAATCCGCCATCCACGATACAGCATCCCATCGTACTATCGCTGCACGGTGCCACCCCTTGACAAGCTGACTGGCTTTTCTGAGTTCATGCCCTCCGAAGCTGGTTATGACGAGGTCCGCCGCGTGTTTGACTACCTGCGCTCTGTTGGACTGGTGGGACCAAAAATTGCTACCCACGAGACCCCCGGGATCAATGGCCATGCGGCGGACAATAACGGGACCACCAATGCCCATCCTGCCAAGGTTGAAATTTGCGTTGTGGATGCGGATGATCTACTCGACAACCCAAAGGGCATCATTGAAGCCTACTGCAATAGTGTGGGGATCCCATTCGACAAAGGAATGCTCATTTGGGATTCCGAGGAGGATCAGAAGCAGGCTAAGGAAGCATTTGAGAAGTGGCCCGGCTTTCATGAGGATGCGATGAACAGTTGCGACCTCAAGCCACGCTTGCACGTGAGTGGATTGGCAACTTCTTTTCTTATATTGCTAGAGCTGACTATATTGTACGAAAGAAGAAGCAGTCCAAGAGTAAGGAAGTCGAAGACAGCGAGTGGCTTCAAAAGTTTGGAGCGAAAGGAGCCAAGGTCATCAGGGAGAATGTGGATGCCAACATTGAAACTTATGAGTACCTCAAGCAGTTCGCATTGAGAGTCTAAATGGCTTCGGAACACTCGAGAAAGACGTCCAGCACCAACGGCAGTAGCTTGTCGAGTCGTGCATATCAAACGAATAGCGATATTTGAAATATGAGTCGTAATTCGTTTCATTCACCAGCATTGTTGTACTCGCAAACCTGCGATTCTCTTATCATGATAACACAAATACGCTGCCAAAGATTTAATTGCTACCTAGCAATAGCACCCCATGACATCAGTGACAATGGCGACGTCTCAAACGCTACTGACCCCTTGGATGCCTTCCGCAGGAGCATCAGATATAAGGAGATGCAAGGAAGGCTTGAAGCAATCCTTACTTGATTCAGAATAAAGACCTGGCGCGCAGACATACCGTCGGACTCAGGCTCGTTTCGAGTACTTGGATTAGTAACAAATTGCAGTATTGTCTAAAGCTGAATCTGCCAATTTTCCTCGCTGGAGTAATTGATTTCTTTCATCTCTTCTCCATCAATTACACCACGCCTTTTCCAGCCGTCCTACCGCTCCCCGCCAACTCAATGAGCTTAGGAGTCTGCTCGAGACCGAAGCATGGGGTCGTCTCGTAAGAGATAATAATCGGTAAGCTTTTGGAGCGTGCGTTAAGCTTAGCCACGAGTGCAGATGAGAAAGTCTACGACGCTACGGTGCGGCGGTCTCAAAGGATACCTGAACAGGGATGACACA
>JAABUW010004653.1_pt1 | contig 18478 bp, 17 predicted proteins | sample 5560081 | NCBI WGS metagenome assembly JAABUW01 (sample SAMN10711882, study PRJNA513363) | rock metagenome | isolation source: Antarctica rocks | place: Antarctica: Victoria Land, Knobhead sud | reverse complement strand
TATTTTTGATAATGTATACATGTAGCGACGGTGATAGCACGATCCGTACTCACGTCCTCTTCGCTTCTCACTTTTCGACACCACGAGCTTTATCTCTAGAGTCTGTAAGCACGCGGCCAGGCTTCTTCGAGAGAACTTGCTGCATAGAATAGAGATGCAAATGGATCGGACCTGGTGTCTTCGCCAACTCAACAACATACTGGTAAGCTGCCTCCTGGAGCTTGCTCAACTGGGTCGGACGGCGAGGGGTGATGTCTTCGCAGACGGCGAATTGGGAGTCGAATGTGACGGGTCGGTACTGGCGCTCACTGCTCGGCTCTTTGATGTAGTCGCCCATTTCGAAGCTTCTGGGTCGAATACCACGAACGAATTCACCGTTTGGACCCTCAATCAAACCAAAGTACCAAGTGATGCTGCTAAGCTGGGACCACGGCTTTCGCGCGGTCTTCTCGTCTGGCTCGCCACTTATCATGGTGAACGAGATCTTGAGTGAAGGTGCGATGCCCAGTTGGCTAAGCCGAGCGACGAACGAGATGCCGCCTTCACCCAACACTCCACTGCGTTGGCTAGGGTCATGTCGATCCTTGCCACTCAAAGAATATTCTTGCAATACTCCGTCCTCGTCCGGCCTCATGAAGAATGCGTCAAACAACCCCTTGATCATGCGTAGTGTTGTGCGCGGCCCTGGTATCATCGTCGTGCTTCCTGACTCGCTTGAGACAGACCAGAGAGGCGTTTTCGTGCCCTGCGGGATCGGAGACGACGTCTTGATAAGTTGGGATCGGAGTGATATCGGTTGGCCGCTTGACCTCGCTAGCTCTTTCCATGGTGAGGTTTTCGAGGAAGCGGTGTCTTAGATGGAACTGCGCAACCCTGCGAGTGAGTTAGTGATAAGACTTGACGGCCCAAACCTCCGAGAACACGACTTACAACTCAGGGCGCAGCTGAAGAAGATGCTTTATCGCTGGTTGACTTTACAAGGCGACAGACTGGGGTCGGAAAGGAGGATGTTCGTGGTGAAGCTCTCGAAGCCGACGCAATCTAGAAAGGTCGTGACAAGAAGGAATTTTCGAGATTGGGCGAATGTGCGAAAAGAGCTAAGACTCACCGTTTCCACGCTAAGCCAAGAGCAGAAATAGCAATCGAAGCATGTGATCGGGCCATCCTCCTGGGTGTTACAGGATTTCCAAATCATGCGGGAGACGACGATGAAAAGGAAAAAAGAGGTAGACATGAAGAAGATGGCGGAGCAACAATTGTGGCACCTTGGTCTGGGTCTCTCCTGAATGGGTCGAGTTCAGGATGAGATGGAGGCTCGCATATCAGGTCGAATCAGGAGAATCAGTGAGAGAACAATGCCTGGAGCCGCAATCCAGAAGTGTTGGTGGTCATGCTGGTCACAGATCTTCTCCTGCAACGATTGCACGTCTATTCAACCTTCGTCGCCTGTTCGAGTGATGCTTGCATTGCAGACTTTTGTGAACAATCACTCTTCTCGGGATCTCATCACCTACCGCTAATCCTACATAACACTCTCGTCTCATCTGCAAGGACCGGCAAGGCCGCACATCCAACATACCCGCCGTGACCCAGCCGTTCTGAGGCACAGCGTCGGACCATCCACCCTTCGGGCCCTTCGGGAAGCAAGGAACCGCCATGGCTTGAGCATGTGTACATGATGGGTTCAGCTCAGCAGAGGTTGACATCGTGCGTAAGTAAGCAATCGATGGAGGTATCATTCCCGTTGTATACTTTGCCAGGTCCCTCCCCTTCGTCGTATCAACAGTCGAAATGAGCCAGAGCACGCTCGCTGCCTCTCATTCTTGCTGCCCCGATCTCATGCTCATCGGATCTCATCAAGCTTCGGAACGCCTTGTTCTTGACACGGAGAATCTTGCTTCTCTTCAGTACCTCACGTCTGCATCTTTCGAGATTTTCATTCTTCCTGCTTCGAGAACCTCGCTGCCGCTGTCGTTGTCTTGAAAAGTGCCTGTGAGGTCGTCTATATCGACGTAATGAGGGGAAGCGCGAGAGGTTGGATACTAGTGCAGAGAGTGGGTGGTGGTGGATTAATGTATCCTGGTCATGGCCGTGGTGGTCGTCGAGCAAGCGGTTCGCCCCGTGCCGCTTGACTTCGACTTCACTCCTTGTCTGAACCAGTTCATACCATCGTTGCGCTGTGATGTCGCATCTATCGACATGATGATATTGATTCCCATTGCGTCTCATCCCTGCCTTTTATTGTGAGAAAGGGGAATCCGCTCTTGAGGCTGGTAGATCGTGAGCACTCAGCACCAATATAAGTCCTTGGTAGGCGTCAGCGATTTATCTTGCTCGGGATTCTGGACAGAGGGCGAAGCGCCCATCCATCAAAGAATCCGTCCATCGAAGTATGCGAAGCACGACCATTTCTACAGAAGCATCGATGCACATTACGCAGCAAGATCTGTCGACTGCGTTTTCCTCGACTTCGTCTTGTCCTTGCCAAAAAGCCCGTCCGATAGGTTGTCACCTGTTCCAAACTATGTGTATGTAAGTACAATAAGATCTCACAGCTGTGCTCCGGGTATACGCTCCAGCAACTCAGAAATGTGGCGCCTTTACTTCTCACATACTATCGTTGTTGCTGCCTTTCTAGGCCTAGCGTGGAAGGCGGTCGAACGAAATGCATCAGTCCCGCTGCGCAGTCTCACTTGCTCCACCTGTCACCAGTTACCCGCTGGCTCTTTTCACTACCTCGAAACAAGCAACCTCCTTCCTCTCGAACTAGCTGCAGCCTGCAGATCACCAAGAAGTGACAGACCCGCTCTCGAGGGCCTTCTGCAACCACTGGCCTGTAAGTTGGCACACAGCCGAGACTGCCACGATAGGTTCCTAATTCACCCACAGAGCACCAGAAGTCATCACACCATTCGTCACACCATCAGAACTCTCGTTCATCACAGTCATGCCGCCTCATTCGGTGATGTCCGATTTCGCCAAGAAGCACTACGGCTGGGACACCACCGCAGACGCAACCTCTGAGTCGTCTAGCAGCCCCACCAGCATGCCCGAAGGGTTCGAAGCTGTGATCCGCCGCATCGCCAAGTACCCGCAAGACATGGTGCTGAACGAGGCTCAACGGGGAAACCTCTCCTTCGCCATCACGAACACCAAAGGTCAGCAAAATCGCAGGTGCGGACGAAACACGTGCCAACTTTGGCTTCCTCAGCAAGACCATGGAGCTTGTCCCGATCCTCAGCGAGTATCTCGGCAACAGTACGCACGCCAAACTCGCCATCATCACCCCCTACTTGAAGCAGCAACACTACTACAACCTCGCGCTCGAAGGTCTGCGTAAGGAAGGCACCTCCGCCGACGCCCTGCCCAAAGTCTACACCGTGGAGGAGGCCGAGGGGCTGCACTGGGACATCGGCATCGTCGACTACGTCAACACCGATGCCGATGATCTAGACCTGCTCAAGTGTGAGAAGCGCAGTCAGACCATGCATACACGTGCTACGCAGTTCATGTTCATCATCGGCCCTGACTTCAGCTCTCGTCGTGGTGCTTGAGAGAGTTCTCCCCGTCCAGCACAGTGAGCGCAGTCTCCCTTTAACGATGGGTTCATGCGGGAGCATGTCATGGATTTCAGGGTTTGCGAGAGATCTTGCTGGAGCGTTTGCTGCTGTTCAAGTCTTCACGACAGATATGGGAGTGGTGATACCTAGTTCATAGATCGTTCTGAGAGGATTCTCAACGTCTCGGTATTTCCCACGGTCTTAGAGTCCTTTTCCTCCAGTTCTCAAGATATCGGGAATCAATCCACCCTGCTAGCACGACAAATATCGCACCATCCGATTTATTGAGCTATCTTATCGTACGTCTACAATGTCAACGGCTGCCCCAACTGCTTGCAAGGACCATAAGCCTTGCCGTCCTTCGCCGCCTCATAGGTCTGATTTGCTGGTGGCTGCGGCCACTTCTCCAACATCGCAGCCTTCCCAGTCAACTCAAAGGTGATCGTGTCCTGCGTCGGCACGTCCAGAATCATCTCGTACTTGCCTGGGTACAGCTCAAATTACCCTCCGTGTCGCGGTGGGCTAGCTCACCAAGATTGACAGGCAGCTCGGCGGTCGATGTAGAGCCGGCAGCAACGGCGAAGAGACGCTTGTAGCTCGCGAGCGACTTCAGCGGGTAAGGCTTTGGGCCTGCTGTCAAGGACCGCACGAAGGCGAGGGCGACGAAGGTGAGGGCGACGAAGTCGGATGTGATGCTGCCAGCGTTTTCGACGGAGATGGGGAGGCTGCCGAGCTCGCACTTGTCCGGATGCTCTGCGGTACAGGAAGACAGCAAGTGCTGTATGCTGCGATGGCAGTTGTTCTCGATCGAGCCTTTTCCTATCTTCGCGGTGAAATCCGTGTAGTGCATGCCGAAACCGTACTCAATGACAGCGTCGTTGTACCACATGTATGTGCGGCCAGGGTTGTTCTCCGAAGGTGCAAGATGCATGTTCAGCAGAGAGACTTCGTCGACGTACTTGGCTGGGTACTGCGTGACAGGTAGACGGCCAGCGGGTGCAACAGCTCCAGTGAGGATGTCGAAGACGGCTGGGCCACCATCCTGCGATGGGTATCCGGCCCAGACGATGGCGTTGATGTTGTCGTTTCCAAGCAGCGGAGTGTCGTCAAGCTGGTCACTAAGCTGCGCAACGATGCAAGGCTTACCCAAGCTGCAGATCGAGTGGATAAGGGAGAGCTGAGACTGTGGCCAGGCGATCTGGTATCTGTCAAGCGCCTCCGCCACAACAGACCAGTCGATACCACCAAAATAAAGAACAACGTCAGCCTTCTTTGCTGCCGCGATAGCTTTTTTAGTCCAGTTTCCACTCGACTCTGTCTCGTTGATCGGTCCGGTGGCATAGATATAGTTGATACCCAGCTGACCAGCCGCATATATCGGGCTATGGTAGTATGGAGGCGGTCCAAAGTACCCACCCTGCATCTGAGACGAAGCATTCGCCCACATACCGATCATGGCAACGGTGATGCTGTCGTTGAAGGTCATAGGCAAGATCCCGTCGTTCTTCTTGAGCACAATGCCTTCAGTCGCCGCTCGCCTCGCAAGAGCCTGCGCGTCCTGTGTATTCACCTAGTCCCAGCCAATGCTCCTATACGGGTTTGAGTCTGCCGGGTCGAAGTAGCCGGCAATGATAAGTGCTTCGTACTGTCTCCTCAGAGCACGGTCGATAACAGCCTCTGAGAGCAGACCCTTGTCGTATGCACCTTCGACAGCAGTCCTGTTGAAGACCTCACAGACTTGATCCGTTCCAGCGTTATATGATGCAGCGGCGGCTTCTTCGGGAGTTGAGACGTATTCATGGTTGGTCCAGATATCGAGGATGGCATTGCAGTCACTCGTAACGTATGGATGGTTAGGCTGGTTCCAGTTCCAGTGCTTCCTGAGGATGTCGTCCATGATATAGCTGTCCGCACAAGCTGGTACACCATTGATGGCGTTGTAGCTGCACATGATGCTGCCGACCTTTGAGTCACGAGCACGTTGCTGAAAGGGTGGCATGTAGTATCCAGCGAGATCTTGGCTTGTGATGAGAGCGTCGAAGCCATAGCGAATCACACCGTCCCAGATCTCCATGTCGTACCCGGCGAAGTGCTTGCAAGTGGCGATCATCTTCTTGAGAGGCGGGTTATGTCCTCCTTCCAGACCAAGCAGCAGATGCTTCACGTAGCCCATGATGCGGAATGGGTCATCGCCAGGCGTCTCCGAACCACGACCCCAGCGTGGATCCTACGGCAACGTCAGCATCTTCCTTCATCTCTCGGCAGTGATATTCGTACCTTGTAAGGATTGATATTCGGCGTAAAGAAATCCAGCCCAGCCCTCCCAGCATTCGAATACGCCCTCGCCTCCGTACTAATCGTCGTAGCTATATCCTCCACCAACTGATCATCGAACGCCGCCGAAAACAGAATCGGCATCGGGAAAGAGGTAGCATAGCTATAGTCGCCCGACTCCGAGAAGTTGACACCAGGGCTGCCCGCTACGCCATGCAGAGCCTCGCTCCACCACTCATACCTGGCGAGGCCGAGGGATCGAGAGCCATTGCTACGGTCGACGAGGTTCCGGAATTTGTCCTTCAATGGCATTGCTTTGACAAGAGCGGCGGCGCGATCTGCTGAGGAGGCGGAGGTGTCGCAGACGGCGTTGGAGGCGAGGGGGCCATTAACGCAGTCTACAGAACAGAAGGGTAAAAGGGTTAGCAGTGTCTTAAAGTCAGTGAGACCCGCAGACATCTGTCCCTGGGTACCCTTTGACCCATCATTTCTTACCTGGGTACGTGAACTCCCATTCGAAACCGAACTGGGCGGAGGCATGTTGAGCGGAGGTCAGGAGCAGTGCTGCTGCTGGAAGGGAACGGAAGTGCATCGCAGGCAGTCCTCCAACGAAGGCGAAAGACAATGTGGGACCAAGGATTGTCCGTAACGGGACGAAATGGTAGAAGGAGAGGCTTGTGTCTTATACCAAGCCTTCAGTACTTACTCTTGGGGTTGCTTGCCCACAGGCTATCCAAGTATGCACATAGTGCCTTCCATGGCCTGCCGTATACCGAATAGGCTGTTGCAATAGAGAACTTCCAGCAATCAACATGAAGGCAGGACTCCACACCACGCAGTCTGCGGGGTTGAAAGAGGGCTAGCAATGGAGACTCCATCTTTATGAGGAAGATTGAAGGCCTAAAGTCTGTTTCAAGGCCGTCGAGCTTCCTGTTCCTGAGAGTTTTATGCATAACAGGACAAAGCGGTGGTGATCGGCAGTAGATTTAGCCGGGACATCAGCGAGCATGCCGAATGGGGTAGGTGACATCGCAGTCATCAGAGTGTGGGCCGGCGACACCTGACGAAGAGAGATCAGTGTTCGAAGAAGTGCTTGTCGAACTTGTATGGTATACCTTATAGTTCACGAGATTGGAAAAGAGAAGAGGTGAGGTGCAGACTCCAAAGGTGGACTTCTCGCAAGTGCCTGGTCCGTGTCCTCCTACCATGGTTGATCACGAGTCCAAATGGCGACTATGTTCGAGATGATCAACGAGAATGGTGCCATTTGGTGATACTGAGGCCGTGAACCGTGGTACAAAGTAGCAAACAAAGCTTAATCGAACTCCCTCCTACCTCAACAACACCTTTCGTTCACTCACTAATATCGACCACTCGCTGGAGCGACAGGAGGGATGGGAGACCAAGATAAGAAGAGGTGAGACATGTCAGTGTTCATGATGGTATGTTCTTCATCATTGTGGGCCTCTATCTTTGAAACACTGCCCTATGTCAGATCTCTCAGTATCACAGGCAACCAGGCCATGCTTTTCTGTTGTTGATCTCGATTCATCTCTCGTATCTCGTCAGTATGTTGGAGCCGAAGCTCCGTGGTGGTCGAAGTGAGGATAAGCTCAGCGCTTATTCCTCCATCTTCCTCATCACCTCCTGCCACTCGGACCAGTCGTTCATCACGACCTTGGCCTTGCACTCCTCCTGGAGCTTCTTGCCCATCTCGTTCATCTTCTCCTCGCCGTCCTCAAGCTTGTAGATGCCGACGTAGGCGACGAGTGGGATACCGGCACGCATGGCAGCCGTGGAGCCGGACTTGCTGTCCTCGACGGTGATGCACTCCTCCGGCTTGACACCGAGCTCCTTGCAGGCGTGGAGGTAGATAGCAGGGTCGGGCTTGGAGGATGGTGGGTCGAGGGAGGTGGCGGCCGAGTAGACGTGCTCAAGCTTGAAGAAGCCTGTCATTTTATTAGTCTCGATCCACATGAAGCACGAATGATGACTTACGCATCAGGTTGCACCTCTCGAGCGAGGCGACGACACGCGGCTTGGCGGACGTGGAGACGACGGACATTGGGTAGCCCTGGCTCTTGGTCCACTCGAGCTGCTCAGTCACACCGGGGCACTCAACGCACTTCTCAGAGAGCTTCTTGGTGACCTCGCCGAGCTCACGTGCCACGAACGTGTCCACCTCTCCCGCCGACATCTCAAAGTTGTGCTTCTTTTGAAGCCCGACGAGCATGTTGCGGAAGTTGTGGCCCACGAAGTCCTCGAGGAGAGAGTCGGTGTTGTACGTGGCGTCGATGTTGTACTTCTTCATCACCTCGTTGGTGAGATCGGCACATGCTTCGAACGCAAGACGCTCGGACTGGCAGAGAGTGTTGTCGCAGTCGAGCAGGACATACTTGACCTGTGAAGTGGGTGAGCAATGTGGATATACATAAGTTTGAAGGCCAATGGCTTATAGTCAGGAAGGTGGGGTGGAAGTGAGGATACTAACCTTGCCCATTTTTACGATTGTGGTTTTGATGTGTTGGTGGAGGAGAGAGTAGTGTGCTTGGTTGTGCTTGGTGTTCGTGAAAGGATCGGAAGTCTTTGAAGTTGTTGTTGTTGTGTTGAGGAAAAGTTTGAGCTCGAAGGGTCTAAATACCTACTGATCTGCACATGCATGGCAAACGCACCTGCCCCTCCACGAGACGCTAGACCCATTGGAGCACACGGTCTGGCCCGTGCCTGAGCTCCTGCCAAATGAGGTCACAATGCACAGCACGTGAAAGCTTTTGGGTGAGGTGAAAGCACATTTGGAGTAAGTGAGAGGCACGTGGGCCTCAAACCTGTCAAGAGATGGCTTTGGAGGTGAAACCACAAGTGCCTACAGCAGCATCACATCCATCCTCCAGTCATATGTGTGCTTTCTGACAGACCGCCTTTGACAAGTGACGTGGCAGCATACATCTGGTTAGCAAAAGTAGTCTTACCGTGAAGAGGAAACAAGTCCCTAGCAAGCGGTGATAGCACTCACACTACCATAAGCCATAGTTTGACATCGGCTGGGGCATCCTTTCACAGATTTGGTTGGGTTCGTGATCTCAAGCAGAGACATTTGTTGCAGCAAGTGAAGAGTATCACATCTGTCGAGCTTCCAGCCACCCTCATATGCTGGGGTGGGCTTCACGTTCACCACGAGCTCTCCGAAGTGCTTGAAAAAATGGCATGCTAGTGAGAGGTCCTGAGATGCATTCCAGGTGTTCATCAGGTCATAAGCTGTCGTTGTAATCTATAGTCACCACATAGGATCAGTCTCTATCAGCGGCCTAGCCCTCATCATCACAATCACCTCCCCATCAGATCTGCTTCGGACTACTCGAGACCTCCGCCTTGTCAGAGAACGCATGCCACTTCTTCAATATCCTCTCAAACCCATCCATCCCCGCCTTCAAAGTCTCCATCTTCGGTCCATACGACACCCGAATATAGTGATGACACGGCGAGTCAAACAGATCTCTCCTCCGACTCGGATTCAGATCAAAGAAGATCCCCGGCACCACAATAACCTTCTCCTGCAAGCAAGCCTGGAAGAAGTTCAACCCATCATTGATAGCTTCCGGCAACTGCTCGAGATTGAGCCAAAGGTAGAACGTGCTGTTCGGGCAGTAGTCGAGTTTGAAACCCATGGCTTCGAGCCGGCCGACCACGTAGTCGCGCTTCATGCAGAAGTGCGTTTGTAGCGCCTTCATTTCCGTGCGGACTTTGTTGGGTTCGAGCATCGGTACTGCCGCTTCTTGGAACGGGACGTTGGTGCCGCCGTCGAGGTAGGAGCCACAGGAGCCGATAGCTTTGATGAATTCTTTCGGTCCAATGATCCATGCCACGCGCCAGCCTGGAAGACGGAAGCGCTTCGTCAAGCCGTCGATAATGAGGACATCGTCGGTGTCGACATCTTCGATGTTGTCCGCTGCGCTGATGACGGTGCCGTCGCAACCGGTGGTGTAGTTGTAGCCGCTGTAGAACTCGTCCATGATCAAGGTAGCTCTGTCGCGGCAGATGTCCTGGATGTGTGCTAACTCCGGGTTGGCGACCATATTGCCAGCCGGGTTCCGCGGGTTCGAGGTAATGATGACGGAGGTACCACGTTTGATCTCGTCTTCGATCTTTTCGGCATGCATGTGGTAGTGGTCTTTCTTATCCAGTGGGATAGGGATGGCTGCGAAGTTCCTAAACAAGCTCAACATCTCGTTGTACGCGGTCCGTTGTACGCGGTCAGCTGGTGTCCCGGACACAATGTATTCTGTCCATCAAACTTACATAGTCTGGCACGAAGAAGCCTAGGTAGGCGTTGCCGAGGACAGCCGCAATACGGATGAGTCCAGCACGTCCACCTGGAACGATGCAGACGTTCTCCCAGGTGTACTTGGAAGGCTTGTCCTTGCGATGGTGGGCATTGTACAGCTCGGCGACTGCTTTGCGGAGCGGCTTGATGCCTGCCGTCGGTCCATACTCGCGGCTGTTCACGGAGATGTCGATGCTGTGTGGCCGCTCAAAGCAGCCCTCGATATCTGTAACCTGTGTTAGTGGTGCACTTGAGGAGATCATGGCTGACTACTAACCATCGCTGACTTCCGGCGCTCCTTGGCCTAGATTGGCCCATTTGCTTGGGTCCTCAAGCAAGCCATATTCGCAGGCTCGTTCGGTACACCACACTACACCGGTTGATGCTCTCGATGGGTCAAGACCTGTAAGAAGCGAGCATTGCAATCAGCACTCGCTCGAAAGGTGGTAGCAAGTCTGCTGATTTAATCATGGTCGAATAGCCTTAGTCGTATATCATATATACATGCAGGCTTCCGTAGATGCACGGTAATCGATATGCAGCACGGGAAGGCCATGACACGGGATATATCGTACCTGCATGTGGCTTGTGGCCTTCGTGCGCCTCGCGGAACTGGCGATGGATCGCAGAGTTCAGTTCTGGCAGCACATTAGCAAATATATAGATTGATGTGCTCAAGACTCGAGTGTTGCTGTACCGTTGGTTGTGGGGCCCCTGGTAGTGGAGAAACGGCGATCTGAGGGGATGTCCACGCTGCCCCTAGATCGTGGCGGAAATGAAGTCATGTTGATGTTAGGTTCGATGGTAAAGGGTCTTGGCTAGGCTTGGAAGATATGAGGTGGAGTAATGAAGGATATGAAATCCGTGTTACCTGGCGGTGAGGAGCTCGAGGTGAGGTCTGGACAGCTCCTCCGAAAAGCAAAAGTTGGCAGGCTCTGTCGCTCCTGCGGTACCTTACCTCGCGTGGTGTTGCATAGCGTGCATGCCACGTTCATGAGCTCCTGCCATAGGCCATCGTAGTAGTATAAGTCCTACTAGCACGAGACGTCGAGGTAGAGCTGTGTGCTGTATTGCCAAGCAAGACGAGATCAGGTGCAGTACAAGTATTGTCACAAAACCGTTTCATCAGCGGCACAGAATTGATTCAAGTCTCGCTTAAAGGATCTCCCTGATCGCCAGTTATTGGCGCCAGACCAATCAATATCCTAGTCGATGATCCCGCTGCTACCAGAAATTCGGAGAAGCACAGGTCGATGTGGGCTTGTGGCTGCATGTGTACATTTCTTGGCTGGCAACTTGAACGCTCCTTGAACTGGGCACCAACTCCTCTTTCCGATAATTGCGCGCGTGTGACGAGTTGTACCGTTGTTTCTTAACTTTCCAGTTCTTCTCAGACTTCCTTGCGTCGACCGCTGCACTCATTAGTGGTCTCGTTGGAATCAGTTCTTGCATAGCGAAGGAGTACATCCTCGATTGACCGAAACGTCAACTCCTGGATCCGCGACTTCAACAAATCCAAAATGGCTGTCGACTCCTCATCGCGAGGCTCGGGAGGGGTGTCATGGAAGCCAGTCTCCATCGCAGCTGTATGTTGACCATATCGTTGCGTCCAGGCAGCAGGTTTGCTAACGGTATGTCCAGCTAACGCTGCAAAACTCGATACACATCCTCATCCTACGATACTCTCGAGTTATGCCCTTGGTGGACGGACAGCGATACTTTGCCTCCACGGCAGTTTTCTTGAACGAAGTCATCAAACTCACCATCTCCCTCACAATGGCGCTGTACAGCATCGCAACCGATCCGAAGACCCCCGACACATCCACAGCGACTGGGCTATTTGCAGAGTTGACAAGAGCGGTGTTCACGGAAGACAGCTGGAAATTGGCAATACCCGCAATGCTCTTCACACTACAGAGCACTCTGCACTACCTTGCGCTCAGCAATCTGGACGCTGCCACATTCCAAGTGACGGATCAGCTCAAGATCTTGACCACGGCGATCTTCAGCGTACTTATACTCGGCAAGTCTCTGAGCACTCGCAAGTGGCTCAGTCTGTTGCTGTTGATGGTTGGAGTTGCCATCGTTCAGATACCCACTGGCACGGGGTCTACACACCCCTCTGTTCTATCGATGAAGGACCTGAAGAACGGCGCAGCTTTCCACGAAGGTCGAACCATATGGGACTTGGAAGAGGCTGTCAACGAAGCCGCGCATAAGCTCTCCAAACGCTCTGCGACATATGAGGGTATTCAGGACGATTTTGAGATGGCATTTCCGGAAGTGAACAACTCTATTGGCCTGATCGCGGTGCTGCTGTCCACCGTCACTTCAGGCCTTGGCAGCGTCTTTTATGAGAAGATACTCAAGGACCCGAAAAGTGACCGCTCTGCTAGTATTTGGGTCCGGAACGTGCAGCTTTCCTTCTATTCGATCTGGCCAGCACTGTTCGTCGGTGTGCTATTTTGGGATGGCGAACATATCGCGAAGACAGGCTTCTTCGCAGGATACAATTCAATTGTGTGGACGAACGTGTTGGTGCAAGCCGCTGGCGGCATATTGGTCTCGTTTGTGATCAACTACGCGAACAACATCACGAAGAACTTTGCCACGAGCATCTCGATCCTGATCAGCTTCCTCGCGAGTGTGATCTTCTTCGACATGGACATCACGTTGTTTGTGAGTCGCCTGGAACATGCATCCTTATGGTCGCGAAGCTGACATGTTCTAGTACGTCCTCGGAACGGCAGTAGTGATCTTTGCTGTATACCTATACAACCAGAGTCCAGACGAGGCACGCCCGAGACCTCCTCAGATTAGGATACCTGACATGGAGAAGTCGGGCGAATCCGGCTACTTCGACCTCGAATCGATCGTCGCTCCCGCGCGATCTCCATTACGGAACACGGAGGGATTGTCATCTAGCCGTCCAGGCACACCCAGTCTCGAGCGAAGACCTGCGAAGAGTCCTGATTTGCGGATGTCGAAGCAGAAGTGGTGAGGACGGGCGTTCAGCTGCATTTATGATACCCGGGTTGATGACACATGACGCGGATTGGGATGTAGGTATACCTGTAAAAATGCTAGACATTGTCGTCCATCACTTGGTTCTTCCAGATTGCGAGCTGGCGGCAAAAGTTGTATGAAGCTGTTACAAGGTGATATCAAGAGCTGGCGGTTTAGGAAGGCACGACCAGCTGCCTAAAAGCTTCTCACGACCGAACCCCGTTGTTTTCGCACTTCACTCTGGGCATTCACTACTTCATTCACAAGCTGTATAGAAGTTGTTTCGGAACAAGATCGAGCGCGTGGCGCGCCGTCAGGCCTAGTGGCAAGTATACGATGGCCCGCGACGACCACTTCTTCGACCAACTGGACAGGCTTGAACGATCTGCACGCGTCACGACGCGTCCGACACGCGATGTCTATCACGACAGTAGTGCTGAGTACTCATCTTATGAGGAACCTCCACACTACGCTGAAGAAGGCTCACACCACCCCGAGCGAGCACCAGAAGGGTATGACTTGACTGATGAGCCCATGACTCTGGACTCCTTTGGTGAGGCTCATTGATCGTAGATCAGCGCAACATTGCTAACATCAAGCAGATGAGCAGCTTCTCAGACAGCCAGACCACAGCAGTCGACAGGGTCAAGCAGCGTTAGGCCGAGCGCGGCTCTCGTTGCCACCATCAGCACACGCTCCACCAGATCACTTATACTATGACACTCAAATACCAGCCCATCACGTCGACCCACCTGCCCCTCGGAGGTTCGACCTCTCGCGATTTGCTTTGACGGAAGTTCAATATGCTCCACCAACGTCCTCACGAATGCACCAAGCTTTGCCATCGAGTCCAACCTTCAGGGCTAGCCAACGCCAACCAGCTCCGGCTGAATATGGACGTCCACACCGGTCTCAACCCCAGCGAGACTTCTTCCGAGATGTCAACGAGAGCACTGGCTATGAGCCTTTCACAGCGGAACAACTGGAAGCTGAGGAGCGGACACAGATCCCTCCGCAACCAAGCGTGGATGACAGCTTCCGACCAAGCTATGCTGAGCCACGTCCTCACACGGCGGCGAAACGAACCAGCAAACATGGTCCAGTGGTCCAGGGCATCAACTTGGTGTCTACTCATGCACTGCCAGACCGTCTACGTGCAAGTTTTCCTTACCCACTGTTCAACGCGATACAGTCTAAGGCATTCGATGCGATCTTCAATAGCAACAGCAACTTCGTACTTTCAGCGCCGACTGGAAGCGGCAAAACCGCCGTTCTCGAACTCGCAGTATGCCGGTTGATCAACACTTTTGCCAGCGACTCATTCAAGATTGTGTATCAGGCACCCACGAAGTCGTTATGTGCCGAGCGACAGCGAGACTGGCAAGCAAAGTTCGGCACATTAGGCTTGGAGTGTGCTGAGCTGACTGGCGATACCGACAATTCTCATATGCGAAACGTCCAGCAAGCCAGCATCATCATCACCACTCCCGAGAAATGGGACAGCATCACTCGGAAGTGGAAGGATCACCAGAAGCTCATGCAGATGGTCAAGCTGTTCCTTATCGACGAAGTCCACATCCTCAAGGAGGAAAGAGGTGCCACTCTCGAAGCCGTGGTGTCTCGGATGAAGTCTGTTGGCTCGGATGTACGTTTCGTCGCGCTTAGTGCCACCGTGCCGAACTCAGACGATATTGCGGCATGGCTGGGCAGAGATCCGATGAACCCTCAGATACCAGCGCTGCGGGAGAAGTTTGGTGAAGAGTTTCGTCCCGTCCGACTGAAGAAGCACGTCTGCGGATATCAAGCAAGCCCGAACGACTTCGCGTTCGAGAAGAGTCTTAGTGGCAAGCTTCCGGAAGTCATCAGCAAATATTCTCAACACAAGCCAATCATGGTGTTCTGCTTTACAAGGAATGCATGCGTCGAGACTGCAAAGATGCTCGCAACTTGGTGGTCGACCAAGTCGCCAAAGGACAGGTACTGGGAGGCGCCACTGCGACATCTGGTCGCTGGAGACAAAGAGCTTCGAGGTGAGATCCGAACTTGCATCAACAATGTGCATAACTGCTTGCTGACTCCTCTAGACACCATGTCTTCTGGAGTCGCCTTCCACCACGCCGGCTTGTCGATCGAAGATCGAAACATCGTGGAGAAAGGCTACCTTGACGGCAACCTCAACGTGATATGCTGCACTTCCACGTTAGCCGTTGGTGTCAACCTGCCGTGTCACATGGTCATCATCAAAGGCACGGTGACATATCAGGGCGGCCAAGCAGGCGGCTGCAAAGAATACTCCGATCTTGAGATAATGCAGATGCTAGGACGTGCCGGCCGACCACAATTTGACGATAGTGCCGTGGCAGTCATTCTGACTCGAACCCAGCGTGTACCACACTACGAGCAGATGATATCTGGACAAGAGGTTCTGGAGAGTTGGTGAGTACGAGCAGTATTCATATGCATGAACATTGCTAACGCTTCCCAGCCTTCACCGGAACCTAATCGACCATCTTAACGCCGAGATTGGACTTGGGACTATCAGCAGTGCGTCGTCGGCGAAGAAATGGCTCACCAGCACTTTCCTCTATGTCCGGCTCAAGGACAACCCAGACCACTACAAGATCGATGGCGATGCTTCTAGTCGCAATCTCGACGATCGTCTCGAGAAGATCTGCAGCAATGGCATTGCTTTGCTCGAAGAGACTGACCTCGTTTGTGCTACGCCAAAACTGCGGTGCACGGAATTTGGCGATGCCATGGCTCGGTACTACCTCCAGTTTGAGACAATGAGAGTCATTATGGCGTTGCCTCCAAAAGCTAAGATCTTCGAGATCTTGTCTGCGGTCGCACAGGCTGCCGAGTACAAGGAAGTACGCTTCAGAGCTGGAGAGAAGCCGATCTATAAGGATCTCAACAAAAACACTTCGATCAAGTTCCCAATACCGGTCAATCTGGATCTACCCGCACACAAGATCTCTCTGATCATCCAGTCGGTGCTGGGAGCTCTTGACCTACCAACCGAGGAACCGAAGCATAGGTTGGAATACGCGACGTCCAAGGCCATCATCTTCCAGCACGCTACCCGACTGATCCGTTGCATCGTGGACTGCCAACTGTACCTCGAGGATGCAGTAACGACTCGCAATGCTCTCATGCTCGCTCGCAGCATCGGAGCTCAGGTATGGGATGACTCGCCTCTGCACATGAAACAACTCGAAAGCATCGGTCTCGTCTACGTCCGGAAGCTGGTCAACGCGGGCATGCGGTCCATAGAAGATCTGGAAGCTACTGAAGCTCACCGCATCGAACAGGCTGTATCCCGGAATCCACCTTTTGGCCGCCAGGTACAGGACAAGGCGAAGGCATTTCCAAAGCTTCGAATTGCCATCAAAATGGTAGGAGAACCTCAAATCAAGAAAGAGGAGCATGTCTCCATGAAGATCAGGGCGGAAATTGGCTTCCTGAACGAGAAGGTGCCGGACTTCTTTCAACGCAAGCCAGTGTATGTGTGCTTGCTAGCAGAAACATCGGACGGCCACAAGGTTCACTTTGCACGCATCAGCGCAAAGAAGCTGAGCAAAGGACAAGACGTCTTGTTCGCAGCTCGCCTGACGGAACCGAATCAGTCCATACGAGCGTACGTCATGTGTGACGAGATCGCTGGAACTATGCGCCATGCTGTGCTCACGCCGGACATACTACCTCAGGCATTCCCAGTGCGCAAAGCAGCTCAGGACGGAGAGCAGCATAAGGCAGCAGCGGCAGTCGCGCTTAATACAGCCAAACGTCGCCTCGTTACCAGCGCAGCACGCAGTGGTGGAGATGACGAAGACGAGTTCGCAGATCCGGACCTCGATGATGCAGACCTTGCAATGGCAGAGGCAGGCGGGTTCATGGACATCGATGATTTCGACGACCAACCAAAGGGTCAGCCCAAAGCGAAGAAGCGCAAGATCACGGAGACGCCAGCGATGGACGTTGAATACGAACCACAGCAATTGGCGAACGGCAAGTGGGCATGCAACCATCGATGTGGCGATAAGACAGTATGCAAGCACTTGTGCTGCCGTGAAGGAACTGACAAGAAGCCGAAGCCCCCGAAACCGAAGACGGAGAACAAGGACGTCGCTGATCCAGGGTCAGACCCCAAGCAGACACAACTCAACATGCCGATTGCGAAGAAGTCTGGTGCACCAACGCAGACCGCTCAGTCCACCAGCAAGGCGCCGCTTCCGACACCCAGCGCTACAGCCAAGCCGCAAGCCCGCGTCCACGACTCAAGAGAGGTTCGTGATCTGGACCGCCTGCACAACAGCGTCAAGACAAGGACACCGACTGTGCCAACTCTTGGTTCGCGTGGCGTTGGCAATGGAGCAGGGACCGCGCAACACAAGACTAGCAAGCCACGAATGAGCTTTCTCGAAGCTGCACGTAACGCAGAAGACGACGACATGAGCGACTATGGGAACGCCAGTTGGGAGCCTGATGACCTGCCGAACCTGAGCGACATCGCTGGACCGAAAAAGGCCCCCCGGAAGAGTGCACCGAAATGTAACGACGACGTGACGACCGGAGCCAACGATGAGTTCGGAGCTGATGAAGACGACGCTCTGGGGTCTACTACTGGCGGTAACCATGATGGTCTTGTCGACTTCTCATCTTTCATCGATGACTACAATCTCGAGGACGATGACAGCTGGAAAATGGACTTCACTGCCGTTGACAACGAAGGCGACGGTCATCGGCAGGGCGCAACACCGAAACCTATGCCTGGGCCAAGCAAGAATAGCAACTTCTTTGTCGGATACAGTTCCGAATCCGCTGTCAACAATGTTGCTCCCAGCACAAAGCCTGGTGTAGGTCATAAGACAGTCGCCGCTGCTGGTGGCCAGTCAAGCGACCCAAAGCCATACGCTTCGGAGGTAGAGCTTCCCAAGACTACTGCACAGACTCATCAGGCCAAAGCTGCCGCCCAGACCGTACAGGATACTGTACTGCCAGCAACAGAGCAGAAGGAAGATGACATCTTCGCGTGGTTCAAGGCCAACATTGGAGGCGAGGACACTTTCAACTTCATCGATTGAGAGGCAAGGGATGTGAATGTGAGTGTAGATCGAGGATTTGCTGATATCCGTGTTCAAACTTTGCTCGTCAGCTGTGGAGGGCCATTATGTTGGCATGTGCAAGTCACTTTAGGTATCAGAGATGACTGGCTCATCAATAGTATATGCAGCATTTAGTAATACCAAACTAGCTTGGATTCTATCACGCTCAAAGTCTCAATCAATCAACTGAATTAGGAGACCATCGGGAGACA
>JAABUW010004647.1_pt1 | contig 18492 bp, 19 predicted proteins | sample 5560081 | NCBI WGS metagenome assembly JAABUW01 (sample SAMN10711882, study PRJNA513363) | rock metagenome | isolation source: Antarctica rocks | place: Antarctica: Victoria Land, Knobhead sud | reverse complement strand
AGCGCATACATCATCTCCGGTCTCAATGCCGAGCCCGCTCCCTCGTCCTCCGGCTGGAGGTTGAGGCTACTCTTCGATGCGCCGTACCGCGGGCCTCTCTGAGGGGTACGAGGTTCGGCAGGGTCGGGAACGTGGTATGACTGCAAAGCGGAGCGGAGAGCGGCGAGGGATCCGGGAGAACGACGAATGGGACTGGATGGGAGGGAGACGTTGCCGGTGGTAGTGGATTGACGGCGGGAGCGGGAGGGGAGAGAGGGGGAAGCGGCGGTGGGGAGGTAGTATCGGGGTTGGGGGCGGGGTGGGTTGCTGCTGGACATGGTCACAAGTAAGGTCTGCTTTGCGATCTTCTTGATAGTTGATGCAAGGCGGATCCTATGCACGAAATGTTTTGGACTCGTCGGAATTCTAGACGAATTGAATGGAAAAGGAATGAAAACAAGCCCTGACAAGGATGAGAGGCGATGACGGAAGTTTCTGCCGCAAAGGGTCTTGCAGCCACGTGCACGTCGTGGGACGTGGGACCAGACCTCCCGCCTGCTCTCCCCCTTCACTTTCACTCAACATTTCAGAGGAGGTCTTATTGGGACTGACATCGTATTGTGATGAGAGATAATACTTGAAGATGTCGACCGAAGGCAAGGTAAGTGAGCGGGTACTCGTATGGATCGAAACTTTGGCTATCATAACGGGAAGCTGAGCTGATGAAGGGTCTCCCATTAGACGATCACTTGTAAAGCTGCTATCGCTTGGGAAGCAGGTTAGTCGCACCGCTCTCCTCGCGCCCAGATCGATCTGTCTTTCGACCCCAGATATGTCGCGATGTGTGTCGGGGGCTGACTGGAATCTCATCTAGACAAGCCATTGAGCATCGAAGAAGTCGAGGTTGCCCCGCCCAAAAAAGGAGAGGTCCGGATCAAGGTCCTCTAGTGCGTTAGCTCTCCACCCGAAGTCGGAATAAAGTTGATGCGGAATCCTTCAGCACCGGTATCTGTCATACGTGCGTCTTATGTGAGTCCAGTTCGGGATTCCGTTAAGTTTCGCCATCCCGCAGTGACGCCTACACTCTCTCCGGCAAAGACCCAGAAGGTGACTTCCCGGTCATCCTCGGGCACGAGGGCGGCGGGATCGTCGAGTCCATCGGGAGCGGCGTAGACAACGTCAAAGTGGGTGACCATGTCATCCCTCTTTATACTGCCGGTGTGTCCGCTTTTTCCCTGGAAAGGGAAGCGAGCTGAGAAGCGGTAGAATGCCGGGAATGCAAATTCTGCAAATCGGGGAAGACGAATCTATGCGGGAAAGGTACGGGCAATACAAGTGATTGATAGCGGAGCTGATCGACTGGTAGTCAGGATGACGCAAGGGAAGGGCGTGATGCCGGATGGGACGACCCGGTTCAAGTGTAAGGGGAAGGATATCCTCCATTTCGTACGTCCACGTTCTCGATAGCTGCATTTGGCTATCTTGGCTGATGCCATAGGGTAGATGGGCACCTCAACCTTCTCACAGTACACCGTTGTCTCCGAATACTCGGTGGTGACCATCAATCAGAGAGCACCGCTAGAAACATCGTGTCTCCTTGGATGTGGGATCACTACCGGATATGGAGCAGCGACAAAGACACCTGGTATCGGTACGAGGTCTCGTTACAGCTGACTTGGTCTGTGGACTAATACGCTCGTAGAGGACTCGAATGTCGCTGTCTTCGGTATCGGATGCGTCGGCTTGTCGATCCTCCAGGGCTGCCGTGCCAAGAAGTGCAAGCGCATCTTCGCGATCGACACGAACCCAGGGAAGGCTGAATGGGCCAAGAAATTTGGCGCGAGTACGTGAATCTTGAATCTCACCGTGTTGACGCGCTGATGTGGGGGGTTAACAGCGGACTTTGTAAACCCCAAGGACTTGCGTGAGGGGAAGAGTATCGTGGATTACCTGGTAGGGGAGACGGATGGTGGTCTAGACTTCACCTTCGACGCGACAGGCAATGTGAGTCTACCTGAGTCTGCCTCACCGGGCAGTGCGGTGTTGACCTGATCATCATCAGGTTGGAGTTATGCGGAACGCGCTCGAAGCTTGTCATAAGGGCTGGGGAGTGTGCAATATCATCGGTGTTGCTCCGGCTGGTGCGGAGATTGCGACTCGACCGTGAGTTCCCCTTCTTTCCCCGGTGCTGCTCTAGCGAGAAACTCTGGCGTAGATTCCAGCTTGTGACCGGACGGACCTGGAAAGGCTCTGCTTTCGGAGGCGTGAAGGGCAGGACTGAGGTCCCTGGCATAGTCGAAGGTTTGTCGAACGCTTGATGATGGAGCGACGCTCATGAGTATCGAAGACTACCTGAACGGGACCCTCTGGGTCGACGAGTTCGTTTCGCACCACCAGACTCTGGATAACATCAACAAGGGATTCGACGACATGCACGTGAGTAGAGATGTCTAGCAGTCGATTCTGTGCGTGTATGCTGATCGTCGCGGGAATCCAGGCCGGAGATTGTATCCGATGTGTGGTGAACATGGGATTCCCAAAGTCGGACGAGCAGTAAACAGGAGACAGGCAGAGTATTATGCATAGCTAAACCGTTGGAGTAGAGCAGATGCAGCCGCAGTATTATGGGCCATGTCGTCCTTTTGCTTGAACGGAAATGTGGTCCTGATGTCCTCGCAATGGGTAACAAGCATTGTTGAAGTGGATATCCACAGGAAGCTCGGAGATTTCGTTCTGTCTCGTCAGATTCCCTGGCCACTCTGAGAATCTCAACCCAAAAGCTCCTCACCCAGGATCCGCCCACGGCTGTCCGGAAACAGCAAAGCCGGGCACGCGGTGGCGGCTGACGATGGGGGTGGCTCTCTGGGGACGCTTTTACCACCTAAGCAATAGTCCTGTTTGGTGATTCAAGACACACACAACGGTTCCTGAAGCTCGGTACGGTATTGCGAGCGCTTCAAAACAAAAACAAAGCCCTCTCACCAGTTTTCGTGGCTGCCGGAGGGCTCAAGCTCAAAGCAGGAAGCCAACCTGTATGTGCGAAGCCATGACAGACGATCGATAGACATCGGGCAAGCGTAATGGGGTCATCAAACATCGGTTGGACTGGCGCTCACCAATGTATCGGAGGTGTGTGTGTGTGTGTGTGTGTGTGTGTGTGTGTGTGTGTGTGTTTGTGTGTGGGTGTGTTTGTGTGTGTGCGCGGCCTGCGCCAATCGAAACGCCCAAAATATTTCCGAAAAAGTGAAACACCAGGGACCCATCATACACAGCGGTCACTGACCCACCCTTTGATCGGGATCGAGCGCATCCCAGTTTACCGAATGTTTGGAACGAGGCGGTGTTGAAGACATTCCTGATGCTCCTGATCGCCGTCCTTTCAAAACAGGGTCTCTCTCTAGCGTATTGTCTTTCGGTTCGATCAACAAACACGAGGCTGATCGGGAAATCCGACGAGTGCGCGGTCACTACTCAACCCGACTTTGAGTACCCCGACTTCTGGTCTTCTTCCCCACCCTCTTCTCCTTGAACTTAGCTTCTCCTCCTTGTCATGGGGTTTCCTTGGACGCGATGTCGGTGTTACTTCTTACTCAACTGGCCAGAATCACAAAGAGGATTTGATCGCCTCTCGTGGTTTGATACGGTATAGCGCAGTCAAGCTCAGAACCGGTGGATCCTGTATCGCTTGCCGAGACGACAAGATTCGTCGATATGTCGCAAGGCCATCCAGACCGCAACGCAGCAGCTGGCCCGAGCGACTCGAATTCCACAACTCAGCGTCACCGATATGCACCACCGGCTCACCAATTTCCCTCTTCATTCCCTCTTCAAGCATGGTCCAGATCGCTTGTCTACCCGAACGCCAGTCAGGGCAGACGCGTTCACCCGCAAACTTACCCTCCAACGCCATCCGTAGCTCGCCTGTATCATCCCGTACATGCGACCCGTATCCGCAATCCAGGTCCACCGCCGCCTCCCGCCTCCGCTCCGGGAGCGACCCTCTCGGGATACCAGACCGATTATGCTCGGCCTTCAACCTCTCGCCGCCCATCGCGGGTTTCTGGTGAGGTCTATGAGTCGCGCTCGTTCGGAGTGAAGCCGCCACCGCCTGAGGCGTATCTCATCGTCAGACCACACAGGCGGCCTAGAAGCGGCTGGGCAGGCGAGATCAGAGGTAGAGCGGATACTGCGGCTTCGTGAGTGAGGTGATCGCGCTTGTGGTGCTGATGACTCCCCAAGGTCATATGAGTTGACAGCCATCCAGACGCCTATCAGGGGTAAAGCGTTGGGTCTTGAGCCGCTACGCCGGGTAGATTGTTCATCTCGGGGCATTAATCCGCTGATTTGATCAGGGATGGCCACCTCTCTCACCTCCGCTGATCGTCCAGCTTGTTGTCCGGGATCGAAACGGGACCGTCATTCCTGCTGAGTAGGTCCCGCATCTTTGTAGCGCGTCATCATGTGGCAATCTCGCATTGCATACCGGCAGACTGAATCTCAAGAAAACTAGCTAACGAATGGATGAGTTCAGCGACTCCGCACTCTCGCGCGGGCTGATACACCTCGCGATGTGTGTCGACCTCGTCACGCCAGATGGTCAGAGCTCCCGTGCTTTGATCCAGATTCGCGAAAGCCTCTGTATATCCCCAAAGTAACCTACTATTCCTCCTTAGCTTATCGGCCAGTCTCGCCAGCTCCCCGCTATACAGCCTCTCCGACATCGCGCAACAATCTCCAGGTCGGAAGCGTCGAGCGTACCCTCCTGCAATCGACCTTCAAGACTGCGCAGCAGCTCATCCTCAATGGCGAGAAGGGTCATTTCTTCCTCTTCCCCGACCTAGTACGTCTCTCGCTCCTTCACATCTTATCTGTAGTGATTGTATAGGAAGGTCGTGAGGCCGGTAGGGAGGTTTGCCTTGGCGGGAAGACTTCTCGACCTCTCTGGGTTCGTCCCAGTCATTCTGGGACTGAGCTCAATCGACTGAAGCATGGAGAATAGACCCGCTCATATTGGCACATCGATCGGTGTGACTCGATCTCTTGCGAGCATGCTGACTGAGCCATTCGAGGTCATGTACGTCATCGCACTGCTGCTCATTTCTCCAACTGATCGCCGCACTGATCCCAGGAATTCCGCTGCTTGGCCCGGATCGTGTGCAGTGACCGAGCTGTCGATCTACTTTTCGAAGCAGGGAGAGCGCAACCTTGGTGTAAGCCTCAGTGACGTACTCAGTGAAGACGTGCTGAAGGTGGTATGGCGAGTTAGCGTAGAACAAGAGGCGGTGAATCTGGTGACGAGGACGAGGACAATACCATCGTAGACTGAGCGATGGCGGTTGCGGACTGTGTGATAACTCGAAAGTACGGGTGTCGAGAGTCCTGCTGGGGAGGCAGGACTGTGACTCGATTTGCGGTCGATCTTTATTCCACTTCTCGTCGGGCTTCTGGCCAATGGATGCAACGAAATGTCATACATTGTTGTCGTGTCATGCTGGTTGGTCTTCAGATCTGAACACAAGTCATGATTCATGTCACGTCAAATTTGGGAAGACATGGGAATTGGTGCGAAGCTCTCGCGTATGCTACATAAGGGGTAGGAAAGCCCGACGAGCGGTATCATCTGCCTGTCAACTTCAGCCCATCCGCATCGTTTCAGTGACTGTCCACCCGATCCCCAGCGCCATAATCATCCCCGCCAGCCCCGACCCTCCAACCGTCTTGGCCTCGCTAGTAGTCGAGGTCGAGCTGGCCAACCCCGCGGTCGTGGTCGTCGTGAGGAACCCCAAAGAGCTTGGACCCGCAGCAGAAGCAGAGTCCGTTGTCATGGAAGTGGAGGTAGCGAGAGTGTTTGGTAAAGGTGCGATCGTGGACGAATCGGTTGCGGAGCCGGTGTAGACGATGAGCGAGGAGAGGGTTAAGCTGATCCGTCAAGTGAGCTTGGTTCATTCTGATTGGAAGTTGAGATGTAGGACGTACGAGGGATCGATGGAGACGGTAGACGTGAGGTTGATTGCTATCTGCTCGCCGGAAGGGTACTGCGGTGCTGCGAGGGCGAAGGAGAGCACAGAGAGGAGGACGAGGTAGGGGTAGTGCATGTTCGGAGCCCGTCCGAATTGTGAAGTCGAAAGGTCGCGCTTATAGACGGCAGCTGATGAGTTTTCGGTTTTGGAGATAAAGGTAGAGAGCGACTTGACAAGCTGATGCTCGCATCGAGAGGATCAACAACACGATTCGGAAGGGAATCTACGCTAAGGAAGAGGGGGGAATTGATTTGCGCTAGTCTGAAACCAGCCTTTCAGGCCCTTACCCCGCGTGTTTCAGGGCAAGGGAAGTAGTCGACCGGAAGTTCCCGGTTGAGTGTATGCGGATACATTATATGCGTGCAGACGAGCAGGGAAATTCAGATTCACGAGGATGGAGAAAAGCCAGCGATTGGATTGGGAAGCTGTCTGTCCTGATCTGTCCGGGGACGCTTGTGATCCCTCGATGATACTTCCTTCGGCCTCTTGGTTAGACGTGATACTAAGAAGCTGATATGATACCACCGACCGCTTGGACGAAAGGAAGCTCAAGAAGCAGCTCCCTAAAAAGGCTGTAGCCCAAGAAGCTTGTGCATTCCGAGAGAGGGACGATCAAGCAAAGTCAGGGACTCCAACGGACTTATAGATATGTCGATTGAGAAGAGGTCTTGGCCGATGACATTACGATTCTTGATCACTAAAACCTAGAGGAGCCGATCTGAGGCAAAAATTTGATCACCTGTAGAATGGAGATTTTCGAGTTCGCCAGCGCCCATTTGCGCCATAAGCTCTATCGGGTAAAGTCGACGAAAGAGTCAGTGACTTCTTCTTGACATTTCGTCTCCCTGATTAAAGCCAACGCATGATGATACAAGCAACCTGTCAGATGCTGTAACGGACACCCGCCATCGAGCCACTTTGCCCACCCGACGCCCTGCCCTATCCCGTCGTCTTCCACCAGAGAGCAAGGAAAGGTTCTCAGCGGGGATGAGATCAGTGTGATCAGTATGGGTCAACAAGTAAGTCGCTCCAATGCAGTGAAGAGACGATTATCTCTGTCAAAATGGCAATCATCATCGCATCCACCCTTCATCCTTTACCAAGAATGGCTCTCCAATGTTGATCATACAGCTTACTCGAGCTGAGCACACCTTCAACACCTCTCCCCCAAGCAGTGTGACGCGGAGGGGACTAACCTGATGAGAGCCGCCAATAATCCAGCAGCGCACTGCACCGGCTCCTTGAACCATGCTAATCTGAATATATCATACGCTGTCAACCACCATTAGCCTGCCTCTCGTCCCATGTCCGATTAGACGGAGACTCACAGACGAAAGCGAGATCCGCGAGGAGTTTTCGATTCGTCCACTCCGCATCCCTAATGTCGCGACTCGTCTGCGCGGGCGCTACGACCTCGTTTGCATCCGGCGAGACGTGGGCGGGGAGATGGGAGCGGATACGGGGGATCGTACGGAGGTGGAGGGTGTAGAGCGCGATGAGGGTGTTGAGGAACCAGAAGCGGCTGGGCGGGTCCGTCAGCTTGAATTGATAGTAGAAAGGAGGAGCAAGAAGATGGCAGAGAAAATTCTGAAGAGGGCCTGCACACTGAGCTCGCAGGGCGACATACAGTCATGAAGAAGGGGATGTCAAGACGGGAGATAGAATGGACGCACTTTGCCCATCGGTCCGCTAAACGTCCTGTCCGCCGTCCGACAATACCAAGTCTGCTAAGACAGTATATATCATCCGCCAATGCCGACGTCAGGTCGATCAGATGTCGAATGAGGGTTGATGCAGACGTGGGAGCGGGGGAGAGGAGGTGGGTGAGGGGATGGAGTGGATTCAGAAGGAGAAAGCATTTGCTACTCCATCATTAGCGATCTCATGCGGGCGTGACCGAGGGGACTGACCGGGTAAGACTGAGACTGCTGACCGCTAATCTCAAGCGCTTCGAATTGGAGGTGAACCATGGCGGGAGTGGTCGAACGCCTGCGACAAGGGACAGGAGGTAGAGGTACGTTCTCATCGAATATTGTGCGATTTTCTTCACGGCATCCCCTCAGCATCCAGCCAGGCTTAACGAATGTTGGGTGAGAACTCACCAATATCTTGTCTCGCCCTTTACTCGTATCCATCATCGAAGCCATCACCGAAGCCATCACCGCGATCCCCAACGGTCGAGCTCCCTTATCCGGAGAAACTCCTCGAGGCATTTTTGACCGCCGTTCCCCTTCGAGATGCGTATCCCGAATTTCCCACTCCTTCTCCTTCCCGCGAGGCAAGACTTCGCCTTCCATCCTCCAGCTGCCCTCCAACCCACTCACAGAGCCGGTACTCAATTCCATCTCCTGGTCGGACAGGCGCGAGGATCGCTCGAACCAAGGGTCAGGATGATGGGGAAGGTAGGTGATTGGACTGTTTGTGCTGGAAAGAGGAGGGGACGGGAAGGAATGAAGCGCGACGTTCGGTGCGGATTCAGTTGGTTGTCTTGTGGAGCCTAGATCTGTTGACCTATGAGATTGGGTTGAGGATGATGAATATCCGGACAGGGACATGGTTTTGGGGATGGAGACTTGTCAATAGTGAGATCCGAAAATGATACTTGTACGCGCCCGGTAACTCAAAGAACCGCACACCTCGAATCGATCAACCCAATCTCTCGACTTCAACTGTCTTTCACGAGAAGCTGTACGAACCAGCATCATGTCTTCCTCACGCCCGCAAGGTGGCCTCTCGCCAGCTCCGCCGAATTTTCGCTCGAACGCATCATCCCCTCGACCCAAGTAAGCAGCTCCTTCGTCGCTCTCCCCCTAACCTCGTTCTCCGTCTCCGTTCGGTATTCTCCTTTGCACTCGTCGTCCTGCTCCATCGCGATCGCTCCTTTCTATTCCTTTACCTTCGCGTCTGAGATTTAGAATCGTTCCTGCCTTTGAGTCGTGAGCAAGACTGACAGCCCCTAGATTCCCCTCCGACCAACTCAGACCCTATATCCGCTCCGTCCGTACCGCTCTCTCCCCTTACTTTCCCCACTCACCAACCTCTCAATTCAGCTCATGAACAAAAACCTCTCTGGTGTGGTTGACCTCTCAGTCCGCTCGACGTAATCCTCACTAGCGGCAGGCGCGATGTGGGATCCCACCGACCGGCCACGGATGTCCGTTTATTCAAAAGAGATCTCTGATGTACGTGGACTTTTCACACCCCCTCCCTTTCCCACTGTATCTGCTTGTTCCCATCTGCCTAGGGTCCAAGGCGGAGCTCAGCTGATGAGCAGGTGGAACAGCGGGTGAAGCAGCGTATGGTCGATATCGAGCCTCGAGGATTCAAGTATATCGTCACCACCACGCTCTCCGAAAACCTCGGTCAGGCAGGTCGGTGGGTCTCTTTCCAATTGGATTGTGGGAAATGGGTTTGAATGCGCCCAGCTGATATGAGGGATTAGCGCGGACATGAGCTGTCATTGGGAAGATACGGATGTAGCTGTACAGGAGATGTTCAGTAATGTATGTCGCTCCTTTCATCAGTACGACACCGGGGTGTGATGCTGATGGAGACGAGCTAGGACTCGATCATACTCGTCTGCGTTGCTTTCGCGGTCCGGGTATTCTAGATCGATAACCAGCTTCAACATGATACCCAGCATGCACGATCACCATGATATTGACAGGTCTGAGAGTAAAGCTGCATCAAGCTCCTGGCTTCTCACCACAAGAGAGCCTGAGAAGTGAGATATAGGCAAACGTGAATAGCCCAAAAGTGCGACGATCGACAAACATACGTCTTTTGCTTCCTTCCACTTTCCCCCTCCCCCTCCCCGTCCCCCTATCGCATCGGCCGTCCATAACCTGTCGGGATGCCCAGCCCACAATCCCGATGTTGGATCATGATCGAGCTCAGCCGCCCGACCTCGTCATGTAATCCGTGGACCGTCTGCTGTAATCGCTCATTCTCCATCGTCAGCTGCTCGACTTTCGTCTGCAGTTCGTTCAACCACGCCTTCTTCCGTTGTCGACATTTCAGTGCGGCTAAGAAAGAAAAACACCACACACATCAGTCTCACCATCGCTATCTTCTCGACAAGACGGTGGGCTCACCCTGTCGATTCCGCTCTAGGAAACTCTTCCGCTTCTCCTCCTCGGTCTCATTCTTATTATCCCCCATGTCCTTCAGATCCATATCCTCGTCGTCCGTACCCATCGAGAAGCTTGGGCTAGCAATCTCCATCTTCAACATCTTATCGGGCGTGGGCGTGGATCCAGGCATCTTCTTCCCCTTCTTCGCCGGCGGAGGTTTACCTGTAGCGCTGGCGTCTGACTTGCGCTTCTGACCCTGACCCTGACCCGCGCTCATCGGGGGCTTTCCACTGCCTGGAGGAACCGCGCCGACCGCTGTCTTCTTGGAAGTCAGCGGACTCCCTTGTCGGCCTTCCGCTTCTTCCCGCTTCGAGAGCTCTTGGTGCGCCTGACTGAGGAGAAAGAGACCGTTCGCAGCTTGACTGGCCGCATTGGCGCTTTGTTGGGCGTAATCTACGTGCGGTCCAGGTGGCGGGCCATGTGGGTGCATACCGTGGGAGAAGTAAGGTGCTGGCGGTGGATGAGGCGCATTGGCATTTGCGCGATTCATATCGTTAAAGACACCGGTAAGCGCGGATAAGGTATTCGGCGTGATCGTCTCCTGCTGCACGTCGGAATGACCATGGAGATGTGATAACCCATGGTGTTGCAGGTGAAGCGGTATTGCCGAAGGAGGATGCGGATGTTGCCCATCATGTCCATGCGAGTTTTGCCCGTTCGACGGTCCACCCTCGCCATTCTCGCCAAGAGGCGTCGAATTGGTCACCATGTTGAGGAAAGCAGCGGTATTCGGACTGGGCATGGGGAGACTGCTGAAATTGCCATTCATGAGTGACCCATAGCCGGGGGTGAAGCCGCTGCCAGTCCCAGGAGTGAAACCAGTCCGGAAAGTATTCGAGTCATATCCGCCTTCCGCGTTCCCGTTGTTCTCCCCGTGCTGGCCAGCCTGCAGGCTCGACGGGTTATGATTCTGATGACCATTTCCATGCTGAGGACTCGCAAGCATAGCGGGAGATAGGGGGCCTGTCCGGAGCGACTGGCTAGCTAGCCATGGGAATTGGCTGGGGTCGGCAGCAGCCGGGCTAGTCAAAGATGAGAGAGGTGGTAGCGTATTATGCTTGGTGCTAGTCGGATCCCCTCCACGAGGTGGTGTCGCACGGTCGGAGATTGAAGACTGGGAGTGATGAGAGGATCGCGAGAAAGATTGCTCGAACGGATTAGGCTCCAGCGCAAAGTTGGACCGCTGTGTGGCGTTCGGCCGGATAGGCGGACGTTGAGGAGTCTGGTTAGGTGATTGAGGTCGTGCGGGGCCAGTTGGAGGCGGAAGTGTACTATTACTTGCTACTGGTGATCTTCCTGTATCCATGAGGAAATCGGTATTGTCGACGGGGGAGAGGTCATCATCGACATCATCGAATGAATCGAAGTCGAAGACCGAGGCGTATGGCAGAGCGATCGGTGAAGCGGGGAGGGAGGACGGAAAATGAGTGTTGAGGCCGTCGATAGGGAAAGGTGGAACGGGAGATAGGAAGCCGTGGTGAAGGATGACAGGCGATACGTTGGGAGACAGGAAGGAAGAAATGGAGAATGTCAGCGGGTTCGGTACGCTCAGACTCGATGTGAGCTGCATCGAAAGGGGAGAACGTGGATGAGCGATAACGAGTTTCGTCCAGCTACGACCGTTTATGGCAAAACAGCCGGAGAGATATAAGCTTCGCCATCCTTTGACCACACGAAACGATGGGCGGTGAAGGGTTGACCACAAATCCGAACATCGAAGCGCCGAGCAGGAGAGTGAGATGAGCGAAGGACCCAGACCTACCTGTATCTTCCTCTTTGATCTCCGTTTTCTCCTCCATAGGCGTCGCTTCGACCACTTTGACCGTCACACCACTCTTATCGCCAGCATCCCGCGCCGGCGGTATGTCGTTTGTCCGTGTAGGCGAGGTATGGGCGGAAGCAGAGGATGAGGGTCGTGGGACTAAGTGAGTGAGTCAGCATGTACGCCCCGCGCATTTTTACAAGGAGAAATGCCGAGCACAGTGGAGCGTTGTAGATGGGCACATGGAATGAAGATTGACAAACCATTCGGTAGTGGAGGAGGGATGGCCACAGGGGAAGGCGCCAGGGCGGTCATCTGAATCTAGGGTATGGCAAAGTGACTTCTTCGTTGACTTCGAGAATTCTTCGAAACGTATACACAATCGACCCTCTGGGTCGAAGGCTACTGTCGAGCAAGCGGTCGAAGTCGAGAAGGGGTTGAATTGGAACGGTCGGAGGGGTGGATGGCGCCAGAGGTAGGGGGAAGGGCGATGAGTAAGCGTCGTCGCGTCGTAAAGAGCAGCGAAATTAGTCATGAGGAAGGCATTGGATAGCATGAAACAATCATGATCAGCAAGTGTTCCGGCTCATGTCAAGACACAACACCCCCAAGCTGAACATCCACCTCGACATGTCATCAACGCCATCACGATCCACAGCAACGACGGCCTCCCCTCCATCTTCGTCCTCAATCTTTCGCTCCCAAATAATAGGCTACTCACATGTGCCTTATCCCCCCTCGCTCAACTTCGCTGGAATCCGACCGTCCTTTCTCCGTGTCTCGGGATCTGACGGTGACGCTTTCTCTTGGGAGTCGGTAATGACGCACTTGTCGATGTCATCACTCGGGATTTTCCCATCCCCTTTCGGGCCGATCCCGTGGTGGCAGAAGGTTTTTTCCATTTCTTTTGGTAAATTGTGTATGCTTCCCGGTAAACTCCGGTGTGGCAGTTTAGATTCCTGGCGAGCTCTAGATGCCACATTTCATTCTGCTCGTCGCTTATGCATGTCTGCGATGTGTGGGTCATGGCAGTATCCTCACCGCGATTCGTTTCTCGCTTGCACGTCCCTCGCCGATTGGCACCCTGTTCCCCTTGTCATCAGACCTTCTCCACCTCAGCAGTACATCGCGCTCGAGCTTCGAAGGAACTGCTCGACCTCCCCTCACTCGCCATCGATTCTCACCACGCGTTAGCCCGCTCCTGGCTAGCTGCCCTCAGCCCAGAAGACATCCCGAAAGACGCATATGAGGCGTCATATAGCCGATCGAGTGGGCCAGGCGGTCAGGTGAGCTTGACGATTCCTGCCTAGCGGTCTCGCTTGGCGTACGGAGTTGTAGACTCGCTGACCACATGAATGACTGTAGCATGTGAATACGACGAGCTCGAAAGCGACGGTACGATGTGATCTGAACTCTGCATATGGGAACTGGCTCCCCCGTTTCCTCGGACCGCCCTTATCCCGTTCCGTATGTACCCCCTGTCCCTCTTGTTCTGCAAGAACTAAATCATCCGCCCAGGCTCACCACCTTCCCTCCCCACCGACCCTCCTGTTCTCCTCCCAAACCACCCGCTCAGCCCCAGAGAACCTGCAGCATGCTCTGACGTCCCTCCACCGCGCTATAGTGTCTGCAGCGAAGTCAGTGATCGTCGGCGAGACAAGCGAGGCGCAGAAGGAACGGGTGAAGGGGTTGGAGAAGGCTGAGAGGGCGAGGAGACGGGAGGGGAAGGAGAAGAGGGGGACGAAGAAGGCGGGCAGAAAGGGGGATTTGGGTTGAGCGAGGCTTTGCATTCCCGGAAGGAGGGATTTGGGTTGTTCTGGATTGAGAGGGTGGGTGTGAGTGCACTTTTAAGTCATAATTGCGGGTGGAAGAGGCTGATCGCTTCCAATCCAGGCATGGACGAGCCTTGGCATTGCATGCAGTATCCTATCTAAGCAGATGTGATCCGACTCAGACTATAAGACCCGAAGGAACACCAATACGATCTGTTTCAGATCTCCCAATCCCTGCGAGCTCCTCTTCGCCCTTCTTATGAGGCCTCCGCGCACCGCCCCGATGCGCGAGACATCACCGAATCTGGACACGAGCGGGGAACACGAGAGCATCGTATTAAGCTACGGGCCACTGGTCCGAGAGCATCGCCCCACTGGTCTCACTCATATCAGTTTATGTCAATGTCAATGAACGAGTCAAGCAGAGGACAAACAGAAGTCGAACTCAATGAGCATTTTCCCATCCTCCTTTTTCACATGACGCCAAGCGATCGATCGAAGATTGAAATTGGGAAGAACCTCATAAGACGTTTGGACCTGAGCCACGAACGGCGAGGTCTATCGATCCATCTTTACTGCGAGAATAGGAAAAGTTGCGCCGTAAGCTTCGACGGCCCTTATGCAATGCGGACCCACTCCGGAAAGCCCAGCTAGTCTCCATAGCCCGCCAAGCCTGCGGGCACAGGCTTCCGGATAGCACCCTCAATCAGCCTCCAAAACCCCTCTCCATCTCCATCCTGCCCGGTGTCCAAGAGTTCATGCATCTCCGCAAAGACCTCCATCTTGGCCCGAAGCACTACCTCCTCGCCACTGGCGTCCCCCCGCTGCGAGGTGACCACACCTCGACCAACCTTGAGCCATAGCAGCGCTCTCTCTTCCAGGACGTCAGTAGCTCCTGAGGCATCACGCGTGAAGTCACTCCACATCTGTCGAAGGAGTACGTTGATCTTACCGAGGAGTTTCTCTCGCGTCATCGAGTCGGACGAGGTCTTTCGGGGTTGATTGAGAGCTTGCATCGGCGGTACCGTCTTGTGCAGCGATGGATCGGTAGGTCCAGGTACCTCGTCCAAAGGCGTCTCCATCACCTCAGCATCTCGATATTTCGCCCAGTGATCCTCTTCTCCCCCTTCTTTCCCACCATCCGCAAGCTCGATAGTCGGTGTCGGAGGTGTAAAGCCCGCCCAATAATCGTCCAAAGCGACGCCTTCCCCCAAATCTTCCTCTCCCCGTTGTTTCTGCGAGACTGCCGCAATATCTTCCACCCAGTCCAATTGCTGTACGTCCTCGGGTATTCGAGCTGAATGGAACACCCAACCTCGACCGTTCGCGCCTTCCTCGAATTCGAAGATCACCGCTACGCCCCCCCGGCCTCCAAGAGGGTTCGGTCGTAAGCTGATCCGAGCGAGTAGCGCTTCGCCATCATGAGCGTATGTCGGGCGGTCGAGCTCATAGCCCGCAGCGAGCTCGGCCAGGCGTGAGGAAATGGGCTGGGAGCTTGATGAGGGGAAAGGGGTGAGGTGAGTATCGAAATCCGCAGGGTCGGGAGATAGGAATTTCAGCCGGTCAAGTAGTGAGCGAGAGAGGAGTCCTGAAGGGAGAGGTGGTTGAGGAGGGAGAAGGTGAGATAGGATCGGTTGGAAGACGGACAATGGAAGGCAGTATGATTCTGGCATGGACGGCTGCAGTCATATAAAGGAGGATTGGGGAAGCGGAAAAATTGAAACGGGCGAAACAGGTAAAACGTGAGGGCCAGTGAATATCTTGGTGACTGAGCCAATGGGCATCCTTGTCTGCTCCTATCAACATGTAGCAGCTGTCTCATATGTGTACTGACCATTGCGTTCACGGGCTTTGAGCCATCCATTGTACCATAACAGCAGTCTCATCCACCTTGCCATCTGGAAGCCGCCTCACTACAGCCAGCGATACTCCTGGTACATGCCATTCTTTCATCAAGCGTATGCCAGTCTCTTCAAAGGCAGGACTGACAATATTGACAATGTGGGCAGCTTCATTCTCAGTCTGCAGTATATGGAGTCAGAGAGACACCTGTACAAGGAGTGATGCTCATTCATGCAGGAGACAAAGCAAGCAAAGAATCAAAGGAGGATCACCAAGGAGAACTTGATTGAAACGGCCTCAGACCCTGAATCCTGTTAGCATTCACCTACGACCCTGGGCTTCCTCGCTGAGCCCCTACGGTTGAGCTTTGGGAAGGGCAAGGGTTTCTTGACAACCGATTATAACCCGATGTCGTTCATACTGCTCATTTGTCCCTGGACAGGCTGATAAGAATGCTTAAAAGGAGTACCGATTTGTCTCGGAGCAAAGCCTCGATCAGACACCCTAGTATTACTTGGCATGATGAACGATGACGAGTAGGTTCCTAGCGAAGACAAGATGCATCTCGGTTCCACCTCATGCCCTAGCAGCAATACCCTTTCGTTCCGCCGCCAAGACCATAAGCTACCGATCCGCCCAATCAGCGATAGCGAAACGGAGATGTGGTACGACGTACCCTCTTGACCGCCTCATAGATCCTGCGCTGGGCGACGAACATGAAGGCTGCGGTGAGGACGGATTGGAGGAGTTTGGGCAGGAGGCCAGCGTAAAGCCCTGATGATTTGCGTCAGTCTGTCAAATGTTAAAGGCCGACAGGAGAGTATTTACCGGCGAGCCCCTCGTTCTGGAGGATATGAAGGACGGCCTTGAGCGAGGATTGGTACTGGTGAGTTGCCGCTTGCTGTTGATCGTACACGTCAGACATCGAAACAGATGAATAGAATTAAGACTGACCAATCTCGACTTGACCACGATCTAACGAATGCTGTCAGATGGTATTTCGACAAAATGGATGACGCACGTAAGGGTAGGTCCCGCCCGTAGCCACCAATTTGCTCGCCGCTCCCAAGAAGAACATGTCCCAGTCCGACAACGAGCTTCGACCCATAGCGGCCTTGCCGGTAGGAGTAACGCCCGTCCGAGACAACCTGTAAGTGAGCAGGACTGAGACGAGTCGCTCGAAGGTCGTGTACTGGTCGTCATCATTCAGCTCCATCAGGCTGGATCCTTTGAGGGAGACTCGCCTGGATGATGGGATTGATCACGAGGATCAAGGCCGGTCCAATGCCCCTCCATAACCCCTTCACCCCGTCCTTCTTGATGATCTCGCTCGCGGCTTCGATGGCGGATGGCTTGACCTTCTTGAGGTCTCCGCTGCCATCCTCATATACCGTAACGGCACGAGTGGATTGTGCTGTTTGGACGGTCCAGATTGGGTTGGTCACAAGGGTCGTTATTGATCCTGCGAGGTCATCAGGAAACAGCATCAATCGAGAGCGGGAGAGCGGACCGGCGATGAGGCCAGTAACAATACCTTCCGACGTGGTGAGTGCGCTCGGGGAGGAGGACGTTTTCGGTCGCCGGCGCATAAGGAGGGACCGAGTCTCCTCGTCTAACCAAATCAGCCGTCACTCTGGTGAAACAGGGACACCACTCACAGAAAGCATAGTATACCCCGTTCGTCACAGCTATCGCGAAGAGACTACTGCTCAATCCGGCGTACAAGCCAGACAGGCCTTCTTGCTTGATCGTCTTGGCGATAGCTTGTTGGATCGTCTATAGTGTATCAGTTCAAAGAGCGGTCGAAAGCAGGACGTGACTTGCGAGATGCTCCTTCTTCGTCTGTACAGCAGCGCGTGTGGATAGGTTGACGAGAGGACTGTGGTTGCGTTAGAGCGGCGTGGAATGGATCGATGAAAGGACTCGCTATGTCATAGCCTAAGGTCAAGACGTGGCATCAGCTACATTGCGGACGGCATCCTGCGAGACGCGACTGACCATGGATACGCAGCCGCCAACCGACCCGGCCAAGGCGTGGATCGCGGAATCACCCATGTCGAAGATGATACGCTGTACGACACTTTGTGGTTGTTTGTCAACCTTGGATTCCTTGGATTCCTGCGTCGCTGTGTATCTGTGGGCAAACAGGAGTAGCTAGTCCATTTCACGTCCGGCTGCCTCAAGTAGCCGGGGATCAAAAGCTGGCGTAAACGGAATTCATCACCGACACATATGTCTACGGACGCTCGACCTCATGCCTCGCTAGCATCCAGAACAATCATCACACTTGGAACAGCAAGTCACGGTAACTCAAGCAGATCGCAGTCTTGCTTCAAGTCCTCAAGTGTACTTCTCTCGTTCTCATCAAACCTTGTCTGGGCGCTATGAATTAAGTCCAGAAAATCAGTGGCATAGAATTTCTTGCCTCAAGTATGCGCGTCAACCAGGGAGGGACCTGCAGTCTCTGACTTGGTAATGATTGATTTGACTAGATCTGTCTACCATGGCACCTCCTTGTTGGTCATGTAGCTTGTCTGAAAGGACCGGAAAGGGTCACCAGAAGAGAGTGTACCAGTGGAGTGTCACGGTGCTACGTCGACCAGCAAATAGGCCCCTCAGCTCCTAGAATCGGCGACGGTCGTCTGAGCTTCGGCAAAGTTGGGCTACCGTGGTCGAACTTAGCTGGAATAACTCGAGGACAAGCGTGGGTGTAGCCGAGTTAAGTGCCGGTCGAATAGCGTGGGCTAGAGATGCAAAGGCCATGAGTAGGCTAGGTAACTATAGTGATTCTAAATGACTTCAGTGACTTCAGTGACTTTCAATCTCGAATCGCTGGTTCTCCCCGACTCTCCATCCCTTTTATGACATCGCCGTTCAGGCCTATCTTCGGTGATATTCGGCGATATTTACACCGACCACCAGGCTCTCCAATACTTCCAGACCTCTCAACGCCTACTTCCTCGACATGTCCGCTGGTCTCAAGA
>JAABUW010004646.1_pt1 | contig 18494 bp, 18 predicted proteins | sample 5560081 | NCBI WGS metagenome assembly JAABUW01 (sample SAMN10711882, study PRJNA513363) | rock metagenome | isolation source: Antarctica rocks | place: Antarctica: Victoria Land, Knobhead sud | reverse complement strand
AGACGTTGTTTATGAACTGCTTGATCCAGTACTCAACCTAGACCAAGGCAAGCGACTTATCGTTTCCGCGACTTGCGCGTTCCAGGCTAGTGAAAGCCTCTCTGCACAACAATTTAGAATCGATGCGGTCGCCCCCCTCGCGGGGGCGTGGATTGAAACGTGAATATCCGATTGATCCTGGAGCAGCGGCAGAGTCGCCCCCCTCGCGGGGGCGTGGATTGAAACGCAGTCCCATGCTGCGCGACTCCTTCAGCCGCTCGTCGCCCCCCTCGCGGGGGCGTGGATTGAAACGGTAATAACCCACTGGTCTGGATCGACCCAACCTGGTCGCCCCCCTCGCGGGGGCGTGGATTGAAACGGGTACTGCGCCTCCGAAGCGAACGGCGTATGTGGGTCGCCCCCCTCGCGGGGGCGTGGATTGAAACGCTTGAAGCGCGGAGATCTGGCCGTTGATGGTGGGTCGCCCCCCTCGCGGGGGCGTGGATTGAAACAGTTCCGTACTTGGAGGGAAGCCGGATGGTAGCCAGTCGCCCCCCTCGCGGGGGCGTGGATTGAAACTACCAGCGTGGGGAGAATCGAACAGAACGCCAGCGGTCGCCCCCCTCGCGGGGGCGTGGATTGAAACGTCGTATCGTAAGGCTTTCCGACCTGAGAATAAGCGTCGCCCCCCTCGCGGGGGCGTGGATTGAAACGGGTGACGACGCCGGGCCACGTGAACAGGTGCCCGGTCGCCCCCCTCGCGGGGGCGTGGATTGAAACTTTTGAGCGGAAAGCTGATCTCGCAAGGAATCAACGTCGCCCCCCTCGCGGGGGCGTGGATTGAAACCGGTGGGGGTTGTTTGCAATCCCCAATGGTGGCGCGTCGCCCCCCTCGCGGGGGCGTGGATTGAAACTTCCGCACCACAACACGAAGCCAATTTGCCGCAGTCGCCCCCCTCGCGGGGGCGTGGATTGAAACCACGAGCACTTCCACTCCTCTAGGCCGAGGGTATGTCGCCCCCCTCGCGGGGGCGTGGATTGAAACCGGAAGCCTGCACGATAACCTGAGCTGCCGAATACGTCGCCCCCCTCGCGGGGGCGTGGATTGAAACATCATCTCGCGGTGAAAGTCCATATCGTCCTTGAGGTCGCCCCCCTCGCGGGGGCGTGGATTGAAACCCAAAGGCATAGCTGTACGTCTGGCCCGCGGTCGTCGCCCCCCTCGCGGGGGCGTGGATTGAAACCCTTACATCATGCACCTTATCGGGAGGTAACACCGTCGCCCCCCTCGCGGGGGCGTGGATTGAAACAGAATGGGAGACCTTATGCGAAAACCGCAAGCGAAGTCGCCCCCCTCGCGGGGGCGTGGATTGAAACCATACGAGCACTTCACCCTCCGCGCTCAGTGTGAGTCGCCCCCCTCGCGGGGGCGTGGATTGAAACAGGCATGGAGCGAGGATCAAGAGTTGACGTGGACAGTCGCCCCCCTCGCGGGGGCGTGGATTGAAACATCGAATCGGGTTCGGGGAATCGAGAACCGGTGGCGGTCGCCCCCCTCGCGGGGGCGTGGATTGAAACCAAAAGGGGTTGTACGCTGCGGACAACCAAGGGCGTCGCCCCCCTCGCGGGGGCGTGGATTGAAACGTTGTCGACCGCGCTCCGCTCTGGACCAAGCTGCACGTCGCCCCCCTCGCGGGGGCGTGGATTGAAACGGGCGATGTTCAAGGATCTCGAAGCGATGGAGGCGGCGTCGCCCCCCTCGCGGGGGGCGTGGATTGAAACATGGTCTTGCATTCCAAGTATCCGGGACCGGGCTGTCGCCCCCCTCGCGGGGGCGTGGATTGAAACGTGAACCGTCCGATGGACAACTCGCAGGCTGTGGCTGTCGCCCCCCTCGCGGGGGCGTGGATTGAAACTCTTCGTGCTGCTGGTTGCAATCGTGGTACTGGCGGGTCGCCCCCCTCGCGGGGGCGTGGATTGAAACGAGTAGCCATCCACGAATCCAGAAGTAAGACCTGGTCGCCCCCCTCGCGGGGGCGTGGATTGAAACTCTGCGTGGAGCGCGTGCGTCCTGCCGAGACGATGTCGCCCCCCTCGCGGGGGCGTGGATTGAAACCATCCGTTCCGTCGATTGAGCTTGTTTCGCCTGGGTCGCCCCCTCGTGGGGGCGTGGATTGAAACAGTGCATCGGTCAACTACCATTCGGTACTTGGCATGATTCGTTTCATAAACTCGTCAAACAGAGGCACGGTGAAGGCGGTATCGCCATGGTTCGGGCTCCAGATCATTCCTTTGGTGATCAGGCTAGCGCGAAGCGGCCCTAAAGAGTTCGTTGGCTTCTTGAGAACTGTTGCGATATCGCCAGAGCGGTGAGGACCAGGGCCTAGCTCTGCCATCGCGCGCAGATAATGCTTTTCTTTGGGTGTCAGTCGATCGAAGCGAACACGGAAGAAGCTCTCGTCAAGCGCCGCGATCGCTTCCGTCGAGGCTGCTCTCACGTCTTTCAATGTGATCGGGCTCTTCTTTGCAAGATCCCAGGAGTGTTTACCCCACTCCTGGAGGAAGTAGGGATAACCTCGGGTCTGATGCACGATCTCCCCACTCGCTTGAGCAACGTAGTCCGCACCTATGTCGCGGGCGGGCTTAACAATCGCAAGCTCTGCTTCTTCTGGGTCCAGCGGCCCGATCTGAGGGAAATCGAACAGCCTTTCGGCATATGATTTAGCGTTGCCGGCTAGCGCCAACAGTTGCGGAAGGCCCGCCCCAACGACGGTCACAGGAAGCCTTCCTTGAGCGCAACGATGGAGCGCCGAGATCAATGCCGCAAACTCCTCCTCCTTGATGTACTGCAACTCGTCAATGAACAGAACAACAGCTGTATTCCCGCTCTTCGCCGCTGCCCCCACCTGTTCAAGAAGTGAACTCAAGTCGCCTTCTAGATCTCCATTGTCCGCAAGTCCAGCTTCCGGTTCCAAATCAAGCCCGACCTCAAGATCCGCGTATTTGAACTTCAGCGCTTTGGCAAAACCAGCGAGAGCGCGGAGTCCACGTTGCGCGAGGTCTTTGGCGGCTTCTACATGGCTGAGTCGAAGAAGTGCAAGGCGAAGCTGGGGAGCCAGAAGCGCCGGCAGCGATCGGTTTTCAGGAGCCTCGATCCGTATGGTGTGTACCCCGTTGCGTTCGGCGTCAAGCCGCATTTGCTCTAGCAGCACGGTTTTACCGACGCCACGGAGACCGACCACCAAAACACTCTTCGCAGAGTTCCCTACCCGGATGCGCGCAATCGCTACCCGTACCTGCTCCCGGATTTTGTCGCGCCCGGCAAGTTCTGGGGGTGGCGTACCAGCGCCAGGAGCATACGGGTTCCGTACTGGATCCATAGACATAGCCTCTTTAGGGAGTTTATGTCACATGCATAAACTTCGTATTAAAGGGGGAGGCGCCTGAATCCGGCTGCCACATCGACCTGAGAGAACCCACCCAACGACAAACCGCGATGCCGTGGGCAGGAGGGAACCGGCCGCCAACGAACTCTGCAGGCCTCAGACTCCCGATTGCTCTCTGCTACTCCGCTGGAGCCGAAGACTCATTCGTCCCGCTCGGCGGAGTCTCCGTCTGGGAGATTGCTTTGCTTGAAGCTGGCGTCTTCCTAGACGCAGTGCGGGACCGGATCGTCTTTGTGTTCAGGCTCTTTGAAGCGGTCCGTTTGATTGCCTTAGACCCGGCCGCGACCTTTGAGGCTTTCTTCGTCGCAGCCTCGCTCTGAGTGGCCGACTTTGCCGGCGAAGCTTTGACCTTGTTCGGCTGCTTGGCAGGGGCGTGCTTCGTGCCGGCACTTTTGACTGCCGTCTTTTGGCGCTTCGGGACCGAAGAAGCTTTGTACGAACTCTTGGAGGAAGGATTGAGGCGAGCGGCGGTAACGGCATTTGAATTCTTCTGGGCCTTCGGCATCACTACTTCAGCGTGCTGCCGTGCCCAACGTGCCCGCTGCGCAGCCGCGATCCTCGCCTTCCCTTCCGGACTCATCGTTCGTCGTTTGGGCGAGCTGAACTCGCTTGGTTTGAAGCTGATCGCCTTGTTCTTGGAACCTTTCGGCCGCCCACGCCTCGGGGCGGTATCGGGCGCAAGGCGCTCGGGAAGGGCAACGGCTGTATCGAGTCCGCCCAGCAAGCTTCGGATTTGCGTCAGACGGGAGATCTTTTCATCGATGGCTGAGAGGATTTCGGCGGTGTTCATTTCCACCCAGAATACGACACCGCGCCGCGGTGTCGTCTGAGTATCTTCGCCGGCCATCCCACTAAAACCCCGTGAAGCAACGTTATCTGCATCAGCATCACTTCCTACAACGCGACAGATCGGTACTAATCCGGTGTCGGTGAGCGCATTGGCGATTTGGCATGAATTGGGAATCCTTGAGTTCTTGTGACTTCTGGATAGCCGACAAGAATGAAGGCGCCGGCGCGGAGTAGGCAAAGCGGCCGCAGACAGGGAGAAGCTTCCTCGCTGCCTAGACGACGGTCAACCTCCTCTACAAGGAAGAGACCATCTTTCGTCTCCCCGAAAATAATTTAGTTAAACTTCCGTTCTCATGTCGATTCAGCTACACCCCGTTCGACGTATCAGCAGAGAGGCAGTACGAAAGCGAGCATCATCGATCCACTGCACTCTCAATCTGATTACACCGGTTAGACAACAAAATAGCTGAACTCGAAAAGAAGCCACCCAACCCTCGCTCAACCCAAAGGAGATCTCTCAATGCGATTCATGGTCATCGTCAAAGCAACCGCAGAGTCAGAAAAAGAAGGCGCCCTCCCGGATCCACAGCTCATGGCCGATATGGGCAAGTTCAACGAAGAGCTTATCAAGGCTGGCGTCCTGCTCGCCGCCGATGGCCTCCAACCCAGCTCCAAAGGCGCACGCGTGAAGTTCTCCGGCACGTCTCGCACCGTCGTTGACGGCCCCTTCACCGAAACCAAGGAGCTCGTCGCCGGCTTCTGGCTCTGGCAGGTCAAGTCCCTTCAAGAAGCTATCGAGTGGGTCAAGCGCTGCCCCAACCCCCACGCCGGCGACTCCGAAATCGAAATCCGCCAGGTCTTTGAGATGGAAGACTTCGCCCCCATCCTGTCGAAAGAAGAGATCAAGCACAAAGAACGCCTTCGCGCGGAGCTGCCAAATCAGACCGCCAACAAATAGCCGCTCTTGCATCCACGGATTGAAGCTGGTGTGATCGGTAGCAGTGTCCGCTACCGATCCACATCACGCCACAAATCAAGCCCTGCATCGCACCATCGAAGCCGTCTGGCGCATCGAGTCCGCGCGCGTCATCGCCGGACTCACGCGCCTCACCCGTGATGTCGGCCTTGCCGAAGACCTCGCGCAAGAGGCACTTGTCGCCGCACTCGAACAGTGGCCGCAATCTGACGTCCCCGATAATCCCGCGGCATGGCTTACTGCAACCGCCAAACGCCGCGCCATCGATCTCTTCCGCCGCAACGCCGTCGCCGAGCGCAAACACGAAGAGCTCGCCCGCGAACTCGAAGTCCTCGAACAAACTTCGCCCGACCTCGACTCCACTCTCGACAACACCATCAGCGACGACCTCCTCCGTCTCGTCTTCATCGCCTGCCATCCCATACTCCCCACCGAGTCCCGCGCAGCACTCACCCTCCGTCTCCTCGGCGGCCTTACCACCGACGAGATCGCCCGCGCCTTCCTAACCCCCGAACCCACCATCGCCCAGCGGATCGTTCGCGCGAAACGCACCCTCGCTGACAAGCACATCCCTTTCGAGATTCCCCGCGGCCCTGAGCTCGCCGCCCGCCTCTCCTCCGTCCTCAAAGTCATCTACCTCATCTTCAACGAGGGCTACTCCGCCACCACCGGCGACGAACTCATGCGCCCCACCCTCTGCGAAGACGCGCTCCGCCTCGGCCGCATCCTCGCCGAACTCACTCCTACCGAACCAGAGGTCCACGGCCTGATCGCCCTTATGGAGATCCAAGCCTCCCGCACCCGCGCCCGCGTCACCTCCACCGGCGAACCAGTTCTACTCTTCGATCAAAACCGCACCCAATGGGATCAACTCCTCATCCATCGCGGCCTAACCGCAATCGAACGCGCTCATAAAATCAACACCACCCGCGGCCCCTATCTCCTCCAAGCCGAGATTGCCGCCTGCCACGCCCGCGCACGCACGCCATCCGAAACCGACTGGCCCCGCATCGTCATCCTCTACACCGAGCTCGCCCAGGTTACTCCGTCCCCCGTCATCGAACTCAACCGTGCAGTAGCCGTCTCCATGGCCCATGGCCCCAAGGCCGGCCTTTCACTCGTAGACGCCCTCGCTTCCCAACCCTTTCTCGCGTGCTACCATCTTTTTCCCAGCGTCCGCGCCGACCTCCTCTACAAACTAGGCCGGCACCCCGAAGCCCGCACCGAGTTCGAACGCGCCGCCGCCCTTACCCGAAACACCCGTGAACGCGACCTCCTGCTCACCCGCGCCGCATCCTGCGAGACTGACTAAACTTATCTTCAGAAAAAGAACAACGGTTCTCCCGCAGAAATGCCGGCCCATTAGCGTCGCCGCAAACTGCGCTCCCCCACACCAGAACCTCTCCGGCCCGGCTAAGAGCAACAAGATGAAATACCGTCGTGCCCGGATCGACGCCGACAGCGTGCCAGTTTATGAGAAGCCTCTCTGCTCACCCTTATGCTCAACCCCTTGGTCAAGGTTCGGTTTCAATTGGCGACTTCAGGCCGATGCACTCAGCGAACACGGTTTGAGCCGGCCTCGCAACATTAGTCCTGTGAAACGCATTTCTCTTCACCACAGCGTCGGCCAGAGCCGGAGGAGCGATATTGCCTTGGATCACAGCGTCTGCGCTCGAACGGTGCGCGCCAGGTCGGGCTCTTCTCAATCGATTCTGCCCTTGCGTTGATGGTCGAGATCCCCTTGAAGTCGGCTAGTGACTTGGCGAAGTATGGAATCAGACCCCAGCGCATCAGGACCAACTCCCCAAGTAGCCACAGGCTCAACACACATAAGCGTGCGTGAGCCGCGGCGCTCCGAGTGCCGCTAATCTGCGCCACCATGCCGCATGCGGATGATGAACTCCAGAGCCTCCTGGTATTCCATACCATGCTGGTTTGCGATCCGCATATGTTCGTTGAACAACGGGATTTCGCTGTCGGCTGAGCACGCGAGTGCCCCTAACGTCTTCCTACGAACCATGAACTCAGCAACCGTCTCGTCCCCGACGCACTCAAGCAGCATACGGCTTGATTGAGCGATTTCAAATGACACGCCAGAGGGAGAAGGTCTTCTCCCTGCTGCGGCTGGCTGCGCCGTCCTTCGGCACCCACCTCTGCGGGGGACACCCCGCCCCTGCACGCCTGAGGCGAAGATGGATGTCTGGCGCCGCGGCGCGAGCGTAAACTGGCAAATCGTCGCTACTCGAAGCGCGACGGATCCACCGTCATCGAAGCGGGCGGCAAGGATTTCTCCTGCGACCCCAGCAACGTGTTCGGCGCATCGCTCATCGTCAGTTCAAGCGTGCCGCCGTTCGCCACGTCTTTGTGCGCGATCCAAAGGCGGTCCAGTGCCTTGCCATTCCAGCGGACGCTCTGCACATACTTGTTGTCGGGCGACGACGCGGGCGCGGCGATGACAAAGTCGTTCCCATTCTTCAGGTGAATCGTCACCTTTGTAAACACCGGGCCGGCCACGTCATATACCGGCACTCCCGGCGTCACCGGATAGAAGCCCATCATCGAGAAGACAACAAACGCACTCAATCCCCCCCCGTCCTCATCGCCGGGAATGCCCTGTAGATCGTCGTGGAAGTACGCATCCAGGATCGTGCGAATTCGCTTCTGCGTCTTCCAAGGCGCGCCCAGACGGTCGTAGATGTATGGAATATTGAGGCTCGGCTCATTCGCCATCGAGAACTCGCCAATCATCGACGTCGAATCCGGAAACTTCGCCTGGAACTCATAACGCGAACGCCCCAGCGGCTCACGGAACAACTGGTCCAGGTTCGCCTCTGCCTTTGCGCGTCCGCCCATCAACGTGAACAGACCGTCGTAGTCGTGCGCCACGTCCCACGTATACGTCCAGCCGTTGTTCTCGTCGTAGTACTCGCGACCGCCCAGCCCACCGCCAAACTTCGGGTCCATCGGCTCGATCCAATTGCCTTGGTCATCCTTGGGCCACATCAGCGACTTGTCCGCGCGATACAGATTGCGATAGTTCGCGGCACGCTTCAGAAACAGCGTACGGTCCTCCGGCTTGTGCAGCACGCCCGCTAGCTGCGCAATGTTCCAATCATCGATGCTGTTCTCCAGCGTCACCGGCACCGGCTGACGCTTCTCAAACGGATGCACCTCCGCAACGGTCTCCCTCTCACCGGGCTGCAGCGCCGGCATATAGCCATGCGCGGTGTAGAAGTCGTCCAGCACCGTCTTCGGGCCCAGTCGCCACGGCAGCATCGTCTGCTCCAGCGACCGCTTGCGCAGCCCCTCATAAGCCACCGGCAGATCGAAGTTGCGCACACCCTTGTTCCACGCATCCGCAATCCAAGGCGCGGCATGGTTGCCGTTCATGATGGCCGCTGGACCGGACGCGAGCGCGAACGTTGGCATGATGCCGCCCTGCTGATACATCCGCACATACGACTCGATCTTGTCCGCCTGCATGTCCGGATTCAGTAGTGTCTGCAGCGGCTCCATTGCCCGGAACGTATCCCACAACCAGTTGTCCACGTAGAACGGGCGCGTATCCTCATGCACTTGGTGGTCGTAACCGCTGTAGTAGCGACCATCCTCCGTGATGTTGATCATGCGCTCCATGCAGCGATACAGGGCCGTGTAGAAGACCCGCCGCTGCGCGGGCGTGCCACCCTCTACCGCGATGCGGCCCAGCGCATCGTTCCACTGCGCGCGCGCCTGCTCCTTCACACGCTCCAAACCCCACGCCGGGATCTCGCGCTGCAGGTTCTTTTTCGCCTGCTCCACACTGATGAACGACACACCGTAGCGGAACTCCAGCACCTTCGCTCCGCGCGCCAACAGCGTAAGATGATCGCCGTCCTTCTCGCGCGCCGTCTGCGCCGACACAGGCTCGCTCGTCTCTGCATAGAAGTAAGCGGTCATTCCCATAACGCTCTCTTCGCCTGCGACCGCATTCTTTGCCACAGCATGCAGAGAACCTGCATGCAGGTTCTTCACATGCAACTCCGCTTTGCCGCTCGGAAAGCTGAAGCGGAAGTAGCCAGCCTGGTGGGCGGGCGCAAACTCGGTCCGAATCATCGACTCATCGAACCGCGTCGAGTAGAAGTAGGCTTTTGCATGCTCCACGTCATACACAGCGGGCTTGTCGCCGCCAGGCATCACCGCAAACAACTCCGGTTGCCGATGCGACAGAATCGTGAGCGGGAAGTGCTGGATTCGATCATCCAGCGCATCGTTGCGCATGGGGTACATCCGCACCATGCTGTTTGGCAGATACGCGGTGGGCCGCGTTGGCTCCAGCAAGATACTGACATTGCCGATGGTCGGATCCACCTCATCCACCGGCTCCTGCGCGCGCATCGACGCGCACACACCCAGAGCCATCAGGGCAGCCACAGCGAGGCGAACATCACGCAAACAGAACGCGATCAAGGTCAACTCCTGAATTATTCGGCGCACGTACGAGGCACACGCGCACCACAGATGCCGAGTCTATCGCGTCCGCTCAACGAAGTTGCAACCGCGCGCCCGCTAAACCTTCGCCCGTTCCAACATCTCCATCTCGCTTCGTTCAAGGTTCGACGCAGGCGAGTACAGAAGCATCGGGCCTGTCAGCTGCATGCGAAGAGAAAGGCGTCTGAGCGGTTCCTGAGTTCGGGTGCCCAGCCAGTGCAAGCAGCCAGAAGCTCAACACACATGAGCGTGCGTAGGCGGAGCTCCGAGTGCCTCTAATGTGCGCCGCCATGTCGCATACGGATGATGAACTCCAGGCACTCCTGATAGTTCATATCGTGCTGGTTTGCGATCTCCATATGCTCGTTGAAAAACGGTATCTCGCTTTCGGTTGGGCACGCGAGTGTCTCCAACTTGTTTCTCCGAACCATGAACTCAGCACAGTCTCATCCCGAGGCACTCAAGCAGCATAAGGCCTGGTTGAGCGATCTCAAATGACCCACCAGAGGGAGGACGTCTCCTCCCTGCTGCGGCCGGCTGCCCCGTCCTTCGACACCCACCTCCGCGGGCCAGTTCCCGCCCGCGACGCCCACCCCAAAGCAGAAGCCAACACACCTCCTGCGCCTCCGCGCAGAGCAAGGTCACCAGACCTCCTGAGGGCCTCCGTCCCTGGCGCGCTGCAAGAGCACCCCTATCTTCCGCGCTGCGCTTGTGCAGACCTCCGCTTCGCTCCGCCCTTTCCGTTCCGCTTGTCGCTCCTCTTCAAGGGTGGGGAACCCCACCTCTTGCACTTGCCGCCCCTGCTGGCGTGGGCCAGGGCCAAGGCGTGTTTGTGAGCAAACACAGCACAGCCATTCAAAAGCGAGGACAACACCATGAACAGCAACAACGCAACGACCAACGTCTCCACCCTTCCTGCCGCAGCCAAGGCACAGACCGCCAAGGAAGCCATCGCCGAGAACATCAAGCTCCTGATCGCACAGCTTGAGGCCGGACACTCCGAAGGCCTCACCGCCTACCTCACAGCGATGGGCCGATTCCATAACTACAGCTTCGGCAACATCCTCGAGATCGCACGTCAGAAGCCCGACGCAACCCGCGTTGCTGGCCTCTACGCGTGGAATCAGCTTGGCCGCAAGGTGATGAAGGGGCAGAAAGGTATCCGCATCCTTGCTCCCGTGATCGGCATTCGGAAGAAGAAGGACAGCGAAGCCGAGAAAGACGTCACCAAACAGAACCAGCCTGTTCTCGTTGGTTTTCGCGCGGCGTACGTCTTCGATGTGTCGCAGACCGAAGGCGCAGAGCTCCCCGGGCTTTCAGAACGTGTAAGCGGCAGCGTGGGAGAGAACCGCGAACGGCTGATCGACTTCATCGCCGCGCAGGGCATCGAGCTTGAGTTCAAGGAGACCATCGCACCAGCTTTGGGCATGAGCTACGGCGGACGCATCGCCGTAGTTCCCGGTCAGGCCGCAGCCGAAGAATTCAGCACCCTGGTTCACGAGCTTGCGCACGAGATGTTGCACAAGGCCGAGCGCAGGACCGCAACCACCAAGACCGTACGCGAGACCGAGGCCGAGGCCATTGCGTTTGTGGTGGGAACCAGCATCGGCCTTGAGACCGGATACGCGTCAGCCGACTACATCCACCTCTACCACGGCAACGCCGCTCTTCTGGCCGAGAGCCTTGAAGTGATCCAGCGCACCTCAGCCCTGATCCTTGCAGCCATCGAGCCCCCCGCAGCCGAACAGGCCGAAGCAGCACCCGTGATGGCCGAGGCGATCTAGCCGTTCCTTTTCCCCCGAAGGGGGCGGGAGGTTCACGCCTTTGCCCCCCTTATCCCAAAGACGCTCCACCACCTCGCCCAGGGAGGGCAGCCAGATGCAAAACAGCAGCGCATTCCAGTACCTCGCCATCGACACCATTCACGAGTCCACCACCAACCCCCGCCGCACCTTCGAGGAGAGCAAGCTGCAGGAGCTTGCCGAGAGCATCCGCCATCACGGTCTCATCCAGCCCGTCACCGTTCGCCCCAACGCGGATGGCTTTGAACTAATCGCGGGAGCGAGGCGCTACCGTGCGGCACAGCTTGCAGAACTCTTCTCCATTCCGGCCCGTATCGTCGAGATCGACGACGCCCAAGCCCTCGAATGGCAGCTGGTCGAGTTATCTATAGTCGTCAAGCGCTTTCTATTTGTTTATGCGGGGCCGCACGTCGTTTCCATGTAAACGACGTCGGGTTTTGCCTTCGGAGCGGCGACAGCAAGCCGTCCGTAGGCGGCTTCGAGTTGCTCTCTCAGCTCGCGGTTTCCATCCTCCAGCGCCTTGATACGGAGCCGCAGCGTTGCCACCATCCGTTCATAGGAGAGCCGCTGACCATGTTGCGGCGCTTCGCCGGGGGCAGCCGGCGAGGTGGTTCGCGCTTTCATGATCTTGTCCCGCAGCGGCTTCGACCGATAGAGCCATGCCGTCGAGACGCCGGCCTTTGCTGCGACGCTGCGGAAGTTGATTCCGACTTCCTCCGACTTCATCTGCCGGATCGCCAAGGTGGCGCGCGACATCGTTTCATCGCTGCGCGATTGAGCACTGCGCTTCAGACCTGCCAGGTTCCTAACCATGATGCGCCTCCAGTGTCGTGACGATGTTGATGAGATTTGTTCTTTTCCGCGCGTTCATCTCGCTCTGTCGCACCCATCCATTCGCGTCGGCCTTGGCGATGACCCGCTCGGTCTCGTGCAGTTCGGCGCGATGCACTTCGAGGAACGTGGCATCCGTCCTGAAGTGCGCGCAGTTGAGGCAGGCGTTCGGGTGAGGACACGGACCAGCCACGATTGGGATCGCACAGTAGCCGTTCGTCAGAGCCTGCGCCAGGACGCTGCGAGTGAACCACTGCAGATCGGCTGTGTCGTTGACACCATCCTCAGCAACCACTTTGCCGGAGACATCGATCAGCGTGCCTTTCAGATACTCCGATAGTTTGTCCTTCATCGTTGCATCGTGGATGTGCGCGTATCGGCTCGTCATCTCCGGGCCCTTATGCCCGAGATAGCGCTGGATGATGTGGTGAGGAACTCCGAGATTGACCATACGGGTTCACAACGGTGTGACGGAACTGGTGGGCCTGGAAGCGGAACAGCTTGCCGTTCGCTCCGCGGATGTCGTGATCGTAGGCAAGGCGGTTGATCCTGTGAGCGAAGCTGGCCTGCTTGAGGACCCCTCCTTTTGAGTTTGGGAAGAGGAGCGCCGACTCTATCCTGCCGGCGCGCACTACGGCCTGCTGTTCCTGCACAAGGCTTGCGATCACGGTCGACACAGGGATCGCGTTCTCCCGTCGAACCTTTCCTTGCAGGTAGCGTAGATAGTGAACGCCGCGAGCATCCTGGGTGAGACAGTCAACAGGAAGTTCCAGGAGTTCGCTGATCCTCATGCCGCACTCCTGAAGGATCAGGATCATGCGCCGCCACGGAGCCTTGAGATCGTCAAGATGGCGATTGAGTTGATCCAGAACCGCCGATGGCAGATAGCGTGGCTGCGGCTTGGGAGGCTGAGGCACCTCCTCGTCATAGATCATCCGTTCGGGTCCGACGGGAAGCCATGCCTCACGGTGCGACATCTCCAGGAAGTTTCTCAGATTGAGCACGTTGTTCTTGGCGCATCCCGTGCGCACTCTTTTCTGCAGATAGTTGAGGTAGTCGAGCAGCAGTCTGCGCGTGATGTCCTTTGCCGTTGCTTGAGGCTTCACCTCTGCCAGGAAGTCCGAGAAGCACGCAAGTGACTGAACCCGTGTCCGGCAGGTGCTCGCCGAGTAGAGAGGCAGACAGTACTTCAGGTAGGATTTCGCAGCGTCACGAAGCCATTGCTGGCGGACGATGAGGAAGCCCAGCCGAACGCTGGTTCGCGACAGGTTTACCGTTACGCCCATCAGCTTCAGATCCCAGATATCTTTCTCGTGCGGCGGCCGCAGATCGTATGCCTGGGCGAGCATGATCGAAGCCTGCCGCAACAAGCTGATGTAACCGCTGTCGCGGGGGGTGATGCTTGGCTGTTGGTTCCCGTTCATCCTATTGGTGATGCCCGGTTTATACATGCCCAACTCCATCAGATATTTGCGATAGAGTACCTGCCACTCCGTGAAGCTGAGGCACATCAGAGACACTGGCAAGTCATTCAGACTGTTCAGCCAGCGGATCATCAGATGAACCTTCGTCAGCTCCTGTGTCCCCCGCCACTCGCCTCCGGAGAACTTCTTCCAGCACACATACTTCAGCTCACCATTGATTGCCGCCGATTTGCAGTCGAATCTCAGCCGGCGCTGACTGGCGTTCGGGGAGAGCGTTCCAGCGGGACTGTGATGCATATCCCACAGGTCTTCGGCCCAGAAGCCCTGCAACTCAGCGATGAGCTTGACCTGCGTCGTCCGCTTCCAGCCAGGATGGGTACTCATCGCCCACGCTCCTTTTGATAGCGCTCGAACATATTGCCCATGTCTTCAGGCGACAGATGGGCGTAGGTGCCGACGGTCGTCTGGATGTGCGCGTGACCCAACCGCCGCTGCACATAAGCCGCATCCCACCCAGCTCGGAGAAGGTCGGTCGCGTGGGTATGACGGAACATGTGCGGCGTCGCCTTCAGCCCGGTCCTCTTCGAGAGTTGCCGGAAGAGCTCGATCACCGTCGCATACCGCATGGGCGCCCCAACCTGGCCGCCCCACCAGTTCACGAAGACATAGTCATGCGAAGCGTCTCCATATTCATGAACGAGGTAGTCCGCATACAGTGCCATCGCTTGTTTCGATACATGCACCACATACGGCGAGCGCGACTTTGCCAGCGCGCCGTTGCTGTTCGCACGCGGCACGATGTCGATGGCACCATCGTAGGAACGGATGTCTGTGTGGCGAAGCCCCAGAGCCTGCCCGATTCGCATTCCGCTCTCGTGCAGCAGGCACAACAGCAGACGATCTCTCAACCGCGTACAAGCATCCAGCAGGGATTGGACCTCAACAGGGGAGAACAGGCGAGGCAGGCGCTTGATCGCACGAACCCGAACGACCGCATGGCGCAAGGATTGCTGCCGGCTGATGTGGTGCAAGAACGGCTTATAAGGACTCTTCGCACCGAAGCGGCGCGAGCGGCTGATCTCCGTTTCCACGCCCAGCCTGTCCTGATACTCGTAGAACGAACCGATGGCCGCGAGGATCAGATTGATCGTGGCATCGGAACGATGTTCTCGACCGGCTCGCGGTGCATGCCGCACCCAGCTCACGAACTCCGCCAGTTGCGTCAGCTTCAGGCGTTGCCAGTCATGACCGTGCTCAACCATGAAGCCCCAAAAAGCTTGCAGATGATGCGCATACGCTCTGACCGTGTTCGGCGATCTCCCCAGCCGATGAAGATAGAGAAGATAATCGTTCAACTCTGTGACCGGAAGATGCTCCCCATCGACGACGATCCAACTCAAATGCCCCGTGTCCGGCACTCTGATCTTCTGCACTCTCACCACGTCATGCCTCCAGAGCCAGGCACGAGCCAGCATGGGCGCAGTTCGCTACGCTCACCGCGCCCATGCTGGCTGATCTACGTCATAGACAACTACAGATAACAATTCCACAACGTGTCGGATTCCGTCGTCGTAGACGTCATTGACAGCTTCTGAAGGACTAAAGATAAGTCGAGAACTCGCAGCGGATCGACGTGCATCCCTACGAGGAGGCGCAGGGCTTCCAACGTCTGCTCGATCTCCCCGGCTACGAGGTTTCGGCACTGGTCGAGAAGTCGGGCAAGAGCGCCAGCCACATCTACGCCCGTCTCTCGCTTCTGCAACTCATCCCCGCAGTGGCCGACGCGTTCACCCAGGAGCGCATTACAGCCAGCCACGCCAACCTCATCGCCCGTCTTCCGCAGGAGTCTCAGGCCGAAGCCTACGAGCAGTGCTGGCGCAAGGACTGGCAGGAGAAGGAAGCCCACCTGTTACCCGCGAAGAACCTGTCCGCCTGGATACAGGCGAACCTCTATCTCTCGCTTGCCGATGCTCCCTTCGACCGCGAGGACCCGACCCTCAACCCTACTGCGGGTACTTGCGTCACCTGCCCCCGTCGCAGCGGATACAACACTTCACTCTTCGCAGACGTTCAGGGCGATTACTGCCTTGACGGACCCTGCTTTCAAACCAAGATCACCGCGCACATCGAACGCGAAGTCGCAGCCCGTCCCGAACTCATCCAGATCGAGAACGGATGGAGGAGTGCCCGTGAGCAGCGGCCCGGAGCCGTGCAGCGCGGACACTTTCGCGAGATCGAGGCGATAGCCGAGAACCGGGACGCAGAGCCCGTCTCGGTCTGTGCCGCCGCCAAAGCCGCCATCATCGTCTACGGCAAGCGCGTCGGAACCACCCTCACCGTATGCACGGACAACAACTGCCCCGTCCACGACCCACGCGCAGCGGCGCGACAGGCCGCAGACCCCGTACCCACCATCGCACCCGCAACGGAACAGGAGACGGAGGAGGACGCCGAAGAGAGCAAGCAACAGTATGAGCAGCAACAGAGCGAGTACAGAGAGATGCAGGAACGGAGAGCGGAGGAGCGAAGGCAGGAAGAGGAAGAGCGAGAGCAGGAGTACGAGGCGGAACAGGCCCGCAGGGACGAGTTGAGGCAGACCCGCAAGGCCACCTTCGACCGCATCCTTGCGAACGCTCCCGCCACCTTCAGTGCAGCACAACTCCGCATGCTGCTTCGCGCCCTCGTCAACCTTGACCCCTACACCTTCGCGGACGACGTAGCCGAGGAGATCGCCGGGTCAGACGAGAAAGAAAACCGTAGTGCCGAGGAGGTTCTGTTGGCGGCGATCGACTCGCTAGGAGACGAGAAGTTGACCAGCTTTGCCCTGCGTCTCGCCCTCACATCGCACGTCGCCATTCCGCTAGAGGGGGAGGTGGACCTTCTGGCTGAGGCCGAAGCCCTCTTCCTGCAACCGCAACCGAAGAAGGCCAGCAGCAAGAAGGCTGGTAAGCCAACTCCAATCAAGGCCAGCAAGACTGCAGCGAAAAAGAAGACCGCAGCCTAAACCCGCAGCGGGAGCTAGATCATCGGCTCCCGCTCCTTTCCGCAGAGAAGGAGGAGATCATGTTCCAGTTCACGTACAGACTTATGATTGCCGAGCGGGTCAAGGGTAAGTGCGCCCGGCATCCCCGCTACAATCCGCAGCGGGATGGAAGAGGCGGCATCAAAGGCGGATGTTCCACCTGCTTCACCCTGCTCGACCTGCATCACGCGAGGCTCACGCTCGAAGCCGCTCATCGGGACTTCATCCGCAAGGCCCCGCCCTGGGCACAGGTTTCGTTTGAAGCGAGCGAAGCCGCCCTCGGTGGATGAGGAACACCGACCGTAGGCGTACCCACGACGATTGAAGCAGGGGAGAGCCGCTTCCCTCCCCTGCACCCCTCCGGCCTCTGAACGACATCTCACAGGTGATTCGATGGACAGGACTGAATCCACAGTTCGCAACTTTCTCGGAGCCATAGAGGCGCCGCTCTACGATGTAGGCGTCCTGAGCGACCGGGGCATGCTTCCAGGTCTCGACGGCATCCCCGCCTCCGCGGTGCTCGAACGTCTCCCTCTCCTCAAGTACCGCAATGCTCGCGGCTCACACATCTACATCCGCCCTTCGGGCGAGCATCGCTTCACCGTGCTCGACGATCTGGACGAGGCCTCGCTCGCGAGACTTTCGGCAGACGGCTTCAATCCTTGCGCCGTGGTCGAGACCAGCAGTGGGAACTTTCAGGCCTGGCTCAGACACGCGACCGTCCTCCCCAAGCTTCTGGGCACCTTCGCCGCCCAGACTCTGGCATCTCGATACGATGCTGACCCGAGTGCGGCAGACTGGCGGCGATTCGGCCGGCTTCCCGGCTTCACCAACTGCAAGCCGAAGTACCGCAAACCGGACGGGCTCTTCCCTTTCGTACGCCTGAAAAGCCACGGCGGCGAGCAGTACCCAATGGCTGAAGCCTTCGAACCGGAGATCACGCAGAGGTACGAAGCACGGAAGCAGGAGCGAGAGGAACGACGGCAGCTAGCGTCTCTTTCTCCCCGAAGGGGCCCGAGGTCCTCAATGCCGTCCCTTGAGCGCTTCCGCACCTCAGCCAAATACCAGGACCGACCCGCCGCCGCAGACATCGCCTTCTGTGTCGCCGCGTTTGCCGATGGCATGACGGAGGACCAAATCGAAAGCGCCCTCGAAGACGATTACCTCTCTCGGGATCCGAGCCCCTCGAAACGAGCTGCCTACATCCGAAGGACCATGACTAAGGCGAGAGACTGGGCAATCCGCTAAGCTGCCGGCTCAGGTGTCACCCTCGTGTTCTTCCACATGAGTTCAGGGTCGTTTTATCACTTCTGAGCAGGCGTCTGCGCACTATCGTCCATGAGGAAAGACCGTTGAACAGGGCGGCTCCCTATTGGTTTGCCTTCTGTCTGCGTTCAGCGTGCCGCGCTAAGACACCCACGCCCTTCGGACGCACGCTCTCCTTCCCGTGATCCACTGCGCGCCTCTTCGAGGTGCGGACTCCTCCCCCGAGGCAAGCTCGAGTCCCCTTCCGCAGATCTCTTCCAGTCGCCGAGGGAGTGGGTCGCGACGGCACACCCTCCGGGCAAGCGTGTACCGCAGACAGCGGACAACCCAGAAAGAAACGGAGCCAAATGTCAGCGCTATCTTAAAATCCCCCGGATTCGCCGCTTGAAAATTCCCCAGTTGAGGCCGTATCCGATCATTCTGACCATTGGAGGTCGGGATGGTGCGACTGGAGGGATTTATGGAGATTCAGCAGCTTCATCACGATGG
>JAABUW010004641.1_pt1 | contig 18506 bp, 17 predicted proteins | sample 5560081 | NCBI WGS metagenome assembly JAABUW01 (sample SAMN10711882, study PRJNA513363) | rock metagenome | isolation source: Antarctica rocks | place: Antarctica: Victoria Land, Knobhead sud | reverse complement strand
CACAGCTTTTCTTCACACATCGCCATACGGTCCTTCGCCGACTCAGTCGTACCTTTCGGGTCCTTTCACGCAGCAACAGTCATCAATGCAGCCGCCTCCGCCTCAGTATCAGCAGCATCCATATCAACCACCGCCTCCGATGAGTCAAGCACCAATGCCTCCGCAAGGCTACCATACTTACAGTTCCGCACCGGCGCCGCCACCGCCCATGCACTACGGCCAGTACCCACCACCGCCTCATGGCTACGAAGCTCAAGATTATCATCACCGCATGAGCGTGGAGTATGGTCAACCACAATACGATCACCGCCGTTCCTCTTCGAATTTCACAGCACCGCCACCACCGGCGGTCCAACCAAGCTATCCACCACCCCATCAGCCCACCTATCAGCCTCCCCCTCCACCACAATACCAACCAACATACACTGCACAGAAGGTGGAGAGCTACGGACACAGGCCTCCACCGCTCGAGCCCGTGCAACCGCCTGCTAGGACTGCCGGAGGATCTACCCCGATATCTGCTCGCACCTCCTTCGAGAATAAAACATTACCTCCAATCGGTACGCTTAATATGCCGCCTATCCCCAGCAACAAGTTCGAGGCATCATCGCCTTCATCGGCCGGGCCACACAGTGGGTACCCGCCCATGTCAGCAGGATCGCAAACAGAGACAAACAAGCGCGGCTACTCGCAAGTCTTCAGAGAATCGCACCTGAACCAGCCTTTACGACACGGCGCGCGGCCGAGCGAGGCGGTCCAGCCGCCATACCCAAGTGCTACTGAAGCGGACGACAGCGAGAGTGCAACAGGCTCCTACGAAGAACCTCACCGTACGGCCAAGCGCTGCGACTATAGAAGAGCAGACGGCCGTGCTATGCAGCGATACATGGACCAGGAGCAGAATTGAATCAACATGACTTCGCCCCAAAAACATGGTGCGAATCTTGAGCAACGAAATGGCGGCTTTGAGCGTTGGGGACAACTGTTTTCAGGACTGATGACTTGACAGAGCATGGCGCTGTTGGCTTTGTGTGATTCTACAGTGCGTGAGACGAAGCGTCCGCACTTCGAGATCTTGGGTTTCCGTGGAGTGTGATTCGGGGAAGTGTTTGGAGATGAAATGGTGTTCTGATGTTTTTTTGTGTTGCGGTTGGCTTGGAGAGTTGTTTCGGTTCTTGCTCGTCACGACATTTCACGAATGGATTCAGGATTGAGAAGGAGATTGAGAAGGATGTTTGGACAGCTTGCGTACTCAAGACGTCCATCAGAGATCATCACGCATCTCTGCGGCCTCACACCTTTCAGACCTTTCCACAGCACGTCTTGTACTTCTTGCTCGAACCGCAGGGACACTTATCATTTCTGCCCACTTTGCTCGATGCTGGAGTGCTCCCACTCGGCGTGCTGCTTCCACTCGGCGCGCCACCTTCACCCGACGGAGTGAGCACTGCTGCCAAATCTGGTACGAGAGGCCTGAGCTTGATCGCGATGGACATGGGCGTGAGACCATGCGGATCCGCGATCTTCACATCGCCTCCGTGCTCGACGAACCATTTCAACATGGCGACAGCCTTGTTCTTGGTGTCGGCATCTGTGCCTGGCCGCACCATAACTATGTCATGTGCCGCTACGCAGCCGAAACGGTTCTGCTTGTTGATGTTTGCTCCAGCGTTCAGAAGCATCTGCGCATACTCAGTATCTGTATACGGCTTCGTGCTAATAGCGTGCATGAGAGCCGTTGTCCCAGACAGATCCGCTCCATCCACAGCAACATTGGCTTCGGTGATGAGGACTTGGCCAGCCCTAGGTATTTCGCCCTTTGCTGTGGTTGCATGTATAGAAACATGAGGATAACGTTGTACACAGGCACGTCTGTTGGGCACCAGCGGAGATCAAAGACCTCTTTCGCAGCAGCAGCTTCTGATGTGACGGTTGCTTTATGCTCGAAGTGCTTTCGCAGCTTGTCGATATCTCCGGTCTTGATGGGTTGGCCGTAGTCGTCGTTCAGGCCAGTCTCCATGTTGAGGTATTCCGAGGTGCAGTAGGTACGCAGAGCCTGGCCATCTGCTCCGGAGAGGACATCGTTCGATGTCTTGAGGTCTTCGAGAGTCCTGCTGTTGTTAGTATCGCCTGGCTTGACCAGATCGTTGCTCCATCACATGCCAATCGGAACGAGGAGTGAAGTTGTACGACATGCTGGGCTTGTTCGTTGACTAGATTGAGTCTTTGAATCGACCAGATGCTCGTTGGAAAGGTCTGCACTTTCAAGGCAGACGCGGTTGCCCTGTGTGACTTCACGCGACGCGTGCATCTGATCATCTTGTGTCTCATATGTCACCTGCCTGCAGACCAATAGTCCTGTTCACGTTCGGAAGCAACTCTCGCTGGGTAAGCCATGGCAATCGGAACTTCACTGGCGTTACGAGGAGATCAGACCTCGAGCTTTGCACAGGCTCTGCGTGAGAAGATCAGCCACTGCAGTGGTATGGTCGCTATCTGGCGGACGGAGAACACTGCTTACTTGCTTCTCTCTCCACATTGCTTGTGCATTCGTTCTCTGATTTCCAGACAGGCTCTGAGTGGAATATCAGCAATTGTATTGGCCCTTTGAGTCGCTCGGAGTCTTTTCTTGATGCTCTCTACCTAAGCTGGAGGCTACAGCTGGCACAGACCTCGTCCGCTTCACCTCACCTCAGCTGCTGTGTTGCTGCCTTACCATCGCCGTGATCAATAAGTAGAAGCTCATTTCTTCCAGGAACACCTCTTGAACATATTGTCGGCTCTTTGGGGTTGATAGAAACCTATAGCTGTACGAGATAATGGCACAGGCAATCGAGGCGGCACAATCACCACCAGCAGATCCCGTCCAGCTTCCTCTGCGGCCATCGCAACTTGTGGAAACATCCAAGCATTGCCGACTTCTCGAATTGCCCCTAGAGTTGCGTATATCCATAAACGAGTCCCTCCTCCCTATCATGCAGCGTTTGTGTATCTTTTCGCGATCCACTCGCAAGGATCCAGAATACGTTCGCGGTCATTATGGGCTCATAGGACAAGCCGGTGTCTTCCGCTTAGCCTTCACCTGCCATCAGATCTACGACGAATGTATGAGGATACTCTACGGCTGGTTCGACTTCACGACTCTCTCCGCGGTGTCGCTGATTCATTGGCTTGAGGATATAGGCAGGATGGAACGATATGTTCGGCATATTAGCCTTAGCCTCGATTGGACGAGGTTTGTCCCGAAGGCGCTTCCACGGCTTCAGCAAGTCACTTCTCTGAGGGTTCTGGAGCTCAACTTTAGGGTCAGGGAGTCAGCGTCGCCTGCTTCGCTTGCACGCGACCTGAGACTAATGCTTGAGGGGATTGCCAAGTCGATGCGTGAGCAGGGGGAGGGTGGGAGTTGGGAGCGTGCGCTGGATGTTGTGCGGTTTCCGGAGAGGTTTGCGTCTTCAGATGAAGCGGAAGCTGAGGATCGAGTGCAGTCTGAGGTATATGCTCGGGAGTTTCGGGAGGAGACGAGGAAGATGCTGCAATAGAACGGCTCCTGAATGAAATAGAACCGAGCAGAGAGCACTTTGTATTGTCTCTCTGGAGTGAACCTTTGCTCAGCGATCAATAAGCTCCGATCCTCACGTAGTGACAGCAGGCTCAGTATCCTATGGAGGTATTACAACTGGAAAACGCATCTTAGCCAGGATTGCGAACGATCAATTGCTTTGCACTCCCCGAGGTCCTGAAATCTGCTATGCACATTAAGTGGGCGCAGAAAGCTCTCTGTTGTATGTCCCAAAGCACCACAAGCGTGAAGTCCGACCAAGCTGTGCCTTTCCACCACTGCCTACGACGACTCTTCGTAATAGCAGTGCTCTCCGTCCTCGTGATCATGGTAGTCACAGTGCTTGAGCGGCTTCACCGAGACTCTCTTCGCCTGACGATCTTGCAGTAATTGACCCGCAAGCTCGGTCAGGAACTCGTTGTGATAGTCCTCCCCGTCGCAAAGATCTTCCTTGTTCATGACAAGGATCTACAGGTCGACCATCAACTTCCTGACCTTCGATCCTACGCATGTGCCGTCGTAGATGGTACCGATGGATATGGATCCGGGATAGTAGTGCACGGCTTCTAAGCTCGGAGTTGAGCAGTTTGCTGTTATAGCACTGGCAATTGCATTGTTAAACCTCCGGTTCTGGTATTTTTCGCCCAAACAGCACGCTTCAGCGAGTTTGGTATATAGCCCTGGGTGATCATCATTGACGTAGCCTGCCGGAAGTATGATGTGCTTGGGCAGTTGGTCGGAGTAGGCAAAGTGCAGCAGGATTTGCATAGCGTCCACATCATCGTCCATAAGTGTCATTGTGCGTTCTTCTCCCTCCTTCCAGGTGCTTGATCCGGAGTTGCTCGATCCGAAGGCGGCCGCAAGCACGGGCGATGCTCTGGCGATGACTGAGTGATGTATGACGAGCTTTCTTGCATCGGGTCCAACGACCAGTGTGACGGTGTCGTCAGATAGCCTAGATCAGTGTTAGTACTTTCATGCTAACGAGTATGGAGTAGATGGTACGTACTGGAGTAGCTCTTGGAGCTGCGACGGGGCCGCCATAGCGTCAGTTCTGTCGGAAATTGTAAAGGTTGCTAGATGTGAAAGGAAAAGATGCAACGTGGCGCTCGTGTGAAGTGAATTTGTTCGTGAGTAGCTTGGCGATCATGTTTGCATTGTCGCGTTAGTACAACAAGCGTGGTAGACTCACACGCTGCCAGTGTCTGCTAAGAGTCTTGTGGACATAATGGGCCGATAGACCCCATCCCCTTCATGACCTGCCACGTCTGGCCTTCCATCCAACTCACTCGCCATTAGCAGCACGCCTCAACTGCTCTGCCTCTATGTTCTCCGAGATATGAAATGTTTCTGTGTCTGTACATCTCTATTCAACCATTCCCATTGCAAGCTCAGCCATGAAATCTTGATGCAAATCCTCCTCACGAATCTGAAGTGTCTCCTGAAGCTGCAGCAACAGCACACATGTCCGCTATACACTTCCCCATCGCAACCTCATCAGCTGTGCCATTGCAGATAACGTCAACAGCGCGGCCACACGGACAGTTTCATCGAGAGCCTCCAGCGTCAAGCGGACTCTGCATCAGCTTGTTGATTTGACGAGAGCAATGTCGAGCCTTGTCCGGTAAAAGCGAGGCAGCGTGATATGGATCATTCTGGCAGCGGGATCCCAGGTCTCGGTCCTGGCAGGCCTGTTTATGCCAATGACATGGCCGGAGATGCGTACAGGTTAAGTCTTCTGATTTGCATGATGGTGGCACCAAAATGGAATTTTTGCATGGCTTGCCAATCATGTGAACGATGAATTGTGCTTACTCTGTCGGTCGAGCCAATACAGTAACACCGTCAATGGCTCTAACGAGAGTCCAGCAGTACTCACAGGAAATGCTGTCTTCTGCCATGCTCAAAGGCCACGCTGCCATAAGCTTCCAGCGCCTCCTGTCGATTTGTGGTGCATGTACTGTCACAAAGGCGTCCTTCCACGAATGTCTTTCGTCAATCTCTCCCCAGACCCACAGCACTCTCCACTGGCATGCTCGTGATACTCGCAGGATGGGATCCACAGCCTTTCCTCTCGGAAAAACGGTATTTCCCCATCAAGAAGTATTTTCGTCAGCGCCGCTATGAGGTCTTTGATGAAATCCAGATGGAGTGTGTAAGCGACGATGTTGGCTGCCCCCACACCGTAGACGTATATGTCTACCATCAACTTCCTCGCCTTCGACCCTTCAGGGGTCCCATTGTAGATGATTTTGATAGCCGGCGAAGAAGGAAACCAACGGGATCCTTCATTGTCTCTGATAGCCACCTTGGATAGCATAGCATCGATTGTCGCATTCTTGAAATCCTTGTTCTGGTACTTCTCTCCGACACAGTATAGCCTCGCAAGTCCATCGTACTGGCCTCGGTGGTCATTTCCGATACTGCTGTAATCGTCGTCGGTGTTCAGGTTGGGCAGTCGACCTACGTATGCGAAGTGTAGCAGCATCTGGATCGTCTCTGGATCGTCGTCCGGCAAAACCATAGTGCGAGCCCGGCCTTCTTTCCATGTATTTGACCTGAAGGCAGCTTGAAGCACAGGCGATGCCTTCGCTATCGCCGTGCGATGGACTAGAAAATCTTTACGACCCTTGCCGACGACGAGCTTCACCATGTCGTTCGATAGCCTAACAGTGTTAGCGATGCCGTCAGCGTGATTCGAGCCTGTAGACCGACTCACTGGAGCAGTGCTGGCGCTGGCAGATGCGCCATGATAGGAGCCTTTGATGCACTGATGATGGTTTGATGGTTTCTGTGCACGAAGCTGACAATTCTGAAAGCTGTGATGTCAAGCTCGTGATAGACACCGGGGTAGGTAGATCATCAAGGCTGTATTTGAATTGAGATGAGGTGAGCACAAAGCATATGCGGTGAAACTTATAGCTTGTAGCGCATGGCAACGTGGCGCGTGTCGGAGGGAGGCGCTACCACAGATTCACCTCATGCAGGATTCAGCTCGCATTATCTCGTACGCCGAAGATATCCTCCTACCTCGGTCGTAATGTGTCGTGTCTCGTGCGGAACATCCAACATCCAATTCCGACTCTCCTAGGGGCGGTCCCCAGCCTATTTCGACACCGGCGCACGGCACTTCCCACCAACGTGCACATGATAGTTACACGGCCGGAGCTGCGCCAGCCCAAGCGAGCTCGGTCTCCCCTGCTCCTTCAACAAAAGCTCGTCCAAGTGCCCATTTGCAAGATCGAGCAGGAACTTAGGATGCACGCCTACTTCCAAATGACTCGTCCACTAACGTAAAGATCCACCAAGAGCTTCCCCATCCGAGACTCTTCGGGAATACTGTAGTATATTGCATTTATAGCAGGTCCGTGAGGGTACCAATGGTGCTTCTGTACGTCCTCGATCTGCGCTTTGGCGATTGTTCGGAAGAACTTCATGCGTGGCCAAGATTATGTTGGTGTAGAACGAATGTTCGAAATCGAGATATGTAGGTCCGAGGTCATGCGGTGCGCAGATGTAAGCTTAAATGCAGCTTGAATCGTGAGACCTCCGCTCCATGAAGAGAGTTGCAAAGGTAAGCGATCGTCGAAGTTGTGACCGAACTCTAGGTCTGGTTGCAAAGAGCTGGGAAGGTGAGCACTCGAACATCTTGAGTTCCTGGATTTATCTCGTCCGCGAAAGGACAAGTCACCAGGTCGTCCATATCGTCAAGTCGTTCCGAAGCATCCTTCTTCTTGGACCACTTCTCCAAAAACCAAGCTTGCAATGTTACTCCCCATCAGTGCAACCATCTCCATCCGACACATGGAGTTGCCGATCTACTAGGGCACCAACGTTCATCTTCCCACCTCGTCTTTTCGAATTCGAGCATCAAATTGTTTTTCCTCCCGAGTCGAAACATCCTCGGTCGCCGCTGTGGTCCTCATAGCCTCCAACAACCCAAGTAACTCTCTCTCCTTCCCATCTCTCACCCAACCATCAGCAATCAACTTCGCAACATTCTTTCCCATCAACGCATTCGTCTCCATCGTCGAGATGAAACTGTCCATGCCGCTGGTATACCACAGGCCCGGCGCCAGCTGAATCTCCTCGAACGTGACCCTGGGATACTCGCGTGGGTAGCTATTCCACAGCTTCCGATAAATCCAGGAAATATCCTTGTCGTCGATATCGGAGTCGCTGTCACTGTCTGGCGTGTGGAAGCCGAGCATACCTGATAGGAATTCCGCGTCCGGTGGCGTGGATGAGAAAATCTTGTAAAGATACTCCTGGCCCTGAGTCTTTGGGTTGATGACAGGATCGAGGAGGGAGATGCTGAAGAAGCCGGGGACACCAACGCTATCTGGGCCGTCTTTGGGTGGTTCATCGGCGGACAAAGTGGTTAGAACGGCTTTCGGTACTGGTTTGTCTGAGGCTAAGTTGAAGAAGGCAGGCGAGAGAAGGCGTGGAGAGGCCAGGAGAGTGACGTGGAGCTGGACATAGGGTATCTCGTCGATCTCGATCTCATCGAAAGATCCGAGGCTGATGTTCGAGAATTGGAAGGGTGTCGCTATAACAACTTCGTCAAAGTCCTCGAAGTGGGCAGCCACACTAGCTCCTGTAGTCGTGATGGCGAATACACCTGACTTGTCGTCCTGCTCAATGGCCGTTACTGCGGTCTCGAGGTGGACGGATGCATTAGCAGCCTTGATCATCCGATCAAACATCTGCCAGTTTCCGCCATACACGCTGTGCGCGTCTTCGACGGCCATGCAAACCATAGCTTCCAGACCATGAATATACCTCAGATTCGTAGCGTAGTTGACCCGAGTGGAAGCTTGCACGATCTCTTGCACGAACGGCCCAGTAATCTTGTTCTCCGTCAGAAACTGCTCGCCAGTAGCAGCAGTCACGGCGAGTAGCCCCAAGTTTTCGGCCACCTGCGTGAGCGATTCGAAAGGAAAGCTCGGCTCCTCGTACATCTGCAGGAACTTGCCGACAACAGACCGCATCAGTCTCATCGTTTTGATCGGAGCCCAGCCGTACTTCCACAGTATCTTCGCAGAGTCCCACCAGCTATAATTGCCTTCCTGGACGAAGACAAACTTTTCGCCGTTCCAGATTCCAAGAGCGGCGCCAGGGACGGTCGTGTTAGATTGTCGTCCTCTGGTTGAGAGGTTGAACCCCTTGACAGCATCGTTTAGTATCGTGTTGACCTTCACGAAGACAGACCCGCCGAGTTCGACAGGAATACTTGGATCATCATAGGCGTTGACGGTTGTTGAGCGGCCTCCAATGTAGGCATTCCGCTCAAAGAGTGTTATGTTGACTAGGATCTTGGAATCAGCAGCGAATTTGGCCAGATGGTATGCGGCTGATGCGCCACCTGCTCCAGCTCCTGTTGAACTATTAGTAGGGATAGTTCTGGGCGGATGGTTGGGTCATACCGATGATGGCGACCTGCTTTCTGGGTCGGTCGGGATCGAGGAACGGAACCTGGTCATCATCCCAGTGGTTGAGGTAGGTCGTTGCTTGTACAAAGGCGAAGTAGCTCAGAAATGCGTGGATACATTGATGGAGCCTCATGTTTGGCTCTCAGAGATGAACAGAATCATGGAGGAAGCGTGCAGGCAGTCACGGACAATATGTAGGTGCCGGGAGGTAAGGGAGAGCTGAAGTGGGCACAGCTGGCAGCAAACCACTTCTGTGCGATAAATAGACGGTATACTTCCTACCGTAAAATGCTCGCGCTTAGCAAAAGCATCTTCGAGACGATATCTGGTTTTGTAGTGGCATATCGAGAATTCAAAACACTGAGAGACTGGATTAGCTAGGGTCACGTTTTTTCGTGTGCCTCAGGCGGCACTTCCCCCACATCGAGTTTTAGGGTTTTTGCACCTTCCCCGATCTGGCCGAAAGTCAACATTCGAGATTGGCAAGAGCGATTCGAACATGAACACGACTTTACTACCACAACTCCGTCGCATCGCGTCTCGAACGGCGTATAATAATCACGATGTCGGCAACATCACCAGAAAGACCTTCGCGACGAGCGGCGGCGCGGCGGAAGATCGTGGTGGAAGAAGACAACAGCTCCGACATCGAAAACAGTGTTGCCAGCCGGCAGCAAGAGGACGAAGAGGAAGATGATTTCACACCGGCGCCAGCGCGCTCGACGCGATCACCGAGAAGGAAGACTGCTGGTGAAGCGACTACACCGAAACGACGGACTGCGGCGCGGAGGCAGACGAGAGTGACCGAGTCCGTCGAGCCCAGCGAACCTACCCAGATATTCAGCCCACCCGAGAGCGTGGCAGATGAGCCGCTGTCACCCACCAAGCGGTCGCCTCCCAAACGACGGAGCGCGACCGCAGCGCGAGCGGCGCGACAGAGTCGGGTCTCGCGCATGTCGATGGCTTCGGATGCGCCTGACCTCGCGCCGCCATTACCAACACCGCAACCATCCATGTCGCCCGACCCGCATTCACGGCAAGGTACGCCGCTTGCCGACATTACCGAAACGACGGTCCTCAACGAGCAAACACCAAAGGCTGTAAGTCGGCTTTTGACACCTGCCGACGATGTGACCGAATTGACGGAGAATCTGTCTACGCACAAGAAGGAGATTAAGATGGAGGTGAAGAAGGTCAACGCGACTACAACGAAGCTGGACAAGCCTATGGATATAATCGTCAAGACGAGAGCGCTGGGCATACCGCAAACGCTGGAGCCTGTGGAAGCCAAGCCACGCATGACCATCACATACCTGATATTGACCAACTTCAAGTCGTATGCTGGACGGCAAGAAGTTGGACCGTTCCACTCGTCCTTCTCGTCAGTGGTTGGTCCCAATGGATCTGGAAAGTCCAATGTCATCGATTCGTTGCTGTTTGTGTTCGGCTTCAGAGCGAGCAAGATGCGACAAGGCAAGATCTCTGCGCTCATCCACAACAGCGCGCAGTTCCCGGATCTTGATTACTGCGAGGTGGAAGTGCATTTCCAGGAAGTGATGGATCAACCTGGTGGTGGCTCGACTGTTATGCCAGATTCACAGCTAGTCATTGCGCGGAGAGCATTCAAGAACAACAGCAGCAAGTACTACATCAACAACAAGACGTCCGACTTTACCTCAGTAACGACATTGCTCAAAGATCGAGGTGTCGATCTGGACCACAAGCGCTTCCTCATCTTGCAGGGTGAGGTCGAATCAATCGCTCAGATGAAGCCCAAAGCCGCAAACGAGCACGACGATGGCTTGCTGGAGTACCTGGAAGACATCATCGGCACATCTAAATACAAGACTCCCATCGACGAGGCAGCTGCCGAGACCGAGGCTCTCAACGAAGTCTGTCTAGAGAAGAGCAATCGCGTGCAGCATGTCGAGAAAGAGAAGAATGGCCTCGAAGACAAGAAGGACAAGGCTCTCGCATATATCCGTGACGAAAACGACTTGGCACTGAAGCAATCTGCGCTGTACCAGGTCTATGTCGCAGAGTGTGGCGACAATATCCAGGTGACAGATGAGGCCCTTGGCCAGATTCAGGAGCAACTGAACGAGGAGCTACACAAGCATGCGGGCAGCGCAGATGACATCGACCGGATGAAGAAGGAGCACAGCAAAGGCTCAAAGGAGTGCGAGAAGCGGGAGAAGGCTACTCAAGAGATCTTGAAGGAGATTGCGAAGCTCGACAAAGAGACCGTCAAGGTTGATGAAAAGAAGAAGCATCTGGCGACCAAGATCAAGAAGCTAGAAAAAACGCTTGAGGCTTCGAACTTCGGTATATCTGAGTCTGACACGCTTGCGAGGAACGCGACCGAAGACGTCGAACGCATTGGCGGCGAGATTGAGGAGCTCGAGAAGGAGATGCAGGCTGAGGACCAGGAACTCGGGAGAATACGCGATGCTCTCAAGGGCAAGACACAAGGCCTCAGCGACGACATTGCGGCCAAGCAGAAGCAGCTGGAGCCTTGGAACGCCAAAGTCAACGAGAAGCAGTCCGCGATGGCTGTTGCGCAGAGTGAGCTGGACATCCTACGCGAGAGGGAGACTGCGGGCGCTACGGCTGTTGCTGAGATTGAGGCAAAGATTGCGAGCTATTCAGAGCAGCGGGAGGCGAAGTCAGTCCAGCTTGATGAGTGCAAGAAGGAACGCAAGTCGACCGAGAAGCAAGCTCAGAGCGTGCAGAAACAGGTCGAAGATCTCGCTGCGAAGGAGCCGGCAATGAAGTCGAAGCTGTCTGGCTCGAGGCAGAAGGCAGACGAGGCTCGAGCAAGCTTGGCTGCAACACAGAGCCAGGGCAATGTGCTCAGCAGTCTCACTCGGCTGAAGGAGTCTGGACGTATCGATGGCTTCCATGGACGGCTGGGCAATCTTGGTGCAATCGACCAGAAGTACGACGTCGCTATCTCGACAGCATGCCCGGCGCTGGACAATCTTGTTGTCGATACGACAGAAGTTGGTCAGCAGTGCGTTGAGTACCTCAGGAAGAACAATCTCGGACGCGCGCAGTTCATCTTGCTCAATCAGCTTGCGCAGCGTGATTTGTCACCTATCGAAACGCCAGAGAATGTGCCTCGCTTGTTCGATCTGGTCAAGAGCAAGCATGATCGGTTCAGGCCTGCCTTCTACAGCGTCCTCCAAAACACGCTCGTAGCGAAGGATCTCGACCAAGCGAACAGGATCGCGTATGGCGCTAAGCGATGGAGAGTAGTAACCTTGGATGGCCAGTTGATCGACAAGTCGGGTACTATGAGCGGTGGTGGTACGAAGGTCGCGAAAGGCGGCATGTCGTCAAAGCTCGCCGCCGATACGACTAAGGATCAAGTAGCAAAGCTTGAGGTCGACCGTGATGCTCTCGAGAAGGAGTACTCGCAACTGCAGGAGAGTCTGCGGGAGCTGGAGACTCAGCTGAAGGAACTCCAGGACCAACTGCCAAAGCTCGAGACTCAGGCTCAGAAGCTGGAGCTGGAACTTGACAGCCTTGAGCGCAACATTACGGACGCCCAGAAGAGGATCGAAGAGCTGTCGTCGGAAGCACAACCCTCGAAGTCTGACAAAAACAAAGTCGGTGATCTAGAGAAGAATATCGCCAAGCTGCAGAAGGAAATCGAGAAGTTCCAGTCAGAGTCCGCCGGCATCGAGGATGAGATCAAAGCGCTTCAAGACAAGATCATGGAGATCGGTGGTGTGAAGCTGCGCGGCCAGAAAGCCAGAGTCGACGGATTGAGAGACCAGATCAACACTCTCAACGAGGCCTTAAGCACCGCTGAGGTGTCGAAAGCAAAAGCCGAGAAGCAAGGCAAGAAGCACGAAAGGACCAGCAACGACGCTTCCATCGAACTGGAAAAAGTCCGCGCCGACCTTGACAAAGTCGACGAAGACGCCGCAGCCCAGAACACAGACAACTCCGGCCTCCGCGCCCAAGCGGACGAAGCCCAACGCGACCTCGAATACAAACAAGAGGAGCTCCAAGAACTGAAGGCCCAACTCGACGCCCTGGAAGCCGAACTCAACGAGACCCGCGCAGTCGAAGTCACCATCCGCGACAAACTCGAGGACTCGCAGAAAATTCTCGCGGACAACCAGAAGCGGCTCAAGTACTGGGAGGAGAAACTCAGCAAACTCACCTTGCAGAACACCACCGACGATGGCGAGGAGGAAGACCCGGAGCCGTTACCCGAGCTCAGCAGAGACGAAATCAACGACCTCGACAAAGAAGACCTCAAAGCAGCGATCGCAGCCCTAGAAGAACGCACATCCACCCACCCCGACCTCGCCGTCCTCGCCGAGTACCGCCGTCGCGCCCACGAACACTCCACCCGCCTCGCTGATCTCACTGACTCCCTTACCGCTCGCGACAGTGCAAAGACCCGCACCGACTCTTTGCGGCGTCTGCGATTGGAAAGTTTCATGGCCGGTTTCTCAGCGATCAGTCAGCGGTTGAAGGAGATGTACCAGATGATCACCATGGGCGGGAACGCGGAGCTCGAGCTCGTCGACAGTCTGGATCCTTTCAGCGAGGGGATACTGTTTTCGGTGATGCCGCCGAAGAAGAGTTGGAAGAATATCAGTAATTTGAGCGGCGGGGAGAAGACGCTGTCGAGTTTGGCGTTGGTGTTTGCGCTGCATCATTATCGGCCGACGCCGTTGTATGTTATGGATGAGATTGATGCTGCGTTGGATTTTCGGAATGTGAGTACCTTGACGACCCGAAGAGAGGAGGCCTGCGAGGGCGAGTGGGTGTTTGAGATCGATGTGTGCTGACGTGTTGTGAACAGGTCTCCATCGTAGCCGCCTACATCAAGGAGCGCACCAAGAACGCGCAGTTCATTGTCATTTCGCTGCGGAATAACATGTTTGAGTTGGCGAGTCGGTTGGTTGGGGTTTATAAGGTTAATCATATGGTACGTTTTTTAACCTACCTATGGAGTAGTGTTTGCTGACAGGATAGTTTCGTAGACGAAGAGTGTCACGGTTGAGAACCGGGAGTTCATCACTGCCCGGTGATGATGTTGGGTTATGAGGGGCGTTTGAACTTGAGTTCGGGTGGGGAGGTGTTTGGGTATGATGATCTGGATCGAAACGTTTCCCTAGATGTCACTGCGTTGCGGATCAGGTGTGCACATTGTATGAGATCCTAGAAATTCGTATTGTACATCTATACAAGGTGGCATAGAGCGCGCCATTTGTGTTGATTTACCATTCTTGCGCCGAGTAGAGCAGTCGAAGCGGCTTGCGAGCCATCCAAGCTCCACGCTATGTGTACACGGTCTGGAGTGTTAGCTCCATCGTATGGCTGTTGTCGCGAGCGCCGGCACCGCCATTCGGGTGAGCCGTAGTCGTCGTTGCGAGGGCCGAACCACCACTGGAGCCTTTCCCCAGTGGCAGCAATCGATTATATGGTCTTGAAGCCGGCCATCAACGGGGGAAAAACCGGCTGACCGCTTGACGCTCTTGTTCGAGGGCAGACTGGCAGACCTCGCTCGTGTCCAGATGGAGCACCACCCCTTTCAGATCTCACCCCTATGCAAAATAGTCTCACTTCTCCCCTCCCTTGCCCTTCCCACTCCTTCGCTTCTCCTCCACCACACCCGCCGCCTTCCCCTTCTTCGCCTCCTGCTGCGTGAAATCCGATATCAGATCCAATAAATTCGCATCATCCTCATCCTCCTGCGCCGCCTGCTTCTAAATCCCACATCATTAGGCCCCACTCCTGCATCACCCCTCACATCACATATCCACTCACCTCGGTACTACCCTCCTCCCCCTCCTCGCTCTGCGCATCCACATCAAACCCCCGTCCAAACCTCCTCCGAAACCTCTTCAACCTGCCCGCCTCATCTTCTTCGACATTTAGCAGTTTCTGGCTGCTGGGGTTCCAGAGGGCATGGTTTTTCGTGTCCTTTGTGCTGCGGTAGACGGGTTGGGGCGAGGTGGTGCGGTGGAGGAAGGTGCTGCCGTCGGAGAGGGTGATGAGCTGGGTGAAGGTGTAGGGGCGTTTGGGGCGGCGGAGGAGGGAGGCGTGGCGGAGTTGTTGAGTACATAAGCGGGGGCTGGGGAGGTGGGGGCGGAGTGGGGAGAGCATGGTGGTGGATGATGGAGTGGTAGGGGAGGACGTGATGGGATGGGAGGAGGGGAAGGTGAGGTTGACTTGCGGCGAGCTCGGGGGTGCCAAGCATTGGTTTCGTTTTGGGAGAACAAGCAGTGACTTCAGTTATCTTAGCTGTCTACAGTGATTGTTCGGCTACAGGCCATTGCGGCCCAATGTACATATCCCCAATGGCGTCGAGGAGTCGAAGGTTCTACAGCCTGTTCTACCAATGGAGTCTGCTGTCCTCACCACAGGCATGTCTGACTACCACCTCCCCCCGACGACTGCTGTCCATCTCGACGTCGCGGCTGGCCAAAGAGACATCACAGCGCCAGCGGGGACCCCATATCTCGACGCATGGTGTCCGACGTGAACAGTCCGCGGGCCGGGCAGTCGATCCTTTCGATCCTACAATCGTCGTGGGCTACGACAACCCGGCACAAGAAGCTGCGCATCGGAAACCGGGCAACCTGTTCCGCAGCCTGCACAGCGACGTCGGTGGGATCGGCATGGCGAGACACCAGGCTCGGGAGGCGCAGGCTCGAAAGCCAGCAGAGCGGGAAGAGGCTGCTGCCAAGGGCGACGCCGCTTTCTTTCGCCGGAAGGAAGTTGACAACGACAAGGCCGCGCCCACGCCAACATTCAGGAAACATGGCGCTGAGCCGGGCGCGAAAGGTCGAGAAGCCGACGTTTCTTTCACGTGGCAGCGAGTTGCACGAGAGAGCCGCGAGCTTCGTGACCGGCCGCGCACGACCCGTCCGCCGCAGCTTGAGACGGAGCCCGAGGCGTGGGAGAAAGCGGAAGCGCAGTCGTCGGCGGAGAAACCGTTTGACTCTCTGGAGCCGTGGGCGGAGGTGGTGAGGTACAATGCTTCGGCGGGAGTTATGCTGCAGATGGCTGTCCCAATGGGCTCTTGGAGTCGATTAAGGAGGAGACAAGGCAACGTAGAGAACATGGCGAAGAGATACGGCGCGAGCGTGGAGATCGGACAGAAATCTACGAAGACGGATTCGGACGGCAATCCCACCGAGCTGCGGTCTTTGCTGATCTCGGGGTTGCATCACGAAGTGAGAGCGGTTCGGAAGGTACTGAGGGATTTTGAGGAGTACGAAGCCGAGTCTAGCGAGACGCGAGCGAAAAAAGAAGCCGGCTACGAACCGGTGCTTAAGAATCAAAGCCCTGTCGTGGGTTATGGAGCTCGGGAATCACGGGATCTTAACGAGTGGGAGTGCGTGCTGCGAAAGCGCAGTCCTGGCGGTATATTGACTGCCGAAATCGCGGCGCCGGCTGAGCTGTGGAATCTTATGGTGAATTCCACTCTCAATGTTGGGGAGGTCGGGAAAAGCCAGAATGCCAAGATCAACTTCAAGTCTATACCTGGCAGTAGCGCGACTGTGTCGGTCGTTGTTGAGGGTCAGGCTGATCGGATTCACAGGATATTGAGGAAGTTCAAGTCTGCGAGGAAGCAGGCGGAACAAGGAGAACATGGACAACCAGACGTATCAAGTATCGCGGAGGCAAATCCAGAACAGACTTCTCTGCCTGACAGGCCGACCGCCATTGCGAACGATGATTCTAACACGGTCACCAATCTGCCCTCATCCACGGATGACCAGAGCCAACAGCTGTCTACCGAGCCAACTATCCATGTGGGAGACGGCAGCTACACTCCGAAACCTCTGGATTCTCGTCCCATAACCTCTCTCAACGTATGGGAGTGCGTCCTCCGCGAGAAGCCCGGGGGAGGCGAAGATGGCATCTGCACCGCTGAGATGTTGGTCCCGGCCGAGGAGTGGAAGAAAGTCACGACCGACCCCCACTTCCAGTACCTCCGTGATTTCAAATGCTGGGCCCAAACGATCATCTCAGACGAAGTCACTGCTGTCGTTGAATCCACTGGCCGCCCTGCGGCGGTGGTGAACCTCCGGGCGAAATTTTTCACGCTCTCCAAGCTCGTTAGAAAGATCAGGAAGCATTTCGTGTATCGCGACCGGAAAGGGCGTAGTCCGTACCTGCAACTCGACGGAGCGATCATGCCGTACAACGCTTACAAGGTGCAGTATATGGATCTTTGGGAGTGCGTGATACGGGAACGTACTAAGGATGGCAATTTCACGGTACAGATTGTGGCTCCGTCCCAGCAGTGGAGTGACATTGTCCGTAACTCGAACGTTCTGCGCAAAGATGGGCTGGAGCGCCACTTCCACGTTCAAGTTAGCACTCAGCCGGTTACTGGGCGAGACGGGACCATCTCGATTGTCGTGAAGGGCAGGACGGAGAATGTGATCCGTTTGATCGATGTGGTCAGAAGCGAGTGGATGAGGGCGCAGCGAGCTGAAGCTGCCGTGTCGGAGGATACCGCTGGAGATGGAGCGGTAGTCGCTGCGCAATCTGTGGGCCGTGAGAGCCCGCAGCACGAGCAGCGGTCGGTGCCAACAGACTCTGGACCTGATCAGCCGGAGAAACAGGTGTTGCAGCCTTATGTTCGGCTCGATGGTCCTGTCGTCCCGTACAGCGAGCGCGCTCTGAGAGACTTGGGCGAGTGGGAATGCGTGTTGCGAGAACGAAGTTCCGACGAGCACGGCGAGTTAACGGTGCAGGTCGCGGCTCCATTGGCGCAGTGGAACGCTATGGTGGAGTCGTCGAGAACCATGTCGAACCTGGAACGATTCGGGGTCAGCTTCAGTGCTGGAAAGGCTATCGGGCTCGAAGGAGTCCTGTCGATCGTGGTGCGCGGCACTCACAATAATGTCGCGTGGCTACTAAGCCACATCAAGAGGGTGCGAGGTCGATTGGAAAACCCCGGGAGCGGTCGTCCAGGGTCCACGGGCGCAGCGCTCGAACACGAGGACCCGCCGCACGTGGTCGAACGACGCGCGCAGGACATGAAAACCGCTCTCCGCGTCCTCACCCACTCCGTCGTCCTCATCACGAGCAAACATCCCGGCCTCGACGAGAGCCCCGGCGCTGCGACAATGAAATCCCGCGCCCTCGCCATCTCCTCCGGCGTCACCGTCTCCTCCTTCAACTCCGTCACCCTCCACCCCCGCCCCATCATCTCCTTCAACCTCAGAGTCCCCAGCCGCACCTGGGACGCCATCAAAGCCTCCCAGCGCTTCTGCGTGCACGTCCTCACCGCCACACCGGACGGCGCCGCCATCGCGCACGCGTTCACGCAGCCGTATGAGCGGGCCGAGGAGCCTTTTGAGCGATTGACGCGGGCGGGGTATACGGTCAATTCGCGGGTGCATGGGGGAACGATGTCGGCGAGTCCCCCGACGCTCGGGCGGAAGGGGGTGGCGGCGCTGTTGCAGGCGAAGGTTTTGGGCGGAAAGGAGGTGGTGATTGGGGATCATGTTATTGTGGTTGCGGAGGTG
>JAABUW010004640.1_pt1 | contig 18506 bp, 6 predicted proteins | sample 5560081 | NCBI WGS metagenome assembly JAABUW01 (sample SAMN10711882, study PRJNA513363) | rock metagenome | isolation source: Antarctica rocks | place: Antarctica: Victoria Land, Knobhead sud | reverse complement strand
GGGTCGAGGTTGAAGCTTACTAACCAGCGCGACCTCACTACATAGCGAATCAGGCAGGAATTCTAGGAATCAGGCATAGGATGTTAAAAATTGGTTGACGGCAGCTAGCAGGAGTTTTGCTTGGGCTGATAGGGTGCGGATTTGGGTTTGGATATCAGGCCTCTGCCGCCGCCGCCGCCGCCTCCTTCGCTGTCAGGAATTGGATGGTAAGACTTGCTATACGGAGACCGAGCGCCCGGTTGCTGTGCAGCCATTGAAGCATGACGCCGGTTGTTTCAAAGACCGCGTTTGCCTAGAGTCGCTTTGGATCGTCTGGCTTTGTTCTGCAAATTCGGGCAGGTGATGCGATTTTGGCATTGGGCATACGTGCTCGTTTGCCTTGGTCGAAGGCGGTCCGGGGGTCAGATACTTGTTTGGATGTGAGGACAGTCGAGAGGAGGCCGAGGTGAGGCTGGGGCTTACGACTACGATCGACACGAACATAGGGGCTGCAAGCACGGTGGACAGAATTACGGTACTGGGCTTGCATATCGAAACTCACAGCGCACCCGGAACGCGCTTCAACATTCTGCCTTACCACACACAACCTGGACCATACCGCTCAGAGAGCTGCACCCGCTCACCCGGTCCGACGCCGTCTTCACCAGCGCACGAGCAAATGCCAAGTGATGCCTGTCCCAGCCTCAGCAAGGCCATAGGTGAGGATGCCGGCCTTGCCCGACAACTGGGCAGGCGTCGCAAGACAGCCCTTCACCTCCTCGCAGTGGAGAAGTTGGGCCCCAACCACGGCGGCAATGTAGAAGGGAATTCGGAGCATCGAGGTGCCGATGAGGCCGACTATGAATCGCGGTTCTTCGTCGCTGGGGTGTGGCGGACGATCGTCTGTTTTGGTGCTGTGAATGTGGTTTGACTTATGGGTTGGTAAGGTGTTGTTCGTACCTGGGTACTTGAAGGCGAGATCTGTTTTGCTTTCGATACTGGTCTTCTCCATCTTGCTCTCGAGTAAACGATGAGAACGAGGGCGCTTGGAGGATTCCAGTGCGTGTTGTTCGTTGAAAACGTGTTCGGTGCTACGCAATGGTCCTTGGGGCGAAGGAGACCCCGACTTGAGAATCCTGTATGCCGACAATCTTGACTACATGTAGAATACTGGAACGTACTGCGTTGACGGGCTGTCGGGAAGCCGAGGAGGGAGTCTTTTCACCTTGGCAGTCTCTCAAGTGCTGCTGTGCCGCTACAACGAGGCTAGGTGTGGGAGATCGTTGTCTACATCTCCCCCAGCTTCCGCCTGTTGATGGAATCATTGACTAGCGCTCCCCCAGAATTTGCCTTTGAAGGGCCGTCAATTCCCAGAGTTCGCATTCTTGACGGACTACGTACCATCCTCGGATCCAGCGCTTCGTCGTGCCACGGCGACATCGTAACACATCATAGACCGACTACGTACGACCTGTAGGCCTGCTGGGTGAAGTTCCCGTCAATGATGCCTTACATGAGAAGATGCTTATGTCGGAGCTCTGATGTAGACAGGAAGTAGGTGACATTTGCGTTGAGCAGGCCTAAATGCCCGACATGCTATGCGGCGCTATAAACGCTCCATGTAGTACTTGCGTAGCCTAGTCTCTCCAAGCAGGCATAGAACATCTCACGTAAATCCGTTGACCCTCGAAGCTCTCACATGCGCTGGCTCATCGTCCTGCAAATCAGAGTCAGCTACTTGCACAAACTTGTCAACCCAAGCTCCGAGAATCACACTCACCTCAAGGAACCCAGTCACAACCAACAACCGACTAAACTCCTCCGCAACCTCCACCGCCTCCTTCTCCGGCGGCCCAGCAGTCTTCTGCACCGCACTCGTCCGTTTGAACACTGCCTGCATACTGAACCGATTCTCCTGCAGAAAGTTCTTCGCCTGCTGTAACACGCTCGCATTACCTTGCCCACGCGTCAGCACGACCGCTGTCACTACTCGCAGGACCGCAGAGAGCAGATTGTAGAACTCTCGTAAAGCGGCCGGTTTGTCGATATCGAGACCGATATCTGGGTCCGTGCTGAAGAGACGGCTTTCGGCGACAGCGGCGAAGAAGCCGGAGTTGAGTGTCAGAGTTGTGCCCTCAGGTGTCTGGCAGATACGGAGCAGAAGGCTGAGAGCTGTGTGGAAGTAGGCGACTGCTGTGGCGAGCTCGTCGTTGTCGCCTGAGAAGGAGGAGGTGACGTTGCCGATGCTTTGGTCGATGAGGACCGGGATGAAGTTGAGCTTCTCGAGCGCGCGGAACATGCTCTTGTCGACGTTGGCGAGATGGAAGAGGGCGACTAGCGCATCGAGGAAGAGGAGTGACGAAATGCGGGTGATGCCGCGGCCGGAGAAGGCGTCTTCGGTTATGACGGTGAGGAGGCGGTCGCCGGTCGTTTGTACGAGTTGTAGGAGTTGACGGGCGTTGGGGGATGCTGTGGGTTTGCCGTTGGTGGTGGTCGTGAGTGGGAGTGCTACGAGGACTGCACAGCAGATCCGATAGCAGACGTCACGCAGGCCAAGGCCGGTGCTGCTGTCGACGATGATTTTGAGACAGACGCGGAAGGCGGACAGAAGTCTTTCGTGCACGAGACCGGTGTTTCGTGAAGGTTCGCGGGCCGAATCTGATGAAGTCGCAGCTTGGACCAGTGTCAGCGTGAGTTTGGCAAGCAGCGCAGCTGAGTCGATGCTATCTGCCAGTGCCTTCTCCAAGCGTGGGAGGACAGCTTGAAGGCCTTGCACAGCTACGGATGCGGACGTTTCTGGGTCAAGACCAGAAGATGTGACGACGAGGGAGAGAAGATCTGCCCAAGCTTCCAGTGCAGAGAGGCGGGCGTTTTGGATCGCACGCCAATTGTTTTGACTTGTGAGCGACGCACAGAGAGCTCGGATGTCGTCGTCTACTGCAATGTCCTCGGTCTGGTCTTTGATAGTGCCGCTGATCTGCATCTCGCGCTTCTGGAGTAGTAGAAGCTGTTCGGCCATGGGCACATCGAAGGCAGTGACGATCTCAGGGTCGTCCTTGAGACATGAGGCGAAGTCCATATCTTTCATGATCTTGCAATTCGCGACCAGCGCGGGCTCCGTCTCCAGATCAAAGAAGTCGAACAAGTCGAAGATCGACATGATTGGCGTCCGCTGGCCATCAGGACCAGTGCTGTTGCCAAGTAGTGAGGCTGTTACTTTCTCCTGGACCGAGAACATCCGCGCTTCACTGACCTTGCGGAGCTCCAGCGCAGCATACTCGAAGTAGTTTTCTCTTAGAAAGAGGCGAGCTTTCAGTGCCGCGGCGGAGCTGTCCAGCAACAAGGTAGGGTCATTGAGTAGCTTTCGGTCCCACAAGGTTGTCGCAAGCGCTGGAAACTGTTGCTCTGCAACCACAAGAAAGAAGTCCATCGCTCGGAGGTTCGGCAAGACGATGTTGGCTGTCAATGGAGCCTCTGCGAGCTTCAACACAAGATCCATACAGCCCCTCTTGAGCTTCAGCAGCCATGACACATTGTCAGTTTCGATGGCCGAAGGCGCTTGCACTGCACATAGCACAATGTGGTGGAACAACGACTGGCTTTGGCTGAAAGCGCCATCGGGCTCAATATCGACGGTCCGAAGATGGCACGTGAAACCTAGTAGACAGTGAGCCACTGAGGGGCGTCCACCTGAGTTGTCGAGGCTTTCGTTCAAGACGTCGAGGATCGCGTTCGCCTGAGCGACCTTAGGCGGCTGTTCGGGAGAGTCAAGATCGCCGGCATCCAACTCGAAGAAACGTAGTAGTTGAATGGCGATGGCATCACTGGCTTCTGACAACCGGCCCACAAGCCGACTGCCGACGCGAACACTGCTTCCCTCGCTGAATGGTGGTGGATCGCTTAGCTTTCTCGACTTGCAGAGCTTTTGCAATAAGCTTAGTGACTCTAAGCTTAGGCTAAGGTTGTTGCTGGCAGCGAAGGAGACAAGATCTGTCACAAGATCCAGCTGGCTCAGAATGACTTCGTCGTAGGAGGCTAGCGAGGCGTTCGCATTTGAAGGCGACCGGCTCTGCGGGTCTTTGCTGACAAGAGGGCGCACAATGTCGAAGTATGTGGCTTGCAGCTTCATAGCGAGGTTGACAGCCTGGACAGCTTTCAGTGTTGCCTGGACACGAGGAGAGTCCGGACCGAGCTGGTTAAGGAGCTCGATATCTTGTCGGATGACATGCGCAAAGGCGTGGATAACGTTATTATTGAACATCCAGTCCATCACTCGTGCGAATGGGTGCAGCCGTATGTACGTAGCCAGGGAAGAGGTCCGGATAGCAGCGTCCACATTGATGTTTGTTGCATTTGCGAGGGCGACAAGATCCTCCTGGAATGTTGACAAGCAAATGCAGATGAGTTCCAGGCAAGTATAGCGCAGGACATCTATCGGCAGCCGGTCGCGGTCGACCATGATGACATCGTCAGAGCTGGTGGATCTGAACACAGGACCAAGCACGAAGTCGATGTAGACTTCGATGCCACCATGCCGACTTTGGGCACCAAGACTTTCCGGGAACGAGATGGCGCCAAGGTCGAAATCGCCAGTGTCTCGTGTGGGAGCGACTAACGCATTGAGCAAGTTCACAAGGCCGGTTGCTGTTTCCGGATTAGCAACGTAGTTGTTGAGGTATTTCTGCTCCGTGTGTGCCAGGCGCCCATGGCGAGGAAGACTTGATCCGCCGCCAGATATCCAGTGATCCAGCAGTGCCCACATGCCCTCGTTGACCTCCGGTATCTTGTCTGTGAGTAATGCGGCGAGCATATCAAAGCACACGGCATGTATCCGAGAGTCATTGCCGGTTGACGCAAGGTGGAATAGTGTTTCGCCAATGTGAATGCTCTGCTCTCGTAGGATCCAGTTTCTGGCATCTGGACTAATTCTGCAAAGATGAGCCGCTAGACGTAGGTAGGACTCCAGCATGATGTAAGTCTCTGACTCGTCGTAGCTTCCTTCGACGGCTGTGCCATTCTGGTTTGGCGCTTGCTGTGCATTTGCTGGCTTATTTCTTACAGCTAAGGCATAGATGTCCAGCTCACTGAAGATCTGGGACCAGCTGACAGAATACGACTTTCGCAGTCTTCCTCCGGTCATGGTGGTGTCCTCTCGTAGGAACAAGTGAGCCTGATTTCCGGACTTCTCGTCGTTTGCAATTGCTCTCAGCAGCTCGCAGAACGCTGCCACTCTTGGGGTCGGGAGCCTCCGCGAGGCCCATCGAAGGAAGCCATAGAGGTTGCTTTCCTTGTCATTCCAGAAGTCCTGCGCGGCTTCAGGACTATCCTGGTAAGCGTACGACATGATAACCAGGAATCTTTCAAGATCCAGCTGGTCCTGGTCGCCCGCCTCGGGAGGTCTGGAGAAGTTGGCGCGTCGCTTGTCGTCTTCGTCCGCCTTCAATCGGCGCAGAGCATCCGGCATGTTGGCGACAAAAGCATCAGTGAGAGACTGCAACTCTCCCATCACTAGGGCAGCGAACTCTGACGATGCAGAAGTGGCGTCGATGATAGGCGTGTCCTCCATCAAGAACCTCACCAACCCAACTTTAGCAGGGTCATACCAGATTTCGGGCTTGAGAAATTGACATGCGAGCAGCAAGAAATGGAATCCTTTGTCCTTCACACACTCGAAGAAGAGTTTAGTCCGCTCCTCTTCTTCTCTCTGGCGATCAGCCACTCGAAGAGTTTGTGCACTGGTGGGATCCAGGAAACGACTGCTGTATTCCGAAAGCCAACATATCGTTGCCGCAGCACGGACTATCGGCAGCTTCCACGTCATCCGTGTATTGCCGAGAGCGAACAAGCCATGAATCTCCTTTGCGATCTCGTGTGTGGTGGCCTCGTCGGCACCATAGAACGCCGCGCCACTGGTGAGCATCGGAAGGTAGTGAATAGTTATGTCGTCAAGAGCCTCTCGCTGAGTCGCCTTCGTAAGAAGCGGACGATAGTCTTCGCGAGACGAGTAGCCAGCACGGATTAGATACGACAATATGGCCGCGAGACACTCGTGCTGTTGCACCAAAAGAAGTCTCTGTGTCACCAGAAATTGAGCCATCGGCCCGTGGATAGATTGTCCGGTGAATGCAACCGTTTGTTTGTGTGCAGAGTTCTTGTCGAGGTAGCCCTCCACCTCAGAGAGCGCATCCAGACATTTTCGAAAGAATAACGATGCATCAGCTGGTCGTCCTCCCTCTCCTTGGACCACGTTCCGCCCCAATTCCTTCAGGCCTTGCTCGTCGCCAGATTCCACATCATCCACAGACTGCGAGAGAAGCAGCCGTAGGCAGTCTAAAATGACGTATCGCTCATCGTGAAACCGGATGATCGCACGATATGATGTCGTCGACTCCATCTGGTCTTCATACGCAACTCCCACATCGTAGCATCGCTTCGCCGCCTGCAGCTCATCCAGGTCAAGCTCGTCTGCGACTCTCAGAGCCGCGGTGCGAAAGCTGTCATCGATGCCATACTCCGTATCATCAATCTTGATCGTGGCCGGTTTCTGCGCTACCGGCGGGTCCAACGTCTTCCTGCTCTCGTCATTCTTTCTCTTCTTGTCCAGCAGCCGCCGCAGGTCCTCGATGCTGCCGACAAGCTCCGCCTCAAGCCTGCTGAGCGCGTGCATTCGTGATTCCGTGAAGGCGATCAAGTCACGCCTGAGGCTTTGAAGCCTTTCCATTGCTTCGTCGGTCTCCATATGAATGCTCGGGTTGGTATGTTGTTCAGATGTTACAGTGTCAGCTCGGTAGCTGGTCGTACATTTTCGTGTGAAGTTCAATACGAATCTATTTCTGTTTCGTGAAGTTCATTGTGAAGACCAGAGACACGCGACTTTTTGCCGCTAAAGCACGGGAGCTAACTAGACCGGGACTAGAAGATGGGACTTCACCTGTACCACACATCTACAGCATTGACATCACTTGTGAAGTATTCGGCAATCTTCCTAAGGACACTTCCATCGCCGTTTCTCCCGTCTTACTGCAGTTTCCCGCTCTAGAGAACAGCAAAACATCTTCGACTGCACGAGCTGCTACGAACTGCTTTTACAACATCAGCTTCGACGTGCATGAATCCCGCATATATGATCAAGCAGGAGTTCAACGTCCGCCATGAAGGGCGCGAAGGGCGAGAAGGGCGAGAAAGGCGAGATCACTCTCGCGGACGCTCTTGAGCAGGTGGAGGCGAACAGTGTCAAAGGCCGCACGGATGGCCTTGCTGACCTCACGCACATCCTCCGTGCCAACACCCGAGTCGAGACGCTTTCGGATCCCTCTTTCCACAGGATCTATGAAGCACTCTTCCGTTTGACCGTGTTGGAGCAATCGGCGTATCCGAAGACCAAGACCAACATCACCCGATCAACTGCAGAAAACCGACTTTCGGCTTGTGCATCTGCACTGCGCCTTGCTGTAGAACGCGGTGTAAAACTCGTCAAGCTCAAGACGGTCAAATCTGTCCTTGACCATGTCGCTGAGACTCTGGTACTTCCTGGGGGCAAGTTCTGCGAGCCGATCGCCCTGGACTATGCGAAGTCCATGAAGGCACTGCTTAGCTACCCAGCACACGTAGAACACCTGCCACAAGCCGAAAGGGAGCGGATCTCACTTTTCTGCCTCGACTGTGTCAGCCAGGCAAGCTCGGATTTCGGTGACGATGATGCGGCGCCTGGTGCTGAAGCAACCTCAATTGCCGGGACTTCGAATGGCCACAGTTACCGATCTTCTCGATCCCAATTCAAGGAGTCTGGAGGCTCGCAAGGAAGTCGCTCACTGGACAGGCAGATTGTGGAAGAGATGGTAGCCTGTCTTGCCCTCTTGACAGCTGCTCCCAACAAACGAGGTGGCTCAGCAACATCCACTATACTCTGGGGCATGATTGATCTTCTGAAAAAGACCACTTCTGTTGCCCGTGCACATGCAGACGCTTTTGACGTGATCAACAACATACTGGGAATGGCTAGAGTCGAAGATATCGGGCTCACCCGGAAGGCTGTCAACCCCTTGATACGACTCATTCGGTTCTACTGGCCTAACAAGTCCTCTGAAAGACTGAAAGCTGAGATGCTTAAATCCTTGCTGTACTTGCGTTCGTACATTGTGTCTGCACTTGTCGGTGACGACGTCACTGCTAGATCAGAGATGAAAGGGCTTCTTGAAGTCATGCGATCTGAATATGGAAAGCGTCAAGAAAAGGAACAGCTTCATCTGGAGGACTTACGGTTACATGTAGGCCAGCAAGGATATCACCAGATCGGTTTCGGCATCTTTAATCTCCAGAATGGCAGCGCTCGCAGCGAGGCCAATTGGGCCACACTGTACATGATAGCATCACTCTACAATCTGCTATCAGGTAGCGAAGACGATCGAACTTTGTCCGGGGAGGACGACGAGGATGACATCAATCCACGACCTCGTAAGCGACAGAGAACTACGAATGAGTTTGAGGCTCTCATTGGATTTTTGGCCAGTGACACTGTTCCGTCGCGACTTGGTGGACTTCAGGCACTGACGTTCATGGCTCAGCAGGCCAAACTGTCCAGTAAAAGAATTGGCACTCTTGTCGACAAACTTTCGTCCAGCTGCAACGAGGAGAATTCATCTATCGCGTCATGGGCGCTGCTCGCTCTGACCGGCCTTGCTTCGCAGGTTCAAGCGTCTGACGCACGACTGTCTAGCCGCTGGGCGTCTGTGTGGCAGCTTGCGATACGCGCTATGAATAACGCCGTCACGTGTCGTGCGGCGTGCCAGCTTCTACTCGTCATGCTTCGTACAGACATCGCTTCGCCACAGAACATTGGCGACCTCAGCCGCATGCTCACGCAGTCTATCGAAGTGGCAGGACCTACCACACTCGCAGATTCGGCTCTACGCCTTTTTTCGCACGTCATCAAAGTGATGCAACGAAGCAACCCAACATCGGCGTCTGCGGCAGCCGAGAGCATGATCAATTGGCTCTTTCGTCACTTCGTCCCAAGCATGTCCACAGACAAGCGATATGCCAGTCTCCACAGCTCCTACGAGCCTGCTGACATCGTTGAACTCGTTGACTGCTGCCTTGGTCACCCTGGCCATGCATCGACCACAACCTGTTTCCCTGTGCTTTCGGCCGTCGGCGGTGTCTGGTCCATGTGCGCGGAAGAAGAAAAATTACTGGACTATCTACTCTTGCTGCCTGATATCGCTGTTGCAATCTACGATATGTCCGAGCCCTTCGAAGTTCCGCCAGAGTCGCTGCGGTCGAGAGCCAGTTGCGAAACGACACTCCTGAACCTCTTGGTCGCAGAGTTACATCGAGCACAAGAGCTCTGGTCGGCTCTGATACGCGAAAGACCTCTAGGCATCAACATGGACATGTTCAGTACGTTGTGCAGCTCCGTCAGCGTTGCGTCTTGTGTGGCCTCATGCAGCTCTTTCCGGGACGAGCGGAGACAGACCCAGCTACAGCGACAAGTTCAAGGATTATTCGACCAAATGGTCGGATTTGCATCAAGCCGTAACTGCGACCAAGAGAAGGTCGATTCGATGCTCATGGTTTTTTCTTCCGCATGCTCGAAGCTGTTGACATCTGACGCACCACCACGTAAATGCGAGGAGCGGCTTTGCAAAGCCATACACGATGTGTGTGAGGCTCGAAGGGGCATCGAGGAGACTAAAGGAACCCACAACGATGACACTATGGACTTCGAATATGAGTACGACTCTCAGGATAGCAGACAGGGGCCAGCGTCAAACCCACTACAGGACCTCAAGCACGAAGCAGCAGCCGGGTACACTGTAGCCTCCATGCGTTCAAGTGTGTCGATGTACGCTGCAGCTATCACGAAGCTCTTCCAGGATTCGTCTACGTTACGCTCGAGCTCGGCATCCATGGTCGATTACATACTATCACTTCCTCCTGACACGATTCTATCGAGCCGTTGCGTCGTGTCACGATTGCCAGAGATTGGGATCGATCTACTTGCGGAAGATGCGGAGCGGCTTTTAGAGCTTTGCACAGAGGATGTCCTCCCAGCATATCTTTACGAGAGGTCCGAAGTGGCTACTGGTGTGGTACTCGATATCATGTCAAGCCTCGTTTCGCTGTGGACTAGCCCTGCTCGAAAATCCTTATTCGATCTGGGCATCGACATGTACGCGTGGTACACAACGACGGCTCTGACTGGTGGCGTCCTATCGCCGAAAGTGCAGAAACGTGTTGCTGTTCTCTTACTCCAACTCTGTCATGTCAACACTGAATACCCACATGACAGTGACGTACCTTCCGCCAGGACGAGCTTGTTCCAGCTTCTCCAGATCGGTAGTATTACGGTACTGTTCGATCTGGCAGGTCGCATCTCTACAATTTTCGGCCTTTTCATCCTGTCCAAGCATACAGATATGTTCGATGACCTGCAAAGCAGTCTTCCGAAGGACACCGAGTGGGTAGAGGGCGTAGCGATGCGGCTTTTGTTCCTCGCGAAGCTGGCATCTTCGTGGCCTTCGTTGCTACGACAATCGGTGTTCTACATGTTCGAGACCGCTGGGCTTGTGCAAGGGTCTTCCAAACATGCTGCTCGTTGCATCTCAGAGCTTGCCGGCGGGCTCAAGTTTGCATCACCTCAAGAGCTGTTCCACCTCTTCGCACCTCAACTCCTCTACACTTGGTTTCAGACGGAGACTCACACGATTGATGGCCTGCCCTTCTCTGCTTTCCAGTATAATTCCTTGAACGCCATGATTTTATACAATCGCACCGAGATCACTGCTCAACTCTTGATGAGGGCCAATGACGAAGGCATGCAAATCGTCGCGGGTGCCTTGGACACGACAGTGTCTGAACTCGCCGTGCACTCCTTCATAAAGTGTGCAGCATATTGCATCGGGAGGGATCTAGAAGCCCCTCCAGGTCAGGACGAAACAGGTCGCGAGGCTCGTTTGCGGAAACTAGTTGGAAGGGAGGCATGCAAGACTTTGATGGAGACTCGATCACCCGCCATCATCGCGCAGTTCTATATTTCGGCTCAGCTAGCCGAGAAGGATAGATGGTTCGAGAAGCGAGAAGACTACGCACCTGCAGCTCTTGCACTGGCTGAGATCAAGAGAATCAGCCACTCAGACAAGCCTTTACCAGCACCCCAACAGCCAAGCTTCAAGGGAAGAGCCCTGTGTGATCAGATCTTACGACTGTGTAAGAGGACATCACAGAACGCGATTCAACCATGGGACTCTTCGTCGTTTTCCTTGGCTGCCCGGATGCTCATCAATACAATTCACGATGCTCTTGGAACCCTGCACACGTGTCTCGTGATCAGGAAGCTGCGCCTTCTCATCTGCATGAGCGGCGATGTGCCTTTCTCGGGCTTCCCCATCGAAATGCTAATACATACGTTGAGGCCGTATTTGAGCGACAGCCAGTGCGCCGACGATGTCATCGGTATCCTGCAATATCTGTTTACTCACGGCCAAAAACATCTCAGGACGATTCCAGCCTTCCTTTTCGGCACCATCACACTCATCATCTTGAGAATGCGGCAGCACTCTGCTGCCAGACAAGAGAGTACAACTCAAGAAAGCCAGCACAAGCAAACGGTGCAAAAGATGCAAAGTTTCCAGGCATGGCTTGTCGGCTACCTACAGAAATGTCTTGCGGCCGCCGAACCACGTCACGCAGCAACGTATGCAACACTCGCAAGGGCACTCGGTGCGGTGCAATTGCCTGGCAATGCCCAGAAAGGCAGCCCCGAGAGCTCATTGATGCTCTTGCTTCTCGAGCAAGATGCGGTCGATCACGCTGCTCTCCGAGCTTCAGATCGGAATGAGGCGCTCGTTCTACTATCAGAAAACTTCATAGCGCCTTCCTCGTTTACGGAAGACTGTCTGTCCTTGGACGAGGAGTGCGTGCAGATCGCACAAAAGATATGGACAGCTACGCGAATTGCAGGCATGAGCGATAGTTTCCTTTCGTGGGCAGCTGGTGTGATTGGACGAGCATATGCGTCTGCTGGCCTTCGTCCCGTCAGCGAAGCCACCTCGAAGCAACGTCTCGAATCCCCCGCTTCAACAAAGTACGAAGGCTTGGCGAGGTCGCAAGCCGCCGTTGCTAACCGTCTCGCCGCAATGCTGCACTCGAGAGAACGCCACGAGGCAAGTTTAGCAGACTACACCTTGAGGAGTATCGAGCAGTCCTTCCCGGGCGCAGAAGACGCCATCGCTTTCGAACAGATGCTGCCTGATGCAGTGGTGCGTGCTGTAACGTCCGGCACATACGGGTACGTGCCCGACTTCGCCATACCGCAGACAGCTAAGCATGATGGTGTTGATACCATCCAACGCGTGCTAGAATCTCCTCGCGCTATACCCCTGGGGCGATGGGTGCAGAAGCTCGGCCTGGTGCTCTGTAGCCAGACATCGAATGCTCCTATTCTGTCGGTTCTAGGAGCCGCGCTGCAGCACGATGCTGAGCTTGCCATGGAATTGGTGCCATACATTGTGCATATGCTACTCGTGCGCGAACTCGATCAAGAACAAGGACTTCGCGCACAGCTCTCAACAGCGTTAGCAACCAGTTTCGGAATCCCGGACATTGAGGTTCAACCCAAGCAGAAGTATCTGCTGACTCTGCTGCTGTACCTAAGAAGCCAAAAACTTCCGAACGAAAAAACGGACGCCGATCGTCTGCACTGGCTCGAAGTTGACTGGCTAGCCGCAGCACAAGCTGCAGATAGATGTGGCATGTTCACCACGGCGCTAATGTTTGCGGAATCTGCCGTCCAGCCTTCACCGGCTGCCAGAAGGTCTTCGAGCCGCGCATCACTATCGCAGATCTCAATGGCACAGATACCTCAGGAGCTACTTCTGTCCGTGTTCAAATCCGTGGAAGAACCCGATTCATTCTACGGGGTCGAACAGCCTGCCTCGCTCGACTCGGTGCTCGAGCGCTTAGATTACGAAGCTGACGGCTACAAAAGCCTAATGTTTCGCTCCGCCCAAACCAACACAGACATCCAAAGTTCGGGAAAAATCAGCCCTCACAACAACCGCGGACTAATATACTCACTTTCGTTGCTAAACCTCGACAGCCTCACTTTCGCTCTGCTCTCTAGTGGTTTTGAATCTGCCCAGTCGTCTGCTGAGCTGATGGAAACCGCTCGCCGATTGCAACAATGGGATGTAGCGGCACCAGGACAAGCAACTTCGAACGATATCACCAATTGTTTTTCGGCGTTCAGAGAGCTCAGTCGAGTCGTTGACACTACATCAGCAGTCGGGAACCTGGACACAATAATCATAGCCCATATGAAATCCGCCGGCGGTCTTCCCTCGTATCAATCCACAACCGGTTTTCTGGGTGCACTTGCGGTCCTGGTAGAGGCGAAATGCATCGTGGGCAGTCCCAGTCCCGATGCATTCTGTGTCAGTTGGGATCAAATACGCTTAAGGCAAAGGTGGATGAAGATGGCACCATTCGAAGACTCTCGCCTCATACTTTCCTGCCGGCAGACAGTTTTGAACACCGTACTCCAGAACAGATCACTGGTGGACACCTTGGGGCTGAAGCAAAGCCGCAAAGCCGAGCTTGAGAGCTTACTGGACATCTCTCGATCCGCCAGAGAACACGGTCAGCTCCAGGAGGCTTTGACCGCAACCAGCCAGTTGAATAGCTCCGTGCGGCAGGCGGCACTGCACGGCATCAAAGGCACTGCCGCGGCTATGTTGGAGACCGCGTCCGTACTTTGGCGCTCTGATGAACCCGACGCTTCCGTAAGAATGCTTCGAGACGCTGTTGATGCGCGCAAAGCTGCAATCGAAGACCTTCCAATCGATCTCTCAGGACTGCTCGCTCAGCTTGCACACCAACTGGCGGAAGCTCGCCTTGAGAAGCCGGATGACATACTCTCGAAGTATCTCAAACCCGCTATCAGTCACCTGCAAAATACCCGAGGCGAGGATGCCGGCAAAGTGTTCTATGAGTTCGCTTCCTTCTGCGACAGACAGCTTCAGAACCCTGGCAATATTGAGGACTTTAACCACATCGCAAAATTACGCCAGGCAAAAGAGGAGGAGGTCAAGGAATATGAAAAAGTGAAGAGGCCTGACAAAGACACTGTGACGGCTACCAACAAAGCCAGAATGTGGTTGAACATGGATACCGCTGACTACAAACGGCTCAGGGAGGCCAGGGACACGTTCCTGGAGCAGAGCTTACAGAATTACATGCTTGCCTTGTGTGCATCGGACGATCACGATATTTCAATCTTGAGGTTCTTCGCATTATGGCTCGAACATGTCGACGCCTCGAACGCTAACGAGATCGTCGAAAAGCACCTTCCTCAGGTTCCAAGCTGGAAGTTCGTAGTGCTAATGAACCAGCTGATGTCGCGCTTGGAGAACAACGGCACTCCATTCCAGACATCTCTCAAGTCGCTGATACGACGCATCTGCTCGGAACATCCATATCACTGTCTGCACCACCTGTTCGCAGCAACAAGGCCTCCATCGAAGACGGAAGACCAAGCCGCCATCTCCAGAACTCAGATTAGCCAGGACATCCGGCTCGAGATTCAGAACAAGTCCAAGGCAGGTCCACTGCTAAGAGGTGTCTTCAAGGCGAACAACCTGTTTAACGAACTGGCATTTGCTTCGATCGAGGACAACAGACCCGGCTCTCAGCTAGCGGTGCAGGACATGCCATCTGCTGCAGCCATCGCTAGGAACGTGCCAGGGCTCCACGTGCCTCCAGCGACCATCAGCATCGCTCTTCGACCCGATGGCACATATGCCGACATTCCCACTATCGTGAGATATCGCTCTACCATGCGAATCTACACCGGCAACAGCAAACCCAAGCGGCTCGATGCTATCGCCTCGGACGGACGTACCTATATTGAGCTTTACAAGTCCAATGATGACCTTCGCCAGGACGCGATCATGGAACAGGTCTTCGCCGAAGTCAGCAAGATGCTACACAAGCACAGGACCACCCGTCAACGCAACCTGCAGGTCAGGACCTACTGCGTTGTCCCGCTGTCCACACAATCAGGCATCATCCAGTTTGTGCCAAACTCAACGTCTTTGACGGACTATCTCTCGCCGGCTCACCAGAAGTATTACCCGCATGATGTCAAACACCACGTTGCTAGGGACAAGATCAAAGCACTCGAAAAGCACAGCACTGAAAGCAGGGTCAAAGAGTATCGCAACATCTGCAAGCACATGCAGCCAGTCCTTCGACACTTCTTCTTCGAACGATTCAAGGATCCGGATGAGTGGTTTGCGAAGCGCACTGCGTACACACGAACCACTGCGGCCATATCGATCCTTGGACACGTGCTGGGATTGGGCGACCGTCATTGCCAGAACATCATGCTGGATGAGAAGACGGGCGAGGTGGTGCACATCGATCTTGGCATTGCATTCGAGGCTGGCAAGGTGCTGCCTGTGCCTGAGCGTGTGCCGTTTCGGCTGTCACGGGACGTTGTGGATGGCATGGGCATTACCAAGACGGAGGGTGTCTTTCGGCGCTGCTGCGAGTTCACGATGGACGCGCTTCGGGAGGATAAGGACAGTATCATGACGCTGCTGAATGTGCTGCGATATGATCCGCTCTATAACTGGTCGATCTCGCCTCTGAGGGCCAAGCGAATGCAGGAGCAGACGGCTCGCTCGACTGCGGACGGAGAAGAGGGAGGGTCGAGCAGGAGAGAGCCGGATGCGGGCGAAGCTGATAGAGCGCTATCGGTGGTGGAGAAGAAGTTGTCGAAGTCTTTGAGCACTGCGGCGACCGTCAACGAGTTGATTCAGCAGGCGGTGGATGAGCGGAACCTGGGAACGCTGTTCGTGGGCTGGTCGGCGTACTGGTAGTGTCGCTTTGTGTCATATGTGGAGCGTCCGAGCGGTGTGCAATTATATGTAGCATATAGATGTTGATACGATGAAAGCATTTGAGAAGTATCACAGCTGCATGAGCATTGATTGTGTGCGGTCATGCTATACCTCCAGTTTCACGAGCGAGGCAAGGGTCCAAAAAAAGTCCCCCACTGACTCACGACCACAACCTCAGTTAAAACTGACTCACGACCACAACCTCAGTTAAAACTTTATGAACGGCCCTACCAACAACCACTTCCTGCAAATTCACACCGATCAAGCGAAAGAAAGAAATACATCAGCTGGCCTGCGCAGTAGTCCTTCACTGGAACCAGATGGAACGCGCGATTACCACGATACTCGAGAACAATACGAACTTTCACGAACTACGTCTTCACTGGATTCACAAGAACAGGATCAACATGTCGTCCTTTTGAGACTCAGTATGGCGCCTAACCACCGAACCGGCAGTGTACGATTACTGCAACCAATACCAAGTCCAGTCCTCAGAATATCGAGCGCGCAATCGAGTCCGCGAGATCACGAATTCGCTCTACTTCCATACCAGTGAAACCGAGTGATCCGGGCATCACTACAACGATGTCTACCGTCGCACCAGAAGTGACTGCGCCGAGCGCGGAAGACCAGAAAATCTCGCCGGCTGAGTTGAAGAAGAGAGCAAAGGCCGAGAAGCAAGCCAGGAGGGCTGCTCAGAAGGATCAGAAGCCGGAGGACGAAGCACAATCAGCTGAACCACAGTCAGCTGCGGCAACAGCGCCTGGTGTCAATGGCGAAATGAAAGCACATGAAACACCTGCTAGCGCACTGCAGCAGCAGCAGCCCAAAGCAGAGAAACCGCAGAAGGCGCAACCGCCGAAGCTGAGCAAGCAAGGCTCACAAGAGGCCGAGCCACATCACAAGCGGACAGGATCACAGGCGCAGCAAATGCCGCTCCGGAGACGACCCTCACAGACAGGACCACCAACAAAGGTGGCTCCCAAGAAGGAGAGCAAGCAAGTCGAGCTGTTCAGCCATCTCTACACACAGCCACGCCGCCACACAATTGAGGGAGTATCAAAAGATGTCCATCCCGCCGTCCTTGCACTCGGCTTCCAGATCAGCAGCTACGAGATATGCGGCAGCAGTGCACGCTGCGTGGCGATGCTGCTCGCCTTCGAGGAAGCTATCCAGGACTACACAACGCCGGCCGGAGCTTCACTAGCTCGACATCTCACTGCGCATTACCTGTCACCACAAATCGAGTTCCTGAAATCCTGCCGGTCGATCTCAGAGTCCATGGGAAATGCTATCCGCTGGCTGAAGAAGCTGATCGTGGAGATCGACCCGAGCACGCCTGAGCAAGAGGCTAAGGATGAGTTATGCGAGAGGATTGAGGTCTTCATTCGCGAGCGAATTACGATTACGGATCAGGCTATCGCGGCTTCTGCTAGCAACCAGATCAAGAATGGCTCTGTGGTCCTTACTTACGCCAAGAGCTCGATCGTGGAGAAGACGATCTTGGAGGCGCATGCGAAGGGCACGAAGTTCCGAGTCATTGTTGTCGATTCCAGACCACTGTTCGAGGGCAAGCAACTGGCCACGAGTCTAATGCACGCTGGCCTGGAAATCGAGTACCTACCTTTCTCGGCCATCTCGCACGCCGTCAAGCAGGCAACCGTGGTCTTGCTCGGCGCCCACTCCATGCTCTCAAACGGCCGCCTACAATCACGAATCGGCACAGCTTCAGTCGCGATGCAGGCTGCGAAACGCGATATCCCTGTTATCGTCTGCTGCGAGTCGGTTAAGTTCAGCGGCAAGGTCGCGCTAGACAGCATTGTTCTTAACGAGATTGCTCCAGCCGAGGAGCTGTTACTACCGACCCGCTCCACTCCATCGAAGCCTGCGCCGAAAGACGGCGATGAGGAGGCGGAGGCCAAGCCGAAGGCGCTGAGTGATTGGAAGGAGATTCCCCGTCTCCAGCTGCTGAATTTGATGTACGATGTCACGCCGGCGGAGTACATTCGGATGGTGATTTGCGAGTATGGGAGTCTGCCGCCGAGCTCGGTACCGGTTGTGCATCGGTTGGCTAATGAAGGGATGTGAGATGGCTTTCGTGTGCTTTCACGAAAGGGGAGGATATGCGAAATGCTCGGATTCTGCGGTGTAGAGGTACCCTTTCGAAGCGAATGCATGATAGTACTGCTACGATTACCTGATTCAGGAGCCATCACGTTTACCACAGCTATTTCACTGCTTCACTTCATTTCGTTTTGCTGTCGCGTCCTGCTGGTGTACCCAACGCGGTTAGCTCCCGCTGTCTCCCGCGGAATAGAGTTCGAGCCTCTAAAACTTTTGGAAATTGCGACAGTCAAGCTGTATCAGCACCAATTGTGACAATGCTCTGCGCAAGTAAGTGTCGCCCACTACAAAACGTGAAAAAGCACGACTGACCGTCAACCAGTCTCTGGCGAGGCGCCGCAAAACCCCGTCGTCTCACGCAAGTCCGGTCCGTCGCATCCACCTCCCCCTCGAGCTCTCACAGCATAACTTACAGTGAGTGTCACAGGCAACATCTTCGAGCGTCGCCTCATAGAAGCTTACATCTCCGAGAACGGCTCCGACCCCGTCACCGGCGAACAA
>JAABUW010004639.1_pt1 | contig 18509 bp, 30 predicted proteins | sample 5560081 | NCBI WGS metagenome assembly JAABUW01 (sample SAMN10711882, study PRJNA513363) | rock metagenome | isolation source: Antarctica rocks | place: Antarctica: Victoria Land, Knobhead sud | reverse complement strand
ATACCCCCCTACCATGGTGGGTGCTGCGAGGGTCGGACCGACCCTCGCAGCCCTCCAGCCCGTACTGCCCCTCTAGCGCGGCGTACCACCCCTCTATGGCTACCCTACTTCATGTCGATGCGCCGTAAGGGGGTGCCATGGGCGCAAACGTGGTCCATAGAGGGGTGTATGGCACCGTAAGGGGGCACCACCAGGGGTGTATGGCACCGTAAGGGGGCACCACCAGTGAGTTTCCTCCGCCGAAGGCCTGGTAGAGCCCCCCTACCACCCCTGCAAATTGTTAGTGCTTGCTCCCTGGTGGTGTTCGGGCGTGCGGATCTGCAACAGAAGGTCTCAGCAGGGTCTTTTGACGACAAGTGACCCCGTCGGTACCTTGACTCCAGCTCAGCGCTGCTTCACCGGCTTGCACGCAGATTGAAATTGCGAGCGAGGCAAGTTCCCTAACAAACTCATCAGCGGACAACGTAGCGACTGAATTTGCAAGGCTCGTCCTCTGCCAGTCCAAGAAATGCATTTCTTTGGCAAAGGAAAGGTCAGTCCGGCTCACCCTGCCTCTTTCCACGGTTGCATCATCTCCTGCCGTGCTACAGGCCACCTGCTCGTGGCTGCCAGGTCAGCTGACCCCGAGTTGTGTCAGAGGTTCATGTTGACAGATTGAGCCAGCATATGGCATGAACCAAATGGGCTTCCACACGCCTGCCATTCGCTCATCGGCTCAAAAACACCCAAGGAAAATGAAGCGGAAGTCACTGCGCAGCTTGGGACACGGCGATGGCTCAGAAGGCCAAGCACGTCTCGTCGGGCCATGCCGACAAGGTGCCGGAATGCTCCTTCTGGAAAGCTTTCCGCCGCCGGCGCTGTGACCAAGCGTGCTGCACACTGGCCAAATGCGGACAGGCCTTCATTCTCTGCCCGCCCTGCCAACTCTGCCATTGGCAGCCGGAAGGGCAGAGCAGCGGCGGCACAGGACAAGGCGGTCCTGTGCACTGGAAAATTCCTCACAATACTCGTCGAAAAGCAACAATGAAACCATCCATAATGCACCGATGTAGGATGCGGGCGGCGACGGCAAGTTGCACGTGCTGGCGGTGCTGCCACGGGGCGGCCACGCCAGGAAAGACCCTGAGGTATATATGATATATATTATATATATGATATATTTTACAGATATGTGCACGGCAGGCAGCTCGAAACAAATTGGAGGAGTCTTTTCAATCTGCTTTGTGGGCGCTGGGCAGTGCCTCCTAAAAAATTGCTTTGCTATTATATACCATTAGAAAAAATTTGGAGCTTTTGCTTCCTGAGACTCCCACAGAATGCTGGCAACAACTTGCTTTCGCGGCACACCTCTTCGATCCTGCGGGGCCTGCCGCTGCTGTTCCACGATGGGCCACTTTACAACCCTCGTTCGTTTTGACACCCTCGAGATTGTGAGGATCTCGATGAGAGCATGGTGCAGCCCACCTGCTGCCGCGCGTTGGAGTGTGCTTTGTTCATCTGCAAGCTTTTGTTGAACCATGCATGGTGCAGCACACCTGCTGCGTGGAGCACGCATATGCGCTGGGCCTGACAGACTGGGCCAAAGGAGCACGGCGCTTGAGATGAAGGCCACAGTTCATTTGTAAGTGTGAAAATGTTGACTTTCTCCAAATGCAGTACACCTGCTGTGTGGAACACGCGCTGGGCCTGACGAACTGGGCCAAGCAGCACGGCATTGCGCTGCTGGCCACCAACGACAAATCCCCGCCGCACTCCAGTGAGTCCCGCCATCACCATCACTCACCAGATGCAACATGGCGTCAGAAGCATCTGCGATTTGGGGGGAGGGTGGTAAGGGAGTTGATGAAAGCGATGGAAACTGAAGAGCACGACAGAGCACCTCAAGGGTACGAGTGCAGATGGGCCTCAGCCAGATACGATGGAGCAAGTGTCAAGTTGTCACAGATCATCCACAAGCGTCTGCTAGAACATTACACATGTCGCTGGTGCTGCATAGTTCTGACGAAAGATCCACCATTTTTCTATTGCTGACCGATTTCCGTCCTTGTCAGCTGCACACGCGTGGCGACTGCTGCCTCGAATCGGACCGGAGCCTTCACGTGAATGCACACCCTGAAGGCATACCCTGCTGACGCAGGGTATGGCGGCGATGTGTGGCCGCGTGAGCCGGCGCCTCACGACCACATGTGGCGCTACATGAAGCACAATGCGATGACGCCGCACATGGCTGCCCTGACTACAGAGGCGCAAGTGCGTTCGCCGACGATTTTTTCACTTTCCTGACCCGAGGCCTGGATAAATTTTCAGTTTCTTCTGTGCTGGCACTGTTTTGTGCACACGTTTGGTGGGCGGCGGTGATCTGGACGACTGGTGAAATGACCTGACCAGCAAGAGGTCTCATCAGTGCGAGCCCACAGGTGGCACCGGAGGTCTTGCAAACCAAGACTTGTTGCTGCTCTTTCCACAGCGCAGCATTGCCGCACCACAATGGTGCGTCTGCAAAGGCTTGGACAGGCCGACGCGTGAGCTGCCTCACATCCGTGAAACGAAACCCCGACTGTCCGCCCCTTGATGACTGTTTAATCACAGCAGTGCTACTCGGAGGGCGTGCGCCTGTGCCTGGACCGCTGGACCACTGGCTGGCGGGAGGGGCTAGTTGTCGATGTCAATTTCTGAATGACGGCCCTGTCAATGCAGGCCTCCTGTGCGGAGAGCGTGCGCCTGTGTCTGGACCGCTGGATGGCGGAGGAGCTTGGCTTTCTGGTTTTTGACGCCAGCTTCCTTTGAAATCAAAACCTGACATCCAGCTTGATGCTTGATCATCTGCAGGAGGGCGTGCGCCTGTGTCTAGACGCTGGCTGACGCGCAAGCTCCGGTTCGCCTATGCATAAATCCAGAACTCATCGACACCTCAGAAACCTGAATTTTCTTTCACCAGACGCAGGCCTGCTGCTCGGAGTGCGTCCGCCTGTGCTTGGACGCCTGGCTGGCGGGCGAGACTTACGTCTCACCAAAAGATGAGATGTCATGCAGAGTACAGAATCCGAACTCCGTCTTGCTCCCCCAAATGCAGGCCTGCCACGCGGAGGGCGTGCGCCTGTGCCTGGACGCTCGGCTGGTTGGGGAACTTTGGTTCAACTGACTGTCGCGTTCGAAGTGCCTCACAATGTGCGTTTCGGTTATCTCAAAGAGTGCCCTGCCATAGGCCAAATATGCGGAGGGCGTGCGCCTGTGCCTGGACGCCTGGCTGACGGGGGAGGCGCTGCTACATCGTGCGCGACGGCCAGCTGGCGCCTGCGTACTGCTGAAGCGGGCAACAACGAGCACCAGATGGTGCATGCATGCGGAATGATAGGAGGGGCGTTCTGACCGGCGTATAGGCGGCGCAACCTGGCGGCGTGTTGCCTGGATGTCCAGCGCTGATGAACGTGGGCAGCGGGTGCGCATGTTGCCGCGCAAGTTGGGTCTCAGGGCTGCAGAAACGAAACAGGAAGCCGGGTTGAAAGGGGAGAACTTCCTGCGAAGAGCAGAGAATGAAGATGGGAAACTGGGTGTTGTCACGTGTCGGCGGTGGCGTGCACCCGCTTGCGTGCACGAGGTCTTGTACGATGGGAGATTTTGTCATCATTATGTTTTGTCTTTCAGATTACGTTTCAGCTCGCACCGTCGAACTCTTATCATGTCTCCAGCTGTAGGCTAACCTCAACTAATTGCCAATGTGGCGCCGGCCAACAATCTCGCAAGCATCTTGGTTGCACCTTGCTTGGTTTGAGCCCAACTTTTCCAGCGATGACAAATCCGTGTGCTCCAGCGATAACAAATGCGTGTGCAGTCACGTTCACACACCTTTGGGACTCCCAACACACCTGGGGGACTCCCAACACACATGCCGCACCCGCCCTTGTGGGCCTGATCCCCGTGGCAGCCCCCACTGTCATCACTGCCGCACGTTAAACGACTCACAGCGCATAGGTGTCACGGACCACCCTCGCTGAGCTCCGGACACGTGGCGGCCAGCGCCGCCTGCCGCGGCAGCCGCAGGCACAGCGGCGCACCCGTCACCGGGTGGTCCAGGCGCAGCTCCACGGCCCACAGCGCCAGCCGCGGCCCCGGAACACTCTGCGCTGATTCCTCTGCCGCGTCTGGCTCACTGTCCTCGTCTCCCGCTGGCCCCACGAAAGATGGCGGACGGGGGCCCTCCGCCGCATCGGCAAATGTGTCTGCGCGCCCCGCCGCCGCCGGCCCTGCTGCCGCAGCTTGAGGAGGACCATCAGCGGCAGCGCCGGCCGCCGAGGCGCCCACGACCCCTGAGGCGCTGCCTGCCGCCACTGCGTTGCCGGCAACGCTGCCAGACTGCAGCACTGCGCCATCGCCCCGTGCCGCCCGCCGGCCAGCGGCGGCAGCAGCAGAAGCAGCCACGGCGGCAGGCAGGCCGCCAGTGTGCGTGGTGTCGCCCCAGATGGGGTGTCCCCTGCGCGCCAGGTGGCGCCGCAGCTGGTGCCGCCGGCCTGCGCGTGGGAGTGAGCAATTGGACTTTCAGCTCTGAAAACGGCGGGAGACGTGCGGCCGCAACTGTTGAGCATCCTGCAATGCTAGGCAGTCTTCTCGTGCTGCCGGTGTCACATAGTCAGAGAGCAGACCTGCACGAAATTCGTACTCTCTGGACGGATTGCGGCGGGTGTTCCAGTCACACACCTGTGTGCGGCCACAGGTCTAGAATGGTGACATCCTGCCCCGCATGTCGTGACCTGTCGTGCCGCGCAGCATCGCCGCTGCCGCCGGCCACTACTGGTGCAGCCTGGCCGCCGCCCTGCCGCCCTTCTGCATCGCCGTAGATTGCGCTGCCGTTCGCCGCTGCGTCACCATCACAGACCGCACCGCCAACGATTGCGCCGCTGCTGGCTGCCAAGGCGGCAGCGGCGGCGGAAGGGGCCGCCTGCGCCGTGGCCATGACATGAGCAGGAAGGTGCGCAACAGCCGCCCACCGCGTCACAGCCGGCTTGCCGCTGATAGGCTCGTCGATCTCGCCGCTGCCCTCCATGCGGCCATACACCGCCGCCCGGTACCGCTTCTGCACCTTCCTGTCGTGCAGAATGTGCAGGCGGTGAGTATCACGAGCAGCAGCCCGCCTGCGGGCGCGTCCAGCCTTCTTGCAATTCCTTCTCAGAATTTGAAAACACGAAAAAATTCACCTTTCTGCAAAGGCGCGGGTGAGGCCGCGCAGGCCGGGCAGCGACTTTCCGGCCAGCAGCAGCCCGCCGGTGGGCGCGTCTAAGCGATGCGCGTGGCGCGGCCGTGACAGCACGCCCGGGGCGGCGGCGGGAGGCTGGCAGCTGACCAGCAGCCGGCTGTAGGCGTCCAGCGGGCCGCCGCGGCAGTTGCTGGAGGCCTGCAGCAGATACAAGGGAATTGCGTGTCGGGGTTTTGCTGATGGCGTTGCAGCGGCGAGGCTGGCCAGCACCGATTCTGAAGGCCTCCATAATAAAGCTGCGGCACGCATTAACCACCACTGAACCAACACCACTGAATGTACTCCGCACTTCGAGAGAACGACCGAGAGAATGACGGCTGTTGCGCATTCAACTCCCCACCTGGGTGGCGATGCCCTGCGGCTTGACGATGCAGGCGATGTGGTCATCTTCGAACACCACCTCCATGGGAGGTATCGACGCCTCGCGGGAACCGCGGACCTGCGGCGGCGCCGGCTGCACCCGCTCCCGCACCTCCAGCAGCTGTCCCGGCCGCACCGTCCTGCGCGAAGAAAGAAGAGCGTCGTCAGCAAACATGCTTTCGATATAAATCTGCACAAAGCCACGGCCCGGTATCAGTGGCGGCGCCGGCTGCACCCGCTCCCGCACCTCCAGCAGCTGCCCAGGACCACCTGTCCTGCGCGAAGCAGGATCAATAATTGGTGCCGTGACGATGTCGAAAGGGGATGCTGACGTGTCTGTGGGACAGTACAGGTGGCCCCTGCCTCGTGTGCCATTGGGCATGCCAAAGCTGCACCGCACGCCACAGCTGCAGGCCAGCCTGTGACCTACCACTGAGCTTCCACCATGGTCCGCCACCAAACCAGCCTGTGCGGCGAGGGAGAGTGGCACAGATTGGAGTGAGGCAGGAAACAAAAAAACGGTGCTCAGGGATCTGTGATGTTAGGTTCTTGGAGGCTCATTGCTGCGCCTTTCCAGAGGGTGTTTTGCTCACATGTCCGTCTTAGCCTTGCTGCCGTCGAGCAGGATGTGGCCCCGCCGCACCTCCCGCTTCGCGGCCGTCACCGTTTGAAAGCGCTCCGGCAGCAGCGCCGCCAGGGTGTCTGCCACGCGCGTTTCCCTACCCTGTTCGCCACCGCCATAGTCGCCGGCTGCTGCCGCCGGCACGACGACCGACTCCGTCACACCAAACAGCTTCAGCTGTTTCGGAGCCCGTTTCTTCTGCTGCTTTTGGTGGGGCTCCTGGCTGCTGCTGTTGCCGGCTGGTGCTGCGGCGTCGCCCGCTGCCAGCGGTGCGTCGCCAGTGGCCTGTGCGAGACTGCTTCCAGAAGCATCGCGCGATGCTGATGCTGCCGTGTGTGCCGCCTGTAGCTGAGCCTTACCGGTAATGGCCGCAGCCACCATGCGCAGGCGCGGGCGGGACACGGCAGCAGACTTGAGCGGCGGCCGTGGCAGTGGCTGGTGCTGCTGGATAAGGATTTGGGTGTCGGAAGCGAGGAGATGTTGGCGCATCAGATGTGCATAAGTATGCAATAGCGTTGCTGCATCGACTGCAGATTGGCCGGATTCACCGACATGCGAGAAAAAAGGTGCTGACTCCAATACTGTTGCTAGACGTGCACGACGAACAGGTGCGTTGCAGAGGATCAGTCGTGACTCACAATGCTATCTGAAGCTGGTCGCTGCTGCAGCTGCATGAAACAAGGGCATTGTCGTAGGAATAACGCAGCCTTGGTCGGGTTTCTTAGAAAAAGCAAAGCACTCCGACAGTCCGGCTTCATTAAAGTTCCAACGTTCTCCTGCCCGACCAGAAAGGACACGTCCACGAATCTATGTTCTGCAACTCAATAGCAGTGTCCAGTCTTCATCACAATTTTCATCAAAATATAATATGTTTGCCGCGGCGGCGGAAGCCGTCCGCAGCAAAACATGACGACACGACGGCGGCAGTGACACTGCTCACATTGTCTAACGATTCAAGTGATAGTTCCCTTAGTATGGCGCTGCCTGTCAACCGGATCGTGCAGATTGTCTCAACCAGAGCCGATCCTGCTCAGAATACGTGCGCCGGCGGCGCACAGCGCACACACTGCTACCGCCAGTGACCTGCCTCGAGCTTTCTGACCCTGAGGCATTGTTGAACCTGAGGGCTCCTGTGGCTCCAGCATGTTTGAGCTCTGTAAGTCTTCCGGCAGTGCAGGATGTAGCACCACTCCTCCCGCTTGTAATGAGGCTCTCCGCCCCTTTCATTTTCCTGCCTTTTTTGCGGGCTTTTTTGTCGGCCGCCTCCGGCTGGGTTTTCCGGTAGGCCGCCTCTTGCTGGGCTTCTTCTTCGTAGGCTTTCTTTTCGTGGGGCGCTTCTGCAAGCGTAAACTTGCCATCGTCAGTTAATCCGCCAGCGTGCCGACCAGCAGGTGCCGGGCTGGTGCAGGGCAGCCATGACCTGTGCATGGAGATCGTGGACACGACCATTCAGGCAGCTGTGCGGGTACAAACCTTTGTGGGATTTTTGGTGGGCTTCTTAGTGGGCTGTTTAGTGGGCTTCGCAGTGGGCAGAGTCGGGCGAGCTGTGGCCGGCGGTGGCGGCGGCGGCAGCGGCGGGAACGCAACGGCACTCAGCTGCGCCGCGGCCGTGGGGCACCCTGTGAACGGCTGCCCATTGCAGCTGCACGCAGAGAGCGCACGTGAGTGCAATGCCACCGAGATGTGGACTGAGAGCAGACTCATGCGAGAGTACCTGTCCTCCGGGATGCACTCTGCAATATTCCGTCGGCAGTTGAAGACGCCAAGGGTCCCTGCTGGTCTGTGGAGATGCGCAGGCAGATGCAGCATGACACGTTCGTATCTGCGCAAGAGCAAACAATGGACAGCAAAAGGATTCGCAATAATATACCCGCAGCGGTTGCATGTTGCGAGACAGTAGCCGCGTGGCGCCGATGGCTTCGACTCCAGCATGAATGTGGCGCAGCACTGTCCAAAGCCGGCCTGCCAGGCGAAAACGGCGATATCAACAGTGAGAATGCTTGCGTCCTGGTCCAATCAACCGGCGAGAGTAGCTGGCGAAGCAAGAGCAGCAAACACGACGATCGCTTCGTCTCCAGAGCACTTGCTGTGCGCAGCTGTAGATGCCGGGCTCGGGCGGCGAGTCCTGGCATGCCGCTGTGCAGTTATACGGGAACGGCGACGCCGCGCCCTGTGTCTGCCACTCGACCAGCGCCAACTTTGTCGAGGTAATATTGAGTGGCAAACGTGCTGTGCTGGTGCATTGCATGCGCTCTGCCATGCGGCAGACGATGTGGGCAATGCCAGGACAGCTGTTCTTGGTACAGCGCAAGAGCTTGCATGGCGTACAGCAGCAGGGACGTCGTGTGTGACATATAGCAAAGATGATCAGGCAGGCGGGCCGACTCACCCGCGCCAGTGAGTACGCATTTTGAGTCAGCATTGTCGGTCCGCCTGCCTGCGTTTCAGGAACAATGCAGCTCAGTTCGTTCTGCTCCTGTACAGATGAGGGTGTTCTGCGGGTGTGGAAATGGTGTGCCGCAGGTTTGCCCACTCACAGCGCAGTTTTGCGAACCTACTGCATGGCCTCCATTGGTCGTACCGCATCAAGGCCACGGAGCAAAACCGAACAGGAGAGGATCAAGCACTGATCCTTCCCAGCACGCAAGTCAGTCACACCTGGGCGTAGTTGAAATCGAAGTAGTTGTCGTCACCTCGTGCTCACTAGTGAGATTGATGGAATGTACACGCAGAGATAACTGTCGCACGACGCAACCAAGACTTGCGCCTTCGTAACGGTACAATTCTTCCTGTTGACAGCGCTGACAGCTGCGTCTCGTCACTCCTCGTTTGACCCATACCTTGGTACTATCTTTCTTTCGGCGGGGGCAGCAGCGGCACCTCCATGTGGACAAGTTGGGAAGTATAAACGGGTTGGCACCTTGCACAGCGTATTGTCAGTACTGTGCAGCCTTGCCTACGAAGGTCCAGGGCTGATTGGCGGCGCAAGCGATACTTGTTACAATGAAATGGAACACCCAGCTGCTGCAAGAAAATGTATAAGCCTGCTCAAGGTGAATCTGCTCGCTCGGCTTGTACGCACACCTCGCGCATTTCTATTCGCCTCCGAGGCCAGAAAAGAATCGTCTCTGAGGCAAGCCATCTCCTACATTTAAACACTGATCAATCGATGGCTGAAACGCACGCGGGTCGCATTGCTCGCTTCCTCATCGCCTCGCTCGTGATGTGCGCTCCATCTCGACTCGCCAGAGCAATCAGATTGATCGATGGCACAGCCCTGCGCGGCAGAATTTGCACCCCATAGCGCCATGTGCAATTGGCAGCACTCTGCTTCTCTCCCCGCCATGGCCCCGCTCCTGTGGAGCGGCCATGAACGACCTCCAATTTCAACACAACATCGCAACGACCACTGTTGGCCTTGCTGCCTCTTCCAGGCCTCGGCGCCTGCCGATGCGCCTGCTGCCGCCGGCTGCTCGCAGTTTTCCGGTTGATCAGCCCGCCTGTGCGCGGCAAGCTGCTGCATCGCCTCGCTGTTGGGGCGCCTCCGCTGCGGCGCCGGGCTAGCTGCCTTGCAGCCTGCGGCCCCCTCAACTTGAAAGCTGCCGCCCGACCCGCAGCCATGCGCCGGCGCCACGCCACGCGACCCGCCTCAGGGTCTAGGGACGGCGGCTCCCTTCTCCCGTCGCTGCAGGCGCACGCCGTCGTCGCAGGAGTGGCGGGCGGGCGCCCTTGCAGCCCAAACGCTGAGCCCGGCCCTGCGCCAGCGCCGCGGCGTTCGGCTTTATGGCCTCGAAGCCCGCCTCAGGGTTTCGAGGTTCTTCATCACTGCAGGCGCGCGCCGTCGTCGTAGGAGTGGCGGCGCGGGCGCTCGCTGCCGCCGGGCGGCGCCTCAGCGGCGCGCCGTCGCGCATCCGCAGCTGCCCGCCGCACCAGGTCGATGGACCTGCGCGGGCGCGACTGCGGCCTCGGCACCTGCAGGGACCCCGGATCCGAAGTCACAATGCGTTTCAACACGGTGGCAGCTGCCATCAGCTGCCACCCGCAGCTGCCGTCACTCGGAGTCCAGTCTCCCATAGATCCGCCCGCAGCATGTCGGCAGCACCTTCACAACCGAGCCCGCTCTTTCTGGCGCGCATGACAGCTGCAGGTGGGAACAGAATGCGCACCTCGGCGACAGCAGCGGCGACGATAGGGTCGTAGTAGGGACGGCAGACCTGCACGTTCAGCCCCACCAGCCGTTCCAGCCCTGCCGCCAGCTCCCGGGTATCATCCGCCACCAGCTCCGCGCCGATGGAGCGCAGCACCGCCGTCGCCTCCGCCGGGCTCTGTGCACACACAACAAGGGGATTGATCATATAGTGGGGTGGAACAGAAATATGACAAGTAGAGAGAAAGGTTTCAAAATTCTGCCGCCACCTCCACGCCGGTGCATCGCAGCACGGCCGTCGCCTCCGCCGGGCTCTGCAAATGTGCATTCCAAGAGTCTGCCTACGCGTTTTTTTGGCCAGTCCACAGATTTCTGCAGGCTGCCTGCGCGCGCCTCCTGCGCGCGACACAAGGAGTCCAAAACCTAGAGGCGCCAGGCAGACATGACCAGAACGACAGAGGGCGCTTCTCCAGCTGCGGCAGGTGCAGGGCGGCAACGACGCCATACTCCACCTTCAGGTACACCGGAGTACCAGTGATGTACCTGTGTTGAGCGCGGCAAGCGAAAGGGCCGCCAGTGCAAGGCCGCCACGCTGCAATGCACTTTGTGATTCACCAGGCCGTTGCTGAACAAAAGAGTGAGAAGGGAAAAGTGAACAACCCAATTTTGATTGCCCTTCCCAGCAGCAGCAGGCGCGGGGCGGCCACAATGCCGCGCTGCACCGATACACCGGATCGTCGGTGCTGAAGATGCAAGACAACCTCAAGAGCGTGAAAACCTTCAATTCCCTCACCTTTTCCAGCAGCAGCAGGCGCAGGGCGGCCACAATGCCGCGCTGCACCTTCTGGTACACAGGGTCGTCGGTGCTGAAGATGCGAGCCAGCAGGCGCCCCACCAGCTCCCGATCGCCGCCGCCTGCGGGGCCGCCGGGAAGCGCTGTCGTCGCCGCACAGCGCGCCTGGTGAGGGCGAACAGAGAAACGTCATCACCAGGATATCAGACCTGCTGGCGGCCCACCAGCCGCCGGTCGCCGCCCCCTGCGGCGCTTCCCAAGCATGCCCGACGTCCGCCGCGCGCGTCCAGCCTGGAACATCAGGAACAACAGATTCGACAAAACAGAATTGGTGACCACAACACGATTCAGCAGGCGCCCTGCCAGCTCCCGTCCGCCGCCGCCGGCCGGGCCGCCTGGCAGCGCTGTTGTCGCCGCGCAGCGCGCCTGGAGCCTGGCAAGGATACTCAGTTTCAGGTCAGAAGTGTGAGGCTTTCTATGAGAGCTCCCGTCCGCCGCCGCCGGCCGGGCCGCCGGCAGCGCCGTCGTTGCCGTGCAGCGCGCCTGGAGCCTGGCAAGGGTACTGAAATCAAGTCAGGAATGTGGCGATGTCAAGCTCTCGGTCGCCGCCGCCCGGCGCCGCTTATCGCGCACTGCGCCTGGACCAAACGACCTCGCATGAGTGTGTAGTCGAAGTGTTGTCGGAGAGACGGCGCATATCTGCTGCTGGCAGCGCGCCCCTCGCAGCATTGCTGGCGCCATGCAGTACGCAGCGAAGCTGTTTCAAGGACTCAAGCTCAGCAAAAACCTCACACGAACCAGTGGCATTCATCAGTGCAGCTGCATGACCATACTGCTATTTCATAAGAACCTCAGCAGCCCACCTGCAGCAGCGCGTCCAGCTCGGCAACCGGCAGACTTCTGGCTCCATGGCGGACATGAATTTCCGAGGTCACAGGTTCCAACCCTTCAATGCTGAAACACACCTGCAGCAGCGCGTCCAGCTCGGCGACGAGGCCGGGCATACTGACGTCCGGCTCCGCCAGCAGCTCGCTGAACCGGTCCCGAACTGCGCCGTAAAACCTGTCGCGCACGATTGAGATGGCTTGTGAAGCAGTCGAACATCTGAGCTGTTCTGGGCTCGGCATGTGGAGCGCGCTGAACCGGTCCCGCACTGCGCCGTTGAGCGTGCCGCACAGGGTTGCGGGTAGCAAGTCAGCACCGACAAGGCATTCCAAAGAGGGTATCTCGCTGTGCAGCCGGCTCTACAGGCAGCAGCAAGCAGCAATAGGGCACGAATGTAATATCAACAGCATCTGATGACACAAGAGGTCCCGACCTGCGATTTTCCGGGGAGTTGGTGCCTGGCGGCAGGCGCTTCATGGCCAGCAGCTGCGCGGCGATGAGCAGCGCCGCCGCCACCAGCGACAGCCGCTGCAGCTCGTTCTGCGCCGCCACCAGGCGACCCCGATCCAGCAGCAGCGTCTCCGGACACTCTGCTTCCCCGACCGCCACCGGCAGCTACGAGTTCAAGCGCAAGGACTATGACGGAATGACACTGTGCATGTTGAAACACCAGCCAGCGTTGTTGGTCCAGCTGCAGCATCTCAAAGACCTCGCCTTGCCCACCGCCTGGCCCTGGTGGAATCGTGCTGGTTTGTATTCGGCAAAACTTGATCTGCAGGTTCTGCGTTAGGTCGACTGCTGCATCGACACAATGCGCCCAGAGCATCAGTGCGACTGCGATGCGCCAAGCAGAGAGACTGCAGGCTTGCGCTCGTGCAAGCCAGCCAAGGCAGTCTCGTGCAAGTCAGCCAAGGCAGTCGCTCGCTGCATGTGTTGGCTGGCCCACTTGCTCTGCTCGAGGGGCGTTGCTGGGCGTGGCGCTCACCTGCAGCAGCTGCAGCACGCCCTCGACCACGGCGTCAAAGACGATCTGCGAGCCGCTGACGTGTGCCGGCAGCACATCCTCCTGCAATCACGACGTCAGGAATAGGCTTCAGGGCCTGCAGAAGCCACGTGTTGGTGAGCAAGAGTAACTGTGCAATGCTCCAATGCGAGTTCTGCCGCTTGCCGTCACACCCAGCAGGCAGCTGCGCATGCCGCACTAAGACGCAGGCGCATGAGCCACTGCAGCGGGCCAGCTTCGAATTCAGGGTTTCAATCTGCAGTCCTGTCAAAAGAGGCCGTTCAGCGCACCGTCTGCATGACGTTTCGCAGCCAGGCGGCGGTCTTTGGCAGCGCCGTGGCCGGGTCGATGCCACGGGGAATCGCGCGCTCAAAGCGCCGCCGCTCATAGTTCACCCCGGAGCGGCTGCCCTGCAGCAGGTCTGCAGCGCAGCGAGAGATCTGATGGGCAGGGCTGAGCAGAGCAGCAAAGGTGTGCAGCTCGAGACGCGGCGCTCGTAGTACCGACACGGGACCGGCTGCGTCTGCGTCGTGGCAGGGAAAGGTGAGTAACTTGTTGAGCCGAGCAGAGCACGAGTAGCAATGGCACGCTCGACGAGTAAGCCGAGCACGGGCTCGTGGGCCTTCAGTGATGAAGGTTGCTAGGACGGCATCGTTTGGGTGTTCTCGCAATGTTGGCGCGGCAAGCGTGCGATACGCTGCATGCGCAGCAGTGCCTGCCCTTGCGAGAACCACCATCGCAGAGCCGTCCCCTCCATACGTCTGGACCCTTGCACTGCCTGAACCTTGTTTGCCCATTCCAGTCGTGAATTGTTAACAAAGGAGGTGACGCACTGCGCAGCATCTCGAGGCGTGCGGCCGCCATGTCCTCCTTGAGCCGTCCGATGCGGTCGTAGACGAATCGCGCTGCGCCAACGACGGCGGACACAAGCTCGGGGACCAGCCTCAGAGCGCCAGCGCCGCCGCCGCCGCCATTGCCCAGGTTGTTGCCGGTGGCGGACTGGCTCCCCCGGTGGCTCTATGCGACCAGGGACCGAATTGTCAGCCATTATCTGCAGGCGATCACCGCAGGTGGCTACGGTTCTGGAGAGCCTGGCAAGCTGAACCTGAATGGTGGGCGCATGCCCAACCCACCATATGACTGGCGCTCACGCGCAATGAAGCACACAACCTGCCACCTGGCTGTGGCACACGAAGTGAGTGCAATTCAGACAAAGCTGTTCAAGTTCAATTCGAAGCTGGAGCGTGGCAGCACAAACACGAGGACAAGGCTGCCGGGGCGCGGCGGCGGGGGCCGATATCTGTTGTAAGGTGTGCGGACAGTCGCTGGTACACAGGAGACTGCAGTGCACGGAGCGCAGCTGCACGGGGCCAAGGCTGCCGAGGCACGGCGGCGAGGGATTGGACACATTTCCAAGCAACCGTGTTCGAGCGGGTGCAAACAGTGGCACCTGCACGAGGCCGGGGCTGCCGAGGCGCGGCGGCGGGGAGCGCGGGCGGCCGGGGTAGGCGCCGCCGCCGGGCGCGGCGCTGGCGGCGGCGGCCACTGATGCCACCGACATCATGATGTTGGTGTCCAGCCGCGCCGACGCCGTCGCAAAGTTGCTGAGCGCCTGCGAGCATTGGATCTCAGAACCCTTGGTGAAAAGGCCACCAATGCCAACGACATCCTGTTGTTGGCGTTCAGCCGTGGGCGGCGCCGTCACGAAGTTGCCGAGCGCCTGCGGGCAAGAATAGTCCTCGAGCAGCAGCCCAATCGATCGCAATGGACATCCCATGAAAGGGGCAAGGGTGCAAAGGCAGTTGGGGGACTAGCCAGCACATCCACGACTACATCACGAGGGCCAAGTTTGCCGTGTGCACGCCAGACCATTTTCCAGCAGCAAAACACAGGCCTCGGCACCGCCCTCGTGTGCAGTCCTGTGCATGCTGGGTAGCCGAAACCCATAACAGCAGCTCCGGCTTGGCAATGCGTGATCTGAAGCGCGCATGGTGATGACTGCTGCGATTGCTCGTGTGTGGTTCTGCCACCATTGTGTCATTATCAAGGCCGTCGCGGCACCACAGCCGCGCATGACTCTGACCATACATCCATAGATCCGGTGCCCCTGCCTCCACAGGCGCACTCAGGGACATGCGGTGCGCGTGATCCAGAACACACCAATGCGGCGTGCGTGACGGCAGACGCCGTCGCACTGGAGGTGATGCTGCGGGTGCTGCCGGCGACGGAACGGCTGCCCTTTGTTGCGGCGCCGCTGTCGCTTACTGTGCCTGCTGGCGTGCCCGGCTGGCTCGGGCCCATCCGCTGCTGCTGCTGCTGTGGCGACGGTGGCGAGTGCCGAGGCGCAGCCGGCCCCGGCGGCGACGACGGCAACGCGCCTGCGGCCGCCTCGGAGGGGCTGATTGTGCCGCCGGTGATTTCCAGCCGCAGGTCCACACGCTCCTCAACAGGCGCGCCTGCAGCGAAATTCAATGGTTCAGGGTTCCAGGTTTGAGGCCTGAACCTCAGGAGTGAGGACGTTGCAGATTATTTTCCACGAGCACAGCCTGTGACTGAGAAAGGCCAGAGGCGCAGCCAAAGCAATGGAGGGTCCCGGTCGAGGAAATTGATCTAGACAGGACGCCCTGTGCACATCGTGTGCTGCCGGACACGCCGCGCTGCAGCATGGCGCGCTGCAACGCGCAACCCGCAACCCCCCTTGAGTGCCGGGGGCGCAAACCTGTGCTGACGGAGACATCATGTCGAGCGCCGCTGCCGCCTTTCTCGACCGGCACCGATGCCTCGTGCGCCCGCAGCTGCACCCGCACCGCTGGCGGCGAGGGCGGCGGCGCCTCGAAATTGCGCCGGCCCTGGGGCGTCTGCGGGCGCGAGGGCGGCCTGCAGCGGGCAGCACGACGCGCGGTGAGGGGCACATGCGGCCGTCGCAGCAGCAGCAGGGTGGAAGGGAGCGAGCTCAAAGCGGAATCTCAGTGACAGAATGGGGGTGTCCCTTGCACGAAATGCAGGTGCTGCTGCGCAGACAGCCCCATAGCGACAGGTCGGTGATGCCGGGGCCGAGCGACAGAGCAGAGGCACCATTGCGCAAATGCTGCGAGCCCTCCCGTTTCAGGAGACACTTCATATCACCTGGACATATCGGTGCTACTGGGGCAGGGCGAGGGGCCCGAGGCCGCCTTGGCGCGAAGCAGCGCCGCGTTCTGCGCCGCGACGCCCGCCGAAAAGCGTTCCTTGATGGCGTCGTATCCCTAGATAGCAAAAGGGGCCTCCTTTGTGATCATGTGTCATTGTGCTTGAATGCAGCAAAGGTCTCACATTTCTGGAACCCACCACCATCCGGTTGCATTGGCGGTGCAGGCCAAGCAGATTCCAGATGCTAAAGTGGTCAGCCACAATGCTTGGCTGCGGGCTTCCTACCGGGCAGGAGAAAGACCATGATATACAGATGCAGTGTGCAGCTTACGAGCACATTGCACCTGGCGGGTGGCCTCGGCGCGGGCTGGCGCCTCCAGAGACGCGACGCAGTGCGTCAAAAAGTCGAACAGCTGGCGCAGGTACGTCGGGTCGTACCCCGCCTCCAGCCGCTGCGCCACGTAGCTCTGCGGGGGATGGCCAAGCGTGTGGCGTCAGAAAGTCTCCAGAAGACGTACCTCAGCAGGGCAGAACATGGTAAAACGTCAGGACGCTGGAGGCTAGCTGCTGCCTGTTGCTGTAAATCTGTTGTGTCCCCACCGCCAGCAACTGCGCCATGTGGCATTCCATCGGGCAGCCCCAGCCGCTGCCGCACTGGGAACCCTTTGGCAATGGTGTTCATCCGCTGCAATCTTCCCGTCTCCAGCGAGCGCGAGCGCACCCAGGCGAGCGATTGGGCTGCATCAGCTCTGCTAGCCGCTCGTGCACTTTCACAACCTTCCGGGAATCGGAAATGCAGGCTTCGTGTCGGAATCCACCGATTCCAGCTTGTCGTCCAGCTCGAGACGAGTCTCAGGGCCCCATTGGGCGACACTAGGTCCAGGCTAGATCCAGGCTGCTCGTGCACTAGACAGTGATGTGGAAAGACGCGTTCCTGGTTGCAGTGTCTGTCAAGTCAGCCCACCGTCTCCAGTTTGTCGTGCAGTTCCAGGCGCAGGGCGTGCGCCTCAGAGGACCCAGCGGGTGGCACCAGTTGCGCCAGCTGCTCGCGCGCGTCCGTCACGAGCGCCGCCAGCCGCCTCCACGCCGGCGGCGCCTCGGCTAAACCCTCGGAGAGCACGTCCCAGAAGGCGCGCTCCGCGACCGCGCGCAGCTGGAGACAGACAGGCGATCACTTGATCCTATATTTTTGGATTGGTGAATGTGCTCATGTGTTCACTCTAGTTTCTCATATGCTTCCCTGCTGCCGCCATGCCGGCGCCTCCGCTAAACCCTCGGCAGGAAGGGCCGGAACACATGTTCCGCCACCACGCGCTGCTGGGGAAGTACACATGGAATTTCAGGCATGAGCCGGCCGCAGGATTGTTGCCTGCTGCTGCCTGCCCTGCAGCTGCTGCAGCTGCACCGCTCCTGAGTGACGCTGAACGCTTCTGGCCCCCCTTGTGACATCCACAGCTGCTGTAGTGAGACAGTGTGAGGCGTCCACTGCTGCATCGACGCTCGCACTCGTGGTCGTGCCTCCCTCTGCCCCCTGCCTGTCACGAGCCACACTTCAACTTTAGAGCGCCGCACACACCTCCTCGAGCGGGTGGGCCTCCATCACGGCGGCGCCGCCGCCGCGGGCATGGCCGTCCTGGTCTGCGGGAGACGCCTCGTCGCCGCCATCTCGCAGATCCGATGCCCGGATGGGCTCCTTGCCTGCCGGCGCAGCAGCACAGGAACATGAGGCAACATGCCACTGCTGGTGACGCGCAAGGGCACAAATATGTTGCGCATGACAGTTGCAGTGACGCCCGCGCCATCAGGGAGCCAGGAAATGGGAAGCTGTGTTGTGCTGCACCGCTGCAGCGCTCGCCCTAGTTGCAGTGAGCGCTTTCCAGGGTTTTGGCATGCCAGCAGCCTCCCGCGTCTGTCTCCAGCGCAGGGGTGGAGCAACAGCAAGAACAGATGGTAGGGTGGTAGAAGACACACCAACCAGATAGCCGATAAACACACGGACTCACTCTGCAGCAGCAGCTCGTGCACAACGTAGTCGCGCTCGTCAACCTCGTACAGGGTGGCCGTCCCCGACTGCTTCGGCCGCCGGCCCTTGCCGTTGCTGCGGCGCAAGTTGCTTTTCGCGCTCTCCAGCGACGCGCGCCGCCCGGTGTCGGCCCATGGCAGCGCGTCTACTGCCGCGGCGGCCGCCGAAGCCGCCTGCAGAAGAGCAGAGGATGCCGTCGCCTGGTGATTACGATAACACCCAGCTCAGAAATATGCGCAAGAGCAGACTGGTGGGCGACACATACCTACCCATGCCCATGCCCGTACACGCATACC
>JAABUW010004636.1_pt1 | contig 18516 bp, 17 predicted proteins | sample 5560081 | NCBI WGS metagenome assembly JAABUW01 (sample SAMN10711882, study PRJNA513363) | rock metagenome | isolation source: Antarctica rocks | place: Antarctica: Victoria Land, Knobhead sud | reverse complement strand
ACCACAGCAATGAACAAATTATCGTCTGTCTGCAACGTCAAATGAATTTACTATGATTGGGCTGATGGTCTCAGTGGATATGATGCATTCACTCATTTGATCATAACGAATTCACGGGAAATGGTGGATGAAGCCAGATATTTTTGTATTTCTTGGTGCTTTGGGTGAGCATATCGCTAGCGCGCCGAGCTTAGATCAACGTTGATTGATCTTCCCCGGTCGGTGCCTCAAATAAAGCCCACCGCAGCGCAACTTAGATTCTCCATCCACCGCTATCAACTCGAACATCCACATCCAAGTCATCTACCCACGACTCATCTCTGCCACATCAGCTTCTAAAGCTTACTTCATCTCATCAATACCATCAACATGACTGGACGTAAGTCATACCCCACATCATCACCGTCTATCTATGATGGCAACATCCTCCTTCAAAGCACCCTCACTAACGCGTCTCCACAGGCGGAAAAGGTGGAAAGGGTCTCGGCAAAGGTGGAGCCAAGCGTCACCGAAAGATTCTCCGTGACAACATCCAAGGCATAACCAAGCCTGCCATCCGTCGTCTTGCGCGTCGTGGCGGTGTGAAGCGTATCTCAGCCAGTATGTCTTGCCTTCTTCCAACCTCCATTCATTCCCAACAACAACCTGACGCGCATCTCCAGTGATTTACGAAGAAACCCGCGGTGTCCTGAAGACCTTCCTCGAAGGTGTCATCCGTGACGCTGTCACCTACACTGAGCACGCCAAGCGCAAGACCGTCACCTCCCTCGATGTTGTCTATGCTCTCAAGCGACAAGGCCGTAAGCTTTTCTTCCAACTGCTATCGCGTCCTTCAAAACATGCTAACATAAACATAAGGCACACTGTACGGTTTCGGTGGATAGACGCGTCACTCATCTCCTTTTCACGACTTTCTTCATGGCTCGTCACATACCAACATCATGAGAAGCATCGGTGGACATCTGGTGGCGATGACTCATGGGGCCTTGCGATGTTCTTTTTGTTTTCGGGGGTCTGATTTGTATCATAGGCTGGTCATAGGTGGCCACGGGGAGTTGTAACTGGCTGGCTAGCACGGATTCAATGATACCAGAATTGATCCTTCGAACTCAGTCTTGTGTTTCTGCATTGTGCCTCCAACGTGTGACTCATCCCAAATGTTCCATCCAATCTCACTGCCGGCTTGCTCGTATCGTCAGCGGAACGCCTCTCTCTAACCGTCCAAACATCCCAAAGTAAACCATCGTACCCCAAAGATTTCCAAAGTAATGACTCACAAGCCCACATCAGCTGCTCTTCAATCTACAAACAACCCTTTCCCTCCCATGCTGATTCCCCCTCTTGCGCGACCAGTGGCGAATCTCCATAGCACCCAAATCAAACCGTGCTCCAAATCAGATCTTGAAAGTAATGAGTCACAGCCACACGCCCATCGACCCCATCTGTAATCTCAAAACCCCAGCTCGTATATCGTGGCAAAAGCCAATCCAATATCTTACCTGTCTTTAACGTGGCAGTAAGAGCGCAACTAGTAATGCATAACTACCACAATGTTTGGAAAGGAACCTGTGAACAGATAGATCATCTTTATTGTAGAAATCTATCAATCAATCCATTAATTAGTCGCGCAGCGTTGTAAATAAATAAAAATTGTAGACGTTGGTGCTTTGGCGACCACGATTCACAAATTCTGGATCTCCACAAAATCTTTATAAATCTCTATAAACACACAGCAAGCGTCCCAAACACTCTTTGCTGCCATCTGCGCTTTCGTAGATTATAACCCCAAATCATGATGGTTTTATTATTACTGAAGGAAATACCATAATTTGCGTTTTTAGATGCGAGAGTTAAGACATATCGTAAAATGAGTGTAATTCTACGGGAAAATGTCGTAATGGGATCAAAAGGGGTGCAAATGATTCTCTGGGGTTTGGAGAGTATGATTGGATGGGAAGGGGGTTGGGACTGTGTTGGAGGATTGGATGGTTGGGGGGGGGATGAGTTGCGGATGGGGTTTTGGGAGGAGGGTTAGGGTTGTGTGATTGGATACTTCTTACTGCGAAGGGGCGTATGTGGGAGAAAGCCCTTCTTGTAGGGGTTTGAATAGTTTATTTTAGCACATTGTAGACTTTTGTTTTACGTAGTCCTAGGTGACAAGACTGTTGCAATTTTGCGATGCCTTTGTTCTCCGTATGTGCATTATATTCTTCAAAGACTGCGTCTTTTTGACTATCACCTAACCGAGCGAGCCACCATTCGGACCGGTACCTGTCAGCATATTGAGATTCTCTTGCAGCCTCGGAGCCGTATCTTGGGGCATACCCCCTGGAGCTCCGGCATTGCCGTTAGCTGGCGAACGCTGCTGGTACTGCTGATACGGTTGAGCTGGTAAGGAAGCTTACCCTTGGTTGTGATACCAAGGTTGGGGCGGCAATTGAGCTTGCTGGCGAAAAAAGTTGGGGTTGATGTGAGCGCCTGGCGGGATGGCTGCGGGTGAGTGAGGTGCGGGCGGTGTTTGCTGGACCGGGTATTGCAAGCCAGGAGAGAAGGGTTGTTGGGGAATATAGCCCTGATGAGAGATTCCTTGAAGGTATGGATCTTGGTACTGATACTGTGGTTGCTGATGTTGTTGAGGATAAGGCTGGCTGTAGAGTGGAGGGTATTGATGAGCGTAGTTAGGATGCATGTGTGGCGGGGGAAATGAATGCGCTGGATAAGAAGGTGGCTGCACTGGTAGGTGCTGAGTCTGGGGATGAGAGTGAGAGCCGTTGCTCTGGTGAGACGGACGGGGCGGGAGACTGTTATTTGTAGGAGCATCGAAGCCGTTGCTTTGAGTTGTTGGAGACGACGATTGACCCATGTTTGGATGGGCATGTGAATGACCATTTCCACGAGAGCTGTCCTGACCTCTTCGATCAGGCCTTCCTCCTCTGTCGTTACCTCGTCCTCGGCCCCCTCTCCCTCTGCCACGATCTCCCCTACCCCTACCTCGACCGCCCCTATCATTGTCTCCACGATTGGCGTGACTTTTACTGGGTACATCTTGCCCATTCATCATCTCATGGAGGTTAGATGGCCTGGCCAAGGGTGTATATAAATCGTCGCTATCTTCGCCAGCATCATCATAGTTCAAGGAAAGCTCGGCAGCGTTAGAGGGCCTCGAGCTTTTGTTCGGGAGATTCTTTGGCGCTCCAGGCCTTGGTTGAGATACACCTAAGACGCCATTCTCGTGGCCATGCTTCGCGTCATATCTTGCTCGTTTCTGGAGCTTGACCTGGCGCTTATGCTCAGCTTCGGCTTCGTCGTCGCTAAATTCAAGCTCATCATCCCCAACTTCTTCGTCGTGTAGATTTGAGGCATCAGATCCCTTGTAGGCTTTCAATGGCTGCGTGAATACTGTTCTTGAATGCTGAGTAACGTAGAAGACTTTTGTATTTTGAGAAACACCAGCTTCCTCAATAGCAGCTCGATTGCTAAAGCGCACGGAGTAGTATGGTTGCTGGACCCGGCCCAGCGTCTCTGCTATAGCTCCGATCACAGACCTGTCTTCGAGGCAGAGCACCGATCCAGATTCTAAAACTTGGTACTCACCTGATGTATTTGCTTTGATCACGGCCAGATTTTCCACGAGATTCTCGACGCGACCCAGCTCCTCGATCTTCATATTTGCAGTAACAATTACTTGTGGTTTCGGCACTACGACATCTGGCTTCTCGTTCAGTGTACGCGGAACGTCAGCCGTCGTTTTTTCTTCTACGCCTCCATCCTCTGCCATAAGCCTGCGAGCTTCCTCCTCTGGGCTTAGCATTTCGTAGTCATCCGCGTCGTTGTCATCCTCGCTATCATCTGAAGAGGAACTGTCGGTCGAGATATCTGATGAAGACGATTCGTAGGGGGAAGAGTCTATTTCAAACTCCGCCTCTGCATTGGACTTGTTGGCTTCAGCAACTTCTTTGAAAGTCGGACTCGTAGGTCCCATGGTTTTTGGGGGTGCATCCACGGTTCCGATCTCCGTAAATAAGTCCTGCTTGTCATCATCGGCATCCTTAGTGACACTTTCCTCTTGTAGCACTTCCGTTTGTGCTTGCATGGCGGCATTCGGGCCTGTGTCTGTGGCATGCGGCTCCTCGTTTTTGGGGGGCCCATCCTCTTGAATTTGGTCTTGCACCAAAGTTTTTGAAGCTATGAATGTGGCCTCCTGTAGCCCTTCGTCTGTTTGTATCTTGCCGCGTTCCTCTGCCACATGCTGCTCTAGTGGCGCAACCCCAATTAGTACATCTTCCATTGGACTGCCTTTTGTGTCAGGAGATATGGTCCAAGGCACAGAATCAGTGACGCCCGACACGCCAGTGGAAACGACGCTTGTATGCTCCGGTGTGATTTCCTTCTTTCCATTTAACTCAGATTTGTCCCCAGGATCTGTTCCTGCAGAACCACATTGGCCTCGATCATTTGTAGATACGATATTCGCCGCTTCAACTACTTTGCAATCAAGGTTTGGTTCTTGATACCCATTCGATTGTGTGGGTTCGCCATTGAGCAACTTCAGACCAGGCAGATGAAAAGGTTTGGAAGTCGTTGAAGGAGGTAGTACTGCGTGATTTGGCGCATCAATCGGGAGGACTTTATCCGGATTTCCTGCGCGTGCTGCAGGTGTTTCATATAAATCCAAACGGTCAGCTTGCGGAGGTACATCATTCGGCATTTCTGGCTTAGAAACTTCCAGTCGCATCCTCTTTGGAGAGGGCATCTCTAGGTCTGGTTCACCATCCATAGCGAGTTCCTACAGGCCGAATATCCTCTATAGCGGTATTACTGGCATTGCATTGGAATTGACATACGGTAGCTCAGTCGTCATAATATGTATATAGCTCTAAAACTTTTTTGATATTTTGTCTTGGCATGCGTCTGCGCTAGCCTGGACCCTTGATCAGAAGGATTTAGAGCCTCACAACACTCTCGAACTTACGATTCCGATGTCCTGAGCAGTGGGGACACCTTGACAGCTACAGGCGGAACGATGGATGCCCAGACACGGCCAGAGGCTGTCACAACCAGGCGGCCTCTGAGGTCGAGCTTTGAGGACAATCACCGAGTCGCCAACACGATGGCCTTCTGCATGTTCGCTACCATTAACGTACTGGCTGCAATGCATGCCCCAATTCAAGACTGTGACGAAGTATTCAATTACTGGGAACCCACACACTACCTCAACCACGCATTCGGCCTACAGACTTGGGAATACTCTCCTGAGTACGCAATCCGAAGCTGGCTATACGTTGTGCTCCAGGCAGTACCCGGCAAATTGGGAGCCTTCTTCTTTTCGAAGAGGGGTTTCGAGTTCTATCTCGTCCGCACAATTCTTGCCCTTGTTTGTGCAGGTGCTGAATTGCGTCTCTTTCGCGCCATCTCAAGGGCCCTCAACTTTAGGATTGCAATAATCTTTACAATAGCCATGGTTACCACTCCTGGAATGTTCTATGCATCAGTGGCTTACCTCCCCTCAAGCTTCGCTATGTATACTTCTATGATGGGTTTAGCAGCCTTTATAGACATCAAGAGCGGATCGGGGACTAGCCAAGGCATCATGTGGTTTGGCATTGGAGCCATCGTCGGCTGGCCATTTGCAGCGGCTCTCATTTTGCCCCTGTTCACTGAAGAGTTGACTTACCTCTGGCTGACTGGACGTGTGCGTGAGGTAGCTAATAGAGTTTTTGGTGGAGTTGTAAGGACATTGACCATCGTCGTACGCAATTCTCTCAATTTATCTTTAATTCGAACGCAGCTGATAGTTTTAGCCGTTGCAAATGATCGTTGATCTATTCTTCTATCACAAGGTCTTGTTTGTGCCTTGGCGTATCGTATCGTACAACATCTTCAGTGGCTCGTCCCGTGGGCCTGATATCTTCGGCACCGAGCCATGGCATTTCTATATTCGCAATCTATTGCTGAATTTCAATGTGTGGTTCTTGCTCGCTATGTGTTCCGGTCCCATACTTATTCTACAAACAATACCTTACGGGAGAAGCACTGCACGAGGAAACAGCATTAAGGGCTTGGGGTTGATCTCTCCCTTCTACTTATGGCTCACTATTTTCTCGGCGCAAGCGCACAAAGAAGAAAGGTTCATGTACCCTGCTTACCCGTTCTTATGCTTCAATGCTGCGTTTACTATGCACAACCTACTTTTCTATCTTGGCAGGCCACATAACATCACAAGAATTGTACCAGCAAAGCTTAGGCTTTTTATCGTATTCTGTTCGGTCTTCTTCATGACAATGGTCGGCCTCTTGAGGATACTGGGCACTGTCAGCGCCTACCGGGCACCGTTGGAGATATACTCCCCATTGCACAAACCTTCGTACGCGGACCTGGAAGGAACGGTTTGTCTTGGGAAGGAATGGTACCGGTTCCCATCGTCATACTTTCTGCCAAAGAAGATGCGAGCCAATTTTGTTAAGAGTGCCTTTGATGGCCTGCTTCCCGGGCATTTCAGTGAAGCTACCACGGGCTTCGGTTCCTTTTCAACATGGCTTATACCTCCTGGTATGAACGACCAGAATATCGAGGACCCAGGGAAACACGTATGACTTGCCCATCCTCTCCTTCATCGATCCATGCTGACTATCACAGGTTGACATTGGCCAATGCACTTTCCTTGTGGATTCATACTTTCAAGGATCGAAGTCGTCAGCCTTAGAGCCGAGTTACATTCTCGACACGAAGCAGTGGGAAGAAATGCAATGTCTCAGGTTCCTCGACGTTTCGCAAACCCACCCTGTGGGCCGGATATTCTTCATACCCGAATGGAACATCATACCCGCGCGATATCGGCGCAGATGGGGACAGTATTGCTTACTACGGCGCACGTCCACCGTTGATCAAGATTCTTGATATTTTGATCGATTGGACACATATGCACATTCTGGGTAACAATGTCCTCGGCGTACCGTCAATAAACGAGGATCTCCGTGTATCGGCCAGCTAACCCAAAAGGGATCGAAATTCCAGCTGCAGGTGCAAAATGATATGTGCCCGCTGAACCGCCGATAGGGATGACCCCACACTACACTGAGCCATGAGGATCTATCTTATTGCTTTATGCTCGCCTCGTCTCGTACCACTACAACTTGCCCAACCAATTGCTGTGTCCCACCACTCTTACCTATCTTTTACTGCTGTGCCCAACAGTTGTATCTCTGTATTTCTGGAAAATCAAACGAGCTAAATCTGTTCAGTCATTGCTTTCTTTCACGTCAGTCCAATTAGGATGGTGTCGAACGTTCTCCTCACTGCTCATCAGCACTGTGAGCGATTCAGCAAGTTAATTGACGGAAATTTGAAACCTATCATCTATGGAGGTTTGCTTACCGCGTTCTTGACCTACATCCTAGTGACTCGAGTCATCAAACGCACAAAGCCAGCAATTCAAAGAGCAACCTCGCCAGACCTGGAAAAGCCCGCTGCGAGAAAGACCAGCACATTCAAAGCTCCCGAGCGACCTCCAGGAGTGTGGACGCCCATCGACTTCCGACGACCCAAGGCAGCTCCACTTCTAGACTGGGACGTACACAAGACAGAGCCACTACCATACCGACCGTTCAGACACGGACCGTATCACATCACCATGGGACTGCGGACCATGCAATGGGATGACTGGATCGAACTCGACAACCACTATCTCAAATTCCACGCAGACAAAGCCCGCCGAATCGAAGAGCGGGGAGACAAATGCTGTCGTACAGCACCGGAAGCCATGGACGGAGCCATTGAACTTCTCGAAGAATTGTAAGCCTATCACCTCCCCTCAACAGTTCCCACCCCACCAAATTAACCCCCCTCTCTCAACCTACTCAGATGCGACTACCTCCCGCAGCGCTACCCAACCCTCTTCACCTCCACCCCGACCGGAATTCACAACCTCGCCACGGGCGAAACCTTCAACATAACACAACGCCCCCTCCCCGAAGACCCCATGACCACCAGCGCGCGCCTCGTCCAAGACGATCTCGCCATCATGTTCGAGCGCCCCGACGGCCAATACTACCTCCTAGCCGGCGCCATCCTCCTCGCCGGTTTCTGGCGCCTGGGCGACAAATTCGGCATGCCCCTCTCCGAAATCCACACCTCGGGCGACGTGCCTGGTTTCCGCTCCAAATTGGAAAAGGGCATGATGAATTTCTTCAGAAGAGTACAACCCAACGCGCCGGTGCTTAGGAATAATTACTTCTTACAAGTCGACGACGAATTAGCGTGGAGTAACAGCATCGGCTCCGAAGACGCGGACGGCACGACGCAAGCGTTCGGATGGAATACGGCGCAAAAGAACAAAGCGATCCAGCACCATTATTATCGCAGCGAGCGACAGTCTTTGCGCAGGTTGCCTAGGAGTGGCGGGGTGGTGTTTACGATACGGACGTATTTCGAACCCGTCACGGCTGTTGCGCGGGAGGCGGGGGTGCCTGGGCGGTTGGCGAGCGCGGTGAGGAGTTGGGGGGATGATGTGGCGCGGTACAAGGGGAGGGAGAGGTATGGGGATGTGTTGTTGGAGTTTTTGGATGGGGAGCATAGGAGGCAGGTTGAGGAGGGGGTTGTGGGGGTGGATGGGGAGGTGGTTGGGAGTGTGGAGGAGAGGAAGTATCCGTTTTGAGGCTGGGGGTTGGGTTGGGTTGTGTTTGAACGTGTCCGTGTCGGTCTGTGGTTTGGGCATGCGTGGGCGTGATGGTACAATGTGTACTGGATTGGGCTTTGGTGCTTGAGGGAATGTTCGAGCGGTCCTGTGAAACAGTCATGCAGTACATTGATCGGGCGATAGTAGTACCACACATTATGATTATTTGATCTATCTATCTACTTGCATGCAAGCTTCTGTTTCTCTAGTATCGAACATAATCTTCCTAGCAGTATTCCAGCTAGGTACAAAAGGTACAGGATGAATAAGAGCGGCCCGTGGTTATCGTGTCATAATCCTTCTGTGCGATGCCAGCCGAGGAATGCTTTCGTTCAATGCAAGACGCCCACTCTGTACACAAGAGCATGCAAGGCGTGATATTAAGATAGTTCTTCTGTAGAAAATTCGTAACTTTTTCACCACCCAAACTCCACGCTGGCTGATCATCCATAATAATAAAGTAAGCATGACAGTGCAAGAAAAAAGGGAATTATTCGCACAGTATCCGAGAGAAGAGCTTGTTACTCCTTGAGACTGTCATCATCTGCCTCCACGTCCACCCTCGATCCTCTGCCTCACCACGTCCACGCCTTCATTATTGCGACCTCTTCGTGTTTTGCCTGGAAAGTCCACGTCTGGGTGCACGACGCGCATGTGACGTGTCAAGGCATCGTTCCTGCTGAATGTTTTCTCCTCTGTGCACAAGTGACACCTGACCTTCTGCTTGCGATTACTGTGTATCGTGTCTTCGTGTCTTGTGAGGTCGTAGCTGCGGCTGAAGACTGTGTTGCACGGCTTGCCGGTCGAAGGATTGATTCTCTCGCACTTGTGTGGACCTGGCTGATTGTTGCGGGAAACGTTATTTGCAGCTGCTTGCTGATTGTGTAGAGTGATAGCAGAGGTGGGCGTGGTAGGTGTGGAGGATGCACTAGGAGAGGAGCGGTGTGCCTCGCGACGGTGTCTCTGAAGCTTAGCCGCAGTGTCAAAGCGAGCATGGCAGTCGGGTCCCGTGCAAGTATATGAGCCTGAGTTGGCCGACGTGTCTATTGGGCGTTGGACGGGACCTTCTTGTGATGAAGGTGGGGAGCCTTCGGGGATGAGTCGGACATGTTCGGCCTGGCCCGAGTCGCTTCTCGTCGACTCCATCGAGGTGAGTGATGCTGGGAACTCAGGTATTTGATCGGATGCGCTTCGCATGCTACTGCTTTGGCGTCGCGATTGTGAAATGAAGGGATACTGCTGCGGCATAGCAGGCACGGAAGGAGGCATGAACTGAAAGTTGGAGCCCGATGCTGGAGCTGCAGGTGAATTTGGGTAATTAGACGAGCTTTGACGTCTGCTCGTTGCCATAGAAGCAAAGCTCCGATCGCTGCTGGTCTCAGTACTAAGACGAGCCAATGGTCGATCGTAGGAGTTTGACGATTGTTGAACATCTGGCTCGCGCTTCGGTGAAGGGAAGAGTGGCATGTTCGAATACTCCTCGGATTCGTTGTAATCGAGAACAGCTTCCTTTGGTGAGATCGTTTTGGGAGGATTCATCAAGTCATCACGCGGTGGTTGGTGATGTTGCGCGTAAGCTTGTGCATCGGCTTCCAGTTTTTGCTGTTCTCTCCTTTGCGACGCCGAAGTTAAGCGAGTGGCGGGCGAGCTCGGGTTTGAGTAGAATCCTGCCACTGCATATTCGGACGTCTCACGGAACGGCGAAGATCGTGATACAACTGGCGGTGCTGACCGCGCGTTGTTTGCTTCGCGTAGGATATCGTTGAAAGCTGACATTTGTGGTGAGAGCAGATTCCGCTGTATGTTGACCGACGGACGGGTTTGCGACGATGGTGCTGGCGACGCCATCGCGGGATTGAAAAGTAAATCTTGGTACATGTCTGACTTGGTACGGTCCAGTTGCGGTATGTTGGTGCGCATCCCGGCTGACGACGAGTCACCCTCACCACCATACGATCGTCTTGATGTATTCTGCCCGCCATCCGTTGTTGACGCGCAATGCTGGCTCGTCTCGTTCCTCGTCTCTGTCTGCGCTGCCATCATCGACATTGCATTATTCCCTGCGAGACTGAAATTCTCAAACTGTGGATAGAAAGACTGATCACTGTTTTGCGCTGATGCCTCGAAGTTCGGTTTGGAGTATTGTGCGATACTTAGGTAGGACCCGTCAAAGGAATCCAGATGTGCAGACTGTACAGACTGCGAGTCCGGATCGACAATATGGGGATAGATGGAGGAATGTGGGTATGGAGAATCTGGTCCAGCTGAGCCGACTGACGATTCCGATGAAAATCTCTTGTGAGAACGATAGCTCGTGGGAGTGAATTGTTGCTGGACGTTAGGCGCCAGGTAAGACGGATCTTGATGACTCCAAGGCACGCTGGAATAGTCGGTCTCGTCTGGAAGCAACGGAGGAGGTGTCGCAGAAGGTAGACCTTGGTTCGGTGTCGTGTGCTGGACCCGAACCTCCGGGTAGTGAGCAGGACTGGTCTGCATGTACTGCGAATCCGGAAAGTTGTAGTTGAAGAGGTCTGATGGTGTAGATTGTCTGGAGTCGGTGTAGTATGACGGATTTGGATAATTCCAGTCGAGTGACGGTTGTTGAGTAGATAGGTAGGCGGGCTTAGTAAGGAGGTTTGGACCGTAGCAGAGTGTGGATGGACAGGGAGGAGTGGTTGGTGATGGAGAGGTAGAAGGTGACAGATCTTGACGTAGAGGAAAGGAATGAGCTAGCATAGTGGTATTTCGGTAAATGTCGGAGCTAAAGGTTTCGGGGAGAAGTCGATCCTTTTGAATGTTTGGCGGGTAATGAATAATGAATAATGATCCAGACGGAAGAGGGAAGAGGGACCAGATGAGTGACTGTATCCTTACGTATTACTCATCGATTATGAGAGCGGTCCAAACTCGTGGAAGGAGATCAGCGATGAGTCGGAGCTTGAGTTGTTGGGCTTTCTCGCAATAATCAGGAGCACACCCTTTGACAAGTATTATAATGCAATGCCGAGCGGATCGTTTGTCTTTCATGCTATTACGTCACCTCGCACCGCATCGCTACTCTCCGCCGTGGCTTGAAGCCGAGGTCCTGCCTTATCAAGGAGTAACAGACCAATCGCGACTTCTGTTTTCATGCTTTCTAAGCAGCATGGACCCTTGATTGTAGATCATTTCCCTTGCCTGTACTTACTATATTTGGAAGATGCTTCTAGAAAGACATGATGGCCCAAGAATCTTCACCTGTACCGGGTGTGAACAACAGACTCCTGCAAACTCATGAGGCGCAGCTGAATGATGTGGCTCACTATGGAAGACCGACGATTCAAGATCGCAACTTGCAAAGCGTGGGTGGGATATTGACAACCAACCAATTAATGCTGCCTATCTCTGCCCGAGACTGAAGCTTTTCCAAGGAATGGGAGATTCAGCAGTGTACGACCTACGACGAACCCTAACCTGTTCATATCATTCAGCCAAGATGTCCTGCGAACAGCGTCAAACTGGACAGGCCACGTAACTCCCCAGCCCTCCTTGCTCCTCAACAGGCACGTGAGTCAAGGTCAGATGACTTTCAAACACTGTCTCCTTGACAAATCAACTGCTTTGAGATTGCTGAGTCAGAATTATGAAGCGCATCGCACAGGTTGCATCTAATTCTATCACGAGTACGGCTATCAAGATCCGAAAGAAGTCGTCGCTTCGCTGTGGCTTGTCTTTCCACCTGCACTGATCGTCTGACTACAGCCTCACTCGTGCTGCCTCCACCGGAGGAGAGCCCGATTTGGAACATTAAATGTGGCTCGAGAGACGGATCGGATGCTATTGCACCCGCAAACAAGCGTTGATGCCAGGAGAAACGGAGCATGACTTGATTGGGGTTTGGGTTTTCAGGTACCACGTTCCTTAGGTCCGAAGCCTCGCGTGGGTCAGCACCTTAACTAATAGTTCCCTTCTAGCTCTGTGGCTGAGGGTATTGATACAGTCAGGCTAGTCTTTGATAGGAAAGTAAACGCGTTACCCGGCCGTCGGTGGAGCCCGGTAGAATGGGTGGTGTCGATCTCTCCGTCTTTAACCGGAGCCCGTAAATAGTTTAGACCGAGGCAGGACTGTTCAAAACCATCTTCCATCGTCCACCCCGATGTTTCGGAACGCTTCTCTGGTACCAGGTATGCTCCAACATGGTTGTGTCCGAAGCCTATACGCTTTGAGCAAGACGATGTGCAGCGTTTGGTGAGTAGAACGCATGAAGACGGCTGAGTACGCCTAGCGCTTCCCCTTTCGTACAAAACATCCATTCTTTGCACACATTAATGCAACACGGTTTTCGTCACATCCTAATGTCTTAGTGCGATACGACGGCGTCGAGGAGCAACGTACGTCTGTTGCAACATTAGCTGTGGGTTGCAGAAGGATGGGTTGGTGTGAGTTGCACTTGCTCGCCGAGTCCGATAGGTTCTGTGGTGCATCAGACTCTTTGCCATACTCAAATGGCATCTTTCGGCCCTACACGGAAATGCCCTTCTGCCACGGCGTATGGTCATAAATTGGGTACAGGGCTACGCATCCAGCCATGATTACTGATAGGATGTAAGAGCCATTGTGAATACTTCCCGTATCGAGCCGTCTGACGCCCACGCCAAATATCTGATTTCCGCGAATTCCACAGGAATGGAGACAAAGGCAATGAAAGCGTAATCTGTAAGCGTTACGTGAGTGAGCTGCTCTGCGCTCATACTTCGCTAGGATGATATCACGCTCTGATGGCATCGTTCTGTACGTCTCCTTAGCTTTCAGGTGTAGATTCCAAGCTACTCCGTTGATGTATACAAACCTAAAATGTCTTGGTCCAGATCACTCCACGTTTGCAGGAAGCGCGAGTGCCTTGCCAGGACATGGGATGCACACTGATCCGTGGGCTTCAAACGACAAGAAAATCTTGACAATTGAACGATTGGCGGAGACGGAGATGCTCTCTAGGTGTCGAGATGCTGTCCGTGTGGTTAGCATTGGGGCTTGACCGAAGGTAAAAATAAGGTAAATGATAAAATTTGGAGACGAGAGTAAAGCATAAGGGCAACGATGAGACTGGCGACGGAGGTGAAGCACAACGGTCTATGGCGGTTTACGAAGTATCTGGGTAGGTTGTATCATAGAGCCAATGGGTCGGACTAGATTCATGGCAGCGGCATTTTTTAATATTGTTGGCGATGAGAGGTAGTCCATAATGAAACTAATACAATACATAGGCAAGGAGAAGGAACATTACACCAAGTCAACGCGAGAGACAATACAAAGTGGCCGCTCTCGAATAGCGTCGTGGCCTTCATCCACCATCTTCCATAATGTTTCGGACGGTCTGAAAACGCCAACCGATTCCTCGATCCTCTGTATAGGACATTGGTCCTGCAGCTGCACCAGAAGTTTAGATGGCTGTCGTTGCATCGGCTTTTGATCCCGACGATGCGCCTGGTTCAAAGCATGCTTGTTGGCTTTCCCCGGATCTTGTAGTACATCGCTGCCACGTCGCTAGCACTCAAATGGTGTTCCAACGTCCAGCGGGACCAGCGTTTGCGGTTCTCGTCGTCGTAACTCTCGATCGACAAATGGCCGCGCTCCTCATTCAACTTGATGTTCCACTTGGTGTTGAAGTGTTTCCTATCAGGTCCGCCTCCACATGCACCTGCAAGCACATTATTTGGGTGTGAGAGTAGAGACAGGCAGAATAAGTTCTGAGGTTCGAGGTAGTCGGTCACGTGGCCGCCATGGCGGAGGAAATAGGAGAGGCAGAAAATATTGATGGCGAAAACTAGTATGAGCACAACGAAGAAGAACTGTTGCCAGGACTGGGGAGCCCCTGAGGCATAATATCGTTGCCGGACTGAGGCGTTAAAGGTCTGATACCCTGGATCTGGTTTTGCGAGAGGTCCACCATAATGATTTCCACCGTAATCGAAGGGTGAATCCATCGCGGACAAGAGCAGTGCGTTGCCTGCAAGGACTGCAAGGGCTTCAGAAATGGAAGGCAGGGATGGGTCGAGGACATTCGAAGTAGGTATGAATTGGGTTAGGAGATGGGCATTTGCTGACATACCGTCCATGATACCGTCATTCAAGGCCAAGGACAATCCCCAGTCGTGCGTGACATCTACCCAATCCGCTGACCATATGCCATTGAGGGATGCAGAGTTTGACCTATGATATGCAAGTGTGTCGTCCTCGACTTCGCAACTGGACCACAAAGATCCACTACCCATCCTGGACCGATAACCGGTTGAGCAATTGGAGGATAAGGCCGCTCGAATGGAGCATAATGTGCTTATGTTCTGTGGAGAGGTTGCTAGCAGATAGACTGACTGGCGACCAGGAGATCCTGTAGAATTGAACACAGTATTGTTTGGGAGGGGCCACTTGGGAAAGATCGGATGCACATTGATCTCTTCGAAACCGAACAAGTCATCTACGGCTGTGACTTTCTGGGAGCTTGGCATCGTGAGATCAAAGTCCTCAGGCCAGTTAGTAGTGCTAGGCTGGATGTCGTTGAGGTATTCACTTGGCCATTGACTGTAGATCATTGGCGTCATCTCTTCAACGGTCAGCTCGGCGCAAAGCACATTGACTACCGGGGATGGGACGGAGGCCTGAATGTAGTATCCGCCTGGTAATTGACTATCATCGCCATCAGGGTCACCGGGATCTGGAGGCTGCTCGAGGCGATTCAAGGGATCCATTGCGGCGGCAATAACCCCGGGGTGTGGCATTGCCATGGTGACGTTGTTCACGATCCGGCCATTGTATTGCTCGGAAAGAGAAGCCATCCCGTAAACGTTTGTCCAGCTCCCAATGACGGTGGTATTTTCGTATAGCATCTATTCAGGCTGTGATCAGCTTTCTTCTGAGGAGCGTGGCATCATACTCACTGCCTGGGGTGATGGTCTCATTCTCATATCGGCTGAGCTGCCATTAGAGCGGATGGTCTGCCCCCAGTCTGCCAGATACTGCATGTAATTGTGATAGGCTTGGCCCGAGTGCTGTATCTCGCTACAGGTCGAGCCGGCATCTTTAGGATCAAGAGTTTCTGTGATCGGCGTTATGCAATGAGCCTTGACATTGGAGTTGTTGGCAAATGATGCTATGACCATACCATAGAGGACTAGGTCGCCTTGGTGAACGGTATTCAGATTAGGTGCAACCAGAGCGTTCGAGGCTGTAGTGAAAAACATCACTAGCACAGCAACCAGCAACGCGGCCCCACCTAACCACGTATTGATCGCATAACGAACGGACTCCCAGTTGGTTAGCATGTTCCCAGGCTGCATAACCCAGGATCGCATCAAGATCTCAGCGAGTGTGACACTTTTCTTGGTTCCTATTGCCCTGGTAGACAACACCTGTCCAATCAGCGCAACAAATACAGTAGCAAAGGATATTTCGATTGACCTCGCCAGAGCCGTACAGAGTACGCCAGCATCTTTGACACTTAACCCCATTGCATTTTGATCGCCAAATCGTGGTCTAGCAAGCGCAATCAAGATCCAGATACCCGAGAAGACCGTCGAATAGATTGATAATGCAAGGATGGAAACAGCTGTCCCACTGCCCCGTCCGGTTACCAATGGTCGTTCCGATTGGCAACGCGATTCCATAGCGTTCCGTAAGCCCGATGATGCCTTCTTTTGCAGTTGGCCGCGGTCGGAGTCCACGGTGAAAACCTCATATAGGTCTGCAGCTGTATGGTTGTAGGGACTGCCTGCAGTCGTTTCGTCTTCAGTTCCGTCGACATCACTGAGCGTGGCTGGAAACGGCGACAAAAGAGGATCCGCTGAGCCTAGGACACTTTGCGAGCCCTTCATCGAGCCTCTCTTCCGAAGACTCTGAATGGTAATGCCCGTGCTATGGGCAGGCTTACTTGAGGAATAAAGCGTGCTGTCAATGTGGTGCGCGATATCCTCCTCACAAGCTGAGGATACGTGACCGTGCTCATAGTTAAGTCTGAGGGAATTCAGAGATTCGGAAGACGCAATGATTGTAGACTTGGATCCAAATGAATAATCGGACAGAGATGAGCTTTGTTGGCTCAGGGGGATGTCAACTCGCTCATGATGTTCCTCCATGGCTTAACGATCAATGTGAAGAGTGTGCAAGATCAAGATTGAATGTCTTCGAACAAGATCAGAATGGGGTTGGTTTGAATGACATTAAAACACGTGATGTGCAGACCAAGACAAGATTATACGCAGGTGATGGTCAGTTGTCCTCAGACTGCACGGTTGTTTCGAAACACTCGGGACGAAGCATGAGGATGGACATGGAAAGAGACATGGTCCCAACGAAACCTCGATGACTTGTAGGCCATCATTGACGAATCGTATGCTCGAGTTTCGCTATGAACCCGCTGTAAGCGCAGGTTTTGAGCGCCTTGCATTTAGGAATGCAAAGTGTATCGGAAGGATAAAACTCAATAGCACATGATGTTTTCGCATATGCTGCGAACTTGACTAGTCTCATATGCATATAAGTGACGGTCATATGGTTCCGTCTGTCTCGGGCCAAATCCGTGTTGATCGTGGACGAGTTTCTGCAGGTTGCCGTCAAGCGGACAGCGTCATTACTGTTCATTTCGGGTACCCACAGGAGTGAACCTGGGGCCCAGCGAGACATTGACGCTCGAGTCAGTGCAGGGAGTTTTGGATTGATGAGGTCTTTTTCGTGAGAAGCCCTGGATATCGTTGCAGCATGCAAGTCGTCCGCGAGAAAGCTTGGGCTGCTGCAGTCGCCATGACCGCTGTATCAAAAGCCTTCCATGGGGATCTCTAGGCCCGCAGGCCGCGACCCACTGGTGCATCTCGTACCAGCAGAATTGAAGAGGACTGAGACTAGCTGAGTGGCCAGTGAGCAGAGGGTGAAGGGCATGAAGCTGATTGGCATTGACGCAGGAATATTGCTCAAGGTCAGGGGAAGAATTGTGGTCTGAATGATGGTATTTGCTTATGGGTACAGTTTTGTAATGTGTAGTCTGAAGGACGGTTGCTACTCATCGTTGTGGACTAAGGCGAAAGAACGTGGTTCTGGGTTCGAGCAGAGAGCCATCAATCAGCAGCCTTCTTGATCATGAAATCGAATTTCCGCTTCGCGATATGTAATGAATAAGGAAAACGACTTAATGGCGTTGGCACGTAGGAGGTGGACAAAGGAACGACAAGCGGCGCCAGCCAGTCGTGATCTACAGCCACGCTACGTCTTCAGTCTGTTATGATCATTGAAACGCGCATTTGTCACCACCCTCCAATATGTCTTTCTTTTTGACGAGCCCACATTCCCCATTCGACTCGATCCAGCTATGGCACCACCACATACTCGCATTGCGGCCATAACAGGCGCGAACAAAGGTATCGGTCTCGCCATCGTTCGAAACCTAGCCCTCCAATACCCATCCTCGACCTTCAACAGCGGCCCTCTTCTCATTTACCTCACCGCTCGCGACCAAAGCCGAGGAGAGGAAGCTGTCAAGTCGCTACAGAACGACGTGCAATTAAAGAAAGCCAGGGCGTTGGTTGGCGATGGAGGATTGAGTGAGATTAGGTATCATGGGCTGGATATCTCGAAGCCAAAGAGCATTATAGATTTTGCCACATTCCTGCAGGAGCAACATCCTGACGGCATCGATATGGTGGTGAACAATGCAGGCATCGCTCTGGAGGGGTTCGGTATGCTGGACCTTCATGCTTCACAGCTTCCTTCATCGCATTGACGGATATTGACATGTAGATACACAGATATCAATACCGTCAGCCAAACACTTCAATGCAATTACTACGGCACCCTAGCAGCCACACGGTCCCTTCTCC
>JAABUW010004634.1_pt1 | contig 18522 bp, 18 predicted proteins | sample 5560081 | NCBI WGS metagenome assembly JAABUW01 (sample SAMN10711882, study PRJNA513363) | rock metagenome | isolation source: Antarctica rocks | place: Antarctica: Victoria Land, Knobhead sud | reverse complement strand
GGGTGAGGGGCCGGGGAGTGTGCCGGGGGGGTGGTGGGTGTACATTAGGGTCAGCAGGTCGGGGGCGAGGGTGCTGTGGTAGGTTTGCTCGAGGCGGGGGAGGGAGAATGGGCCCGGGACGAAGAGGCGGGAGGAGGGTGTGGATACTGGGGGGGGCTGATGGGGGTGGAGGGGCCCGCGGTAGTACTTTGGAGGGCGAAAGCGATAGCTGTGAGGAGGGTTGTTAGCGGACTTTGAAGGATAGGAATGAGTTTCTTGGAGTAGAAGTGCTGTGCGCTCGAATGTAGGCTCACCGGCTAGGTGGTAGAGGCTTCGCCCGCCGTCTGCTTCTGGCTATGGGGTCGAATGCCTTGATGTGCTCTTCTGAAGGTCCTGGTATCTGCATGGAAGATGATGGGTCAACGTCTTCGGATAGCTCTGCCATGCCATGGTATGTTGACGCTTTGCGGTGAATGTGGATACATTGCAGGCTCTGATGGGTCTTTCTTCTCAAAGGACCAGGATTGAGTATCCCAGCTATCCGATGAGTGGCCATGATGATTGCGAAAATAATTGAGATGAGAATAGGTAGGTACTTCGATCGGGCTAGGCGCGTGCTAACCCTAACCCTGATCCTACTTTCGAGAGACATCTACTAGCCTCCCTATGTCTTGCATGATTCTTATCCTTTCTTTAGCCGTCACAATTCAGAGAAGATGTACTGTAGTTGTACATTCCATTGATTATGTTGTAACACTATGAATAACACTATGAAATATCGGCGCTAGTGCAGTAATGGTATTATTACTGCTGTACGAAGACAATTATTCTCAATGCCTGGATTACCTTCCAGACCATCCGCTTTATGTTGATGACAAAGCCTGCTGTTGCATTGTCTGCTTGAAGACCTGCAGTGCTGCCGCGGGTTGGTAATATGGAACCTCATGACCAGCTCCGAAAACTCTCAAAAAGGAGAAGTTATTGATGTTTTTGAACGTTCCTGCAGCTGCACCCGCGACTGTATAGCTTTTCAGCGCAGCTGCGTTGAAAGCTGAGGCACCAGCGTACGTGACAGCATTGGCTGCCGCAAGATTACCAAACCAGTTGCAGATGAAGTCGGCGTCGCCTGCCCACACAACCGTCTGAACGCCAGATTGAACAACATCGGACAATTGTGAGAGGAAAGAGCGCGCGTCTGTGAGATTGTCAGTAAGGAGGATAGTTCGAGACGAGCGAAGAATTAGCACTCACCATCGCCCGTGCTGGCGAATTTGTTGTATGGCGCATCTGGGCATTCAGTATAAGTTGCCTTTGCGCCAATGGCACTCGTGACGGATGGTTGAAGGAGGTAGCTCGAGTAAGATTCCGGTGGGTAGGGGTCTTTGCTAGGCTGGCGAACGTCGTAGACGTCAAAATCATAAGCAGCGGCACCACCGTTTGCCGAGGTAGTAGTCAATGGGCCCTCAATGTCGTTGTAGCATTCATTGACCGAGGTCTCACAATTGGCGTTAGAGCCGGAAGAAGAACACTTCGCAAGCGCTGGCGCACATTTTTTATTGTAGGTGTCTATGAAAGTGGTGTGCTGAGCTGCCGTGATGATGGGCTTGTACGTATTGTTGTATGCAAAGTCAACGTATGCCTTCTGTTGCAGGGTCGCATCGAACCAGCCATTGTTGATACCTAGAGCAATGAGCTTGATGTCCTGGCCCTTGACAGTGCCCTTGGTGATGGCAGCATTCTGTGATTCAAAGTAATCTGCGAACTCAGGGCCGTAGTGTCCGCCATATGATTCAGTGAAAATGCCAAAATTCCTGTTCTCGTACTGTGGAAATTGTGCATAGAATGCCTGCAGAAGTGTCCAAACGTAAGGCGCAGCAGTGACAGTGCTGGTGACCTCATCGTCGCCGTACGAGAACCCTGTACCGATTGGCTGATCGATGTACAGCATGTTGGCATAGCTGTTGAAGCTGTAGGGGTTCAATGAGGGCGTTGATGCGCCGTTGACGAAATGGCAAGGGCCATTTTCCTGAAAAAGACCAATCATACTGCTACAGCCAGGACCGCCGTTGAACCAGGTAGCAAGTGGTGCCGTCGTGGGGTTGCTCCGAGCCTCGAAGAACCAGAACCACCTTGGTCTGTCAGTTAGGGAGATGGACGAGGTCAATATACTACTTACATGTTCATATTGGTACCCACGGAGAGGTATCCGGAGTACTGATTCACGCCTGGAGTAGTTTCACAGATGCCCGAATTGGTAACAAACTCCATCTTCGCACCAGTAGCAGCGTGCTCGAACACGGTGAAGTTGGTGCCATCGCGTTCGACGAAGGACCTCTTGTCTTTGGGGCCAAATTCGTCATTGGGTACTGGAGAAGCAGCGACGAAAGAGCTAAGAGCCAGGCCGATAGAGACGAGTTGGTTGGAGTATCGCAACTTCATCTTGACAGGTAGGTGAATGAAAGTACTTTGGGGTGATGATTGAGAATGAACCTGCTTGTACCCAATATATATACAAAAGGTTGGGAGGTTGGGACGCTAGAGACACTTGTGAAGAATGATGGATATTTTCAATGAGAGACTTTGCGTTGATTTATACGCAGACCGGCCAACGGCTGCTGATCAACGTGGTGTGCTAGGTTTTGGCCTACCCGTGGCCGAAAGCTATTGGGGAAGGAGGCATGGTGAGCTCCGTATGGCTGACGTAGTCTGGGAGCGATGCACACGACCGTCGATCAAGAGAATGAGGTTCATCTGGATGTGGGTACGGCGAATGTGTGGGGACCGAGGAATGCGGAGGACCTTCTAGCGCCTAGGCTGGGGGCAAAAAGGCTGGGAGCATCCTAATGGGGATGGTCAACCGGTCAGGTACCATGCAAGACACCTTTCCAGAAGGTATATAGAAGGTGTGTGATAGGTCCCCCTTCGTTCCATTCTAGCCATTACCTGTTTTCCCCTGGTGCGTAACAGGGGAAGTGATGCTTAGACGCTGATTGGCCCAATGGTTGCATTTCCCTGTTGTCGTTCTCGCCACCCCTTGGTGCGTGCAATGCCGGAGATCAGGTCTGACCTCATTTCCGATGAGGCCTCGCAATAGTCGAGGGCCACCTTTTTAGTCTTGACATTGTCTGAAGTGCCTACTTCATGTTATAGGCTCCGAGGCTCCTCATTGAGACACTCGGCCCGGCAAGCAAAGGCGTCTTCGGAAGCGGCTAGGATTAGCGGGCGGGATCTGCCTCTCTTGCTTTCTAAGGTCTAGCGTCCGCTGCCGAGGCTTCCCCTCCTCGTCGTCCTCGGTTCTCATTTCTTATCTTCCTCGCCTTCGTTCTGTCTCCTTCCCAATTCGATCATCTCATGTCAAAATAGAGCTACACCTTCGATAGATATCGGCATCACCTGTTCAGTTCTCGTCTCGGAGTGTTGACAACAAAGTTTGATAACATTGCTGCGTAGTGACCACATACTGAATCGTTGAATGCAGTCTCCATTGGGAAGCACTTGTTTGGGTATAACTCATCAGATCCTGCTGACTTTAAGCATAGTCATCCATACGCCTGAACTATGCCCGCTGATGTTCCTTTTTCCGAGAATCTATCCAAGTCCGGCTATTAGCAGGAATTGCAGGATAGCCTTTCTTCCTTCGAGTAGACGCCCACCGCTTATGGCCATGGATGGATACACCGCACCCATTTCGGGCTCATTCCTTTATCAAGGCGCTTACCAAAGGTATTGAACTCGAGAAGGGGAGCAACCAGTTCCACCAAAAGGGTCTGCCCGCACAAGAGGGAGCCGTGTCATAAAACACAGTGATTCGACAAAAGTAGTACGCGGAAAGCGACTCAAAGGAGGGCGTACCCCCATGTTGGTTCGCATCCCGGAGCAAAACTCGAAATTGTGCCTTACTGTGTGATGCGCGCGGACAGTACAGGCCCCTGGAGACTGATAGAATTCTCCTTCGTGTCCCAACCTTTTCTTACTATAAGCAGTTATCTCTTACAGAATACTAATGTCGCGATGGCATTCGCAATGTTATATGTTATAGGTGTTGAGCAGGTCAAGATAAAAATCAAAGAGCGCTTTCAGGCCCTCATCCCTTGGTTGGCGAATATCATTGTCTAGCGAGTACTGGCGACCAATTAATATTAAAAAATCTAAGAGGCTGTCGCTTATCGCATCGTTGATCTTTATTCAAGCAGGCTTTTAGAAATGGCACATGCCTAAGAGCATGAAGCTCCAGCGCAAAGCCAATAGCTAAGTTGGAATCCTTGCGCATACTCAGCTCGAACGCTTATTCTCGTCCCACAACTTCAACACAAATATTTCAGCCCACAATGCTGTGCCACTTACTGTCCATCTTAATCTACTTGACTCCAACGATATCTTCCTCTAAATCCGACGGCTTGCTATCACTTGGAGACGTGACTACCCTCAGAGAGACACTGAACATCGATCCGCGCTTTAGTCTTGAGATTGGCTGGGGCCGGTCAACCCTCCCTGGGATGTCTGTTCTCATGAATGCGGTCCATGCTATGGCTGATCTAGCCTTGGAGGACTTTTACGAGCCGCTTGTACCCATCGCCTACTCTCTCGATACTTTTCCGGAGGTGAGCATTGCGCCGAAGGCGACAGCTCCTGGAGGAGCGATCCAAACTCGCTTTATTGTATGGGGTCTCTATCAGGGTATTGCTGCGATGACCCGAATGAAGAAATCCCAGACGGCCACGTTCATTTTAAAATGGGAAGCAACTATCGTAGGTTATATCTCAGTTGTAAGGCCCAGAGCACAATTATCTGGGGCTGAAAGCAACGACACCGAAAGCCTTCTACGGAGACCAAAAAGTCAGGGTTCAAACAGGATCGAAGAAATAGCACAAAATCCTCCGAATGCCACACATACCACGAACGATCACTCTCTTACTGTCTCGTTCATTCCTACGGGGCTGGCCCTGACAGGCTACGAAGTCTTGATCACCGTCCTCTATGCACTAGCCTACGCTGCCCAGTACCCGAGTGCTCAAGCAGCGGAAGCGTTTAAGCTTCATCCGTCGGATGCAAGAGACATGTATCTTGGAGTCGTTGGGTCTATAACAGCCCCTTTCTTCCAGTACCGAGGGGTAATCGAGACGCTGGACAAGATTCCCCGATACATGCTGTACCAGGGGAGATTCAGTGGTGTGACATTTAGGATGTTTCTTGGCGGTGTCGAAGTGGGGCAAGGACAGATGTTCAAGGCAACGTAATGGTTGATCCAAAGGATCCATATTAAAGAACGAAGTTGTGAATTACGCCGAAGTATTGAACTTTGATGGTACTGCGGGCTCTTCTCACAAGTATCATGACCACAACAGTACCAACGATTTATCAAAATTCAATGTATCCCTTATGGAGCTCTCGTAAGGTATCCAAAGCTCGATATATCATAAGAAATGTTGCAAATTACCAAAGCGATACTTGGCATCTGCGACCTCGGAACTTTCCAGGATGTTCACTCCACCTATTGCCATTCACTCTGCCGGGCTGCTCGAGAAACCCTGTCCGATTGCCCTCGATCACTCGACACTCTGTTCCTGTGCGAACTACCGCGAGGGACACAGTACTTGGGTCTTATCGGAGACAATCTTCTGGCACCTGCCAGATTGGTACTAGTTCAATGTTTTCACCAATGTTTCATCTTTCTTATTGGCTATATGGCACAAGAGCGTTCCATGATTTATGTTCCTGTAATTCCTATCTGAGCTTCAGATATCAACGGCGATAAGCGCGCCGTCATTATGCATATTGCATATGCAATTGAATACAATGCCGAAAGCACATTCTCTCCCTACGTTTTGCCCTTTATTGCAATTTTAATCTCCATATTCCTCCAGCAATGTCTACAACAACGCCCCTTCCGGTTGGCGTAGGGTATGGAGTTGTGGTGGGAATTGGGTTCTTCTTTGCAGCTGTTATGTGTGGTATCTCGTACATTCAAGTTGGTCAACCTTGTTGGCTTGTCCTTGCATGATTCTCTGCTAACAAGACGTAGAATCGCTACACCAGATTCTCGACCAAGACCAGTGAAGAATTCAACACAGCCAGTAGGAGTGTGAAGCCTGGCTTGATTGCCAGCGGTATTGTCTCGGCATGGACATGGGCCGCGACGTTACTCCAGTCGAGTACCGTGGCCTATGAGTACGGTGTTGCTGGTCCGTTCTGGGTAAAAGAAGCTTTTCTTACTGTTGTCGCTTTGTATCTTTATTCTTTCACCTCTCCAACCCTATGGGCCACGATACTCTTTCCATCTCAATACCTGCCTTCCCATGGAAAACACATGCTGATTTAGTCACTCACGAACGTTGTCCACGGCTGACAGAACATAGTATGCTGCTGGTGCCACAGTGCAGATACTCATGTTTTCCATCCTGGCCTGCAAAGTTAAGCAGAATGCTCCCAGATGCCACACGTATCTAGAGATAATCTACACCCGATACGGCGTCTTGACGCATTGGATTTTCATCTTCTTCGCCCTGCTTACCAATGTTCTCGTTGGAAGCCAGCTACTCTTGGGTGGTAGCGCGGTAGTCACATCTCTCACCGGCATGAACGTCTATGCTGCTATCTTCCTGATCCCTTTGGGAGTCTGCGTCTACGTGGTTCTGGGTGGATTACGCGCTACCTTCCTCTGTAAGAGACTTTCGGCCCATGGTCTGTGTAAGTGCTGATGTGGTGTGGCAGGTGACTACTCCCATACATTGATCCTCATGGTCATTATCCTGTACTTCATGTTCTCCGCATATGCAACCAATGCTCAGATTGGTTCTCCAACAGCCATGTACCAGCTCCTCAAAGAGGCGGCCTTGAAACGGCCTGTATCAGGTAATCAAGATGGCTCATATGTTACGATGAAAAGCAACTTTGCGCTCATCTTCGGCATCATACAGCTGTGTAGCGGGAGCGGTACTGTCTTTCTTGACCAGGCTTACTGGCAAAGAGCCATTGCCAGCCGGCCAACTACGGCTGTCAGAGCATATATTCTGGGCGGCCTGGCTTGGTACGCAATTCCATTTGGCTTCGCAACCACACTTGGACTGGCAGCCGTTGCTCTTACAGACAGTCCGAGCTTCCCCACGTATCCAAATCCTATGACTCAAGCACAGATTTCTGCTGGCCTTTCAGCGCCATTTGCAGCGACAGCGCTTCTGGGAACAGGAGGAGCGGTAGCGTTGCTGATCGTGTTATTTATGGCCGTAACCTCTTGCGCCTCGGCCGAATTGATTGCGGTGTCCTCGATCCTGACATTCGACATCTACAAAACGTACGTCAAGCCTTCTGCTAAACCCGAACAATTGATCTTCATCGCCCACATCATGATCTGCGTCTTCGGCTTTACAATGGCCCTCTTCGCGTGTATCTGGAACGCCATCGGCATAGATCTCGGCTGGCTCTTCCTTGTCATGGGCTTACTCATCGGCGGCGCTGTCTTCCCTGCTGCCTTCGCAATTACGTGGAAAGGGCAGACGAAAGCGGGTGCTGTCTCCGGAGCAGTAAGTGGACTCTGTGCGGGACTGCTCGCTTGGCTGGTCACCGCACACCAGTACTACGGCAGTATAAGCGTGAGCACGACGGGGATGGAGTATCCGACTCTCGCGGGAAATCTCGCAGCTGTCTTGACGGGGCTTATCGTGTCTGTTTCCGTCTCGCTGGCGAAGCCAGAGCCGTTTGACTGGGATACTACGCGCCTCATCAACGCGGCTACCTTTTCTGGTACTGAACCACCCAGTATGGCTTCCCTTGACAAGGAGAATCCGAATAAGAATAGCGAGCTACCCACCGTCCGCGATGAGGAGAAAGAAATGTTAGAAGATGAGATTGCGGCCGAGGAACCGTCGAAGTTGAGACGAGCGTTCAAAGTAGCTTGTATCGCTTCGTTTCTGCTGACCTTCAGCATGGATTTTCTGATTCCGATACCCATGTTTTTGAGCCACTATATTTTCTCTCAGGGGTTCTTCGTTGCGTGGGTGGTCATCACATTCTGTTGGGTGTTTTGCTCTACTGCTATCTCTGTTATACTACCCATTTGGGAGACGGCTGGTTTCTTCAAAGACCTCTATGGTGAGGTTGTTCATGGGGAGAAGGCGAAGAGATGATGAGTTAATGCCTCGATTGAGAGATTGTTTCAAGGGTATGGAGGATACAGGCATCTGTACAGCTGGAAATTGAGATCTTGTTTCTCGTGGGCTTGAATGCTTCGCACAGTATCTAGATCATGGTTCATAGGTGATGTATTGCGGTTGGTGTATCACAATCGAAACAGTCAAAAACGCTTGGCGTCTTGGCATTCCCAATCCAGTCGTCCACTGCTGAAGGCTACAAAACGCTCTCGGTCACAGTCACAACACTGTCGATACTCCCTGTGAACTTACCCCACACACCCTAATTCTCATTCGCCTTAACTATCAAGCAACCACCTACTCCTCTGCCCACAACCCTCCGCCTTCCTGTGGCCTTATCACCCACCCATCCATTCGTCACCATGAAGCCCGTCGTCTCAGCCCTCAATGCCTGGAGCTGGTAAGTCATTCCCTACACACCCTCTCCCCTTTTCAAAAGCTGACGGCAATGATAATGACAGCGTTGTCGTCTCCGTCGCTGCAATAATCATCCTCTCCATCATCGGCAGCTTGTTCAATGTACGCCGCCACTCTCCCGTCCTTTACAAAAGATGCTGGACTACATAGCTCCACTGGCTTCTCAATAACGAAGCTTTGCGAGTGTGCGAGTAGGATATGTGGCTGACGAGTGGTTGATTTGTTTGAACAGGCAAATCATCATAGCATGGTCGGCACCACCAAGGATCCAGCAGATGGGAAAGCGGTGGCGGGATCGGTCTTTGCGGCTGTGATTGTCTATGTCGTATGTCTCACTTCCTTTCACCACGAGACCTTCTGGGCTTGGTATCTATGATACTTCGAACGCTAGTAGTAACGTGCGATTCTAGGTCTTCCTCGTTTTCTGCGGCCTACAAGCATATCTACACGTACGGCAGAGTAGGAGGGGTGCGATAGCGCTGAACTAGCTACAGGGTGCATATCAGACGCGGCGTTCAATTTTCGGATAGAGGGGGCGTTTTGGTTGGCTGAGGGTTTATGTAAAGATGGTGGCCGTTGTGGCGATGGGACTTGTTGTGTGGTGGTTTATATGTCTATACATTTGGACATACGCCTGAGCTACTGGAGCTTGTATGCTTACAGATCTTCTTATGAAGGGATTTACCCTACGGGCTGTTTTAGTCCTGCGCTTCGTGGATTGTGTTCTGCGCTGTGCGCAAACTCCGTAGCTTGCGGCCCCTGGACTCCATGCGGAGCCCTTACTTCGAGCTTGGCTATATATATCGGTGGACTTCGTCAATAGGCCAGTCGCAATTACTACTGTCCTGGACGGTTTGGTGCCTCCAGCGGTTGTAAATAAGTGATCCATCCATCGGGGACGACAATGCCACCCAGGTATTTGATATGGAGGACAGTGCTGAACAGCCACAAGACGACATCGTGGTATGAGAAGCAAGTTTCGATGCGTTTTTCTAACTTGTTCTGCCGTCTACCTGCGTGGTCTATGATCTTCGTGATCATCAATTCGAGAATCCTAGAATGGAACGCCACTAAACGCCTATCGCTATGTTTTCAACCCTTTCCTCGCTATGCTGTTGCAGTCAAGAGTGCTCATTCAACAATCCCTGTCAGTCAATTGTCAATACCCATCCTTAGTCACTGTCATCATCGCTGTCGCACTCTTGTGTCATGTCATCGAGCATTTTACTCATATATGGCTGTCAGTAGTCAGTGATTTCCTTCTTTCACGCGTAAGAAGAGCACTTACTCCATCCAAATAATACCCCAGCTTCCCATAATACGACCTGACCCCAATACCCGAGATGACACTGATCTTCTGACTTCGATGCTCATTCCTGGCAATCCTCTCCGCCTCCTCCATCAACAACGTCCCATAGCCCTGATGCTGGAACTTCCTCGGATCTCGCGCATGCACAGGCACCGCCGAACCATACACATGTAACTCGCGCACCAGACTTGTCGGTTGAGATTTCAATTCTGGCCTGAAAGTGTGAGTAGCACTGCACTTTCTCAATCGAAGCAAGGCGATCAGGATATCTTGCTTCGGATCTTCGTATGCAAGGAAGGTTTCCCAGCCACCGTTGGCGGCATAGTCTCGCCGTACGAGCTCGACCTGGGAAGGGCGGATCTTGTTCTTGACTTCGTTGATGCCTACCTCACGTGTGCGAACATCGCGGCAGGTAGTGCCGAAGTCTTTCATTCGACTGAGAGCAAGCTCTCGTAGGTTACCGTTCTCGACACCAGATGTTACCAGAGGCATTGGGATGTCCCGCTGTACCCGATATATTCGGGTCCACGGAGGCACAAGAGCTAGGATCCGAGCTACCAAGTCTATCAAGGCATTTGGGGTGTAATTCTTGTATCTACCTGTTCGCCACAGCTCGTAGAGCCCAGTACCTCGGATGACAAGGGTAGGATAAATTTTGAGGCCATCGGTACGGAAATCTGGATTTTCAAAATACTCGCGAAATTGATCTAGATCTCGCTCCATACCTACATTTGGCAGATCGGGCATCATGTGGCTGACGACTTTGAAACCGGCATCTTTGGCCAGTTTGAAGGTCTCTGCTACTGCTGCGACTGTGTGACCTCTATTTGTGTCTCGAGCAACATCTTCGTACAGCGATTGTACACCGATTTCTAGTCGAGTACACCCATACCGCAACATGCTGCTAAGGTGTGGATCCAAGCAGTAATCGGGCCTGGTCTCTATTGTGATCCCCACACATTTAATATTGCTCATTTCTCCCGCTTCGACAGCCTCATCGACGTTATTACCTTGGTATCCGCTCAACGCGTTATGTAATTGTGATATGAATTCGTCTCTGTAGTCCTCTGGTAACGACATGAAGGTTCCTCCCATTATGATATACTCGACCTTGTCCACACTGTGACCCAGTGACTTGATCTGATCCACACGACCTCGGGCTTGCTCGTATGGATCATACCTCGCTCGTATAGCTCGCATTGATGTTGGCTCGTAGCCGGTATATGACTGTGTTGAGTATTCGAAGTCCGAATCTGGTCCTCCAGGGCAATATACACATATATTCCCTGTGTAAGCAATATGTGGACATCTGTGAGGCTTGCACATGACAGCTACAATAGCGATTCCTGAAGACGTCCTTATAGGCTTAGCTATCAGCTTTGGTAGTATGTACTTCTTGTAATGTTCGGGTACTGCAGCTATGATGGCCGTCAAGGGTGGCTGATTGCTCAGCCTGTGTTTCTTTGCCATTTGGCTTCTCAGGCTGTTCAGGTTCAGGTCTTTCTTGGGCGTGGAATCATCTTGCTGGGCTTCATGATCTTGGATAAGAGCATTGGCAATATCGGAGCAGGCCCGCATAAACCGCTCGTTTTCTGGAGGCAACTTCTCCTTCTTTGACAGCTTGACCTTGGTGGCCGCCGCAGCGGCCACTGTCTGCGTCGCCATGTTGCTTTCAATGTGGTGCCGTGTGATCGGGCGTTAGAGCTATGTGGGTTGTGGATATTCATAAGTTTATGCAGGGTCCTTTTGGCTTAGAATACAAACACTTCTGCATAGTTCTACGCTAAATCTGAGTCGCGAGTGGGGATTAGATGCTTGGCGGCCGTTCGAGCTCCCAACTGGGAATAACTGGCACACTCAATCTTCGCTCTTCAATCCGGGTCCAACCTGATCACTCCCCAGCAGCGATGCAGGTCTTCGGTCGTCGTACGGCTGGCGCTTTGCAAGCTGCTGCTCGGAGGCAGAGCTATTCTACAACAACCTCAGGATATGCCGCAACTGCAGAGAACCTCCGCATAAACAAGGATACCAAGGTCATATATCAGGGCTTTACTGGAAAGCAGGGGAGGTGAGCGACGGACTTTTGCGCAATTTAGAATCTGTCTAATCGTGGTGCAGCTTTCATGCTCAACAAGCGATTGACTACGGTATACCGCATCCAGCATGCTCTCTCAATAGGGCAATGGATTGATGTACACCAGGCACCCAGGTGGTTGGCGGTACGAATCCGAAGAAAGCTGGAGAGACACATCTAGGAAAGCCAGTCTTCGCCAATGTCAGCGATGCCATCAGGCAGACTGGCGCGACAGCTTCAGCAATCTTCGTGCCGTGAGATGCCAATGTACGTACGCTTTGCAAGGCTCCTGCTGACCCCTGGATAGACCACCAGTTGCCGCTAAAGGTATTGAGGAAGCAATCGAAGCAGAAATGCCACTCGTCGTTTGCATCACAGAAGGTATTCCCCAACACGATATGGTCCGCATCACCGACATCCTCAAAACCCAAGGCAAGACAAGACTCGTCGGTCCTAATTGCCCCGGGATCATCGCGCCGGGCCAATGCAAGATCGGTATCATGCCAGGTTTTATTCACAAGAGAGGACGGATAGGCATTGTCTCGAGATCCGGGACCCTCACGTACGAAGCCGTGAACCAGACTACACAAGCTGGGCTCGGGCAATCGCTTGTTGTAGGTATTGGAGGCGACCCGTTCTCAGGGACGAACTTCATCGACTGTCTGAAAGTGTTTCTGGAGGATGAAGAGACGGATGGAATTATCATGATTGGAGAGATTGGGGGATCCGCTGAGGAAGATGCTGCGGATTTCTTGAAGGCAAACAATACTCAAAATAAGCCTGCGGTAAGCTTCATCGCTGGTATATCTGCTCCACCGGGGAGGAGGATGGGTCACGCCGGTATGTTTGCACAGACCCTGGCCCCATTTAAGATGCTTATTCTGCAATTAGGTGCCATTGTGAGCGGCGGAAAAGGGGGAGCGGATTCGAAAATCTCTGCCTTGGAAGCTGCTGGGGTGATCGTGGAGAGGAGTCCGGCTTCGTTAGGCAAGACATTGCATGCTGAATTTGTAAAGCGTGATCTGATCTAGGTTTGGGGACTGTACCCCTTCTTTTCTATCTTCCTCCTTCCAAGTGTCCCATATCATACCCGTCTACTACTGTACTTAGCCTTTGTACTGTTTCTGTTCTTGATCCGGGCAAAACAGGAGTCTGAAAATTGGCAGGCTTTACCACGATCCATTATGCTAAACCAATCAAGGCAGTAAGTGGCAAGGCGTTTGGAACCGCACCCGTTTGCAACAGTCGTTCGTATGGTCATGAGCTGCAACGTGCTGCTCTTTGGAGGGCATAGTCAGATCCTTCCACATCTATTATTGCTAAGTTGGGATGTCCATTACGGGCCCCTCGGGCATTGAGCCTTTCAATTTAGCTGCAATTTTGACAGCTGACAGGCTATATCTAGTATTCTCTGGATTACTTCCGCTGCCCAATAGTCAAGCGCTAGCTTTTACTGGGGCTTCACCCTCTAAGAGTAGCCCCTTTCGTTTGGCCCCTATCCAGTGCATGGATCAAGAAGTTACTGCTTCTGGGACAATTTCGTCCAATTTTCGCCAAGGTATCTGTGGATTGAGCCTGCAGCAGAGTCAACCGACTTTAACATGGGATCCAAAGATCCCCACTTCATTGACTCAATATACCACCAGTTGCAGCATCTGAGTATCGAAATGGGAAGTGTAACTGTATATCATATCCACAACTCCCCCTCTCGCCTTGCGGATCACAAAGACAATCGTACGAAAGAGACAAATGACAAAAGAAAAGGAGCTGTATATTCGGACTCAAAGTCGAACTGAAGTCTTCAAGATTCCACGAAGACGCGTCACATAAGCCACGAAGGCCACAGACCACACAGGTCATCCAAAGTACAAGTACTTCTCGCATATGGATCTGGTGTGCTAGCACTGCATCATTCGAGCTTGGTTTGTTTAGATGGTGAGTTGATCGCATTTCACTCTTTTGTCTGGTATACCATTGGGGCCAGCCTTGACGAAGAAGTTTTCCAGGGGAAATACTAAGAAGATGGGATGCATCAGCCTGGCGGTTCCACCATTACCGTGTTGCAGGCTCTATGCTGTATCAATGCTATGTATGTGACGGCTTTGGGTGGAGAGTGGCGGCGCTAGTATGGTCACAATATGAACACGTTGAACAATCTTACCTACGTTGACGTGAGCAACATTCTTAAAGACAGACGTCTTAGACAGATATTGGCTAATTGCTAGCCACCATCTCTCAAAACCCCTCAAGCTCTTGTTATCATCATGTGTCGATATTGCAAACCATTGTATCTCGCGACTGCACCTTGCGTTTAAAGAAAGCTCGAACCTGGCAGCAATCCTAACGCCAAAGCTTTCTTTCAGATTGTATGAGGATTAGCGCCCGGTGACATGCTGTCTGTAGACCGATATTTTGCACATCCTAAATTTGGAAATCGGTCTCACACGATGGGTCAGCTTGAGGTGTGAAGCAGAAAAGTGCTTTGCCATTTCAGCATTATTTGAGCAGCAGCTCTCGAGCAATAGTCGAAGCCATGAACGGATGCTCACTATAGCGAGAACGGCAACAATCAACAGTGTCCTCCTCTGCGCTACTAATCCAACAGCACAAAGCGCCAGAGGTGCGCTTAACCCACTGAGAAGGCAGAGTTTACGACTCAGCATTAGAGCGATTCCATCCGACGCAGTCCTCGAACTTGACGCCCTGACCGCCGAAGATGTCAAGGGCACTTCCAATAGTCAGGTCCACACGGCCATGACTGACTTGCTTGACTTTTTCCAGATCGTCGAGCGTTTTTCCTCCACCAGCATACGTCACTGGTATATTGCACCATTGACCCAGCCTTTCTACTAGCTCTTCGTCTATTCCACGCTGCAAGCCTTCGTTGTCGGCGGCATGTATGAGAAACTCGGAGCAGAACGGCTCCAACAGCTTGATTGAATCTGGCATTTATTTGAGCACAGATTGCCATGGATGCAGGCTTTGAGCGAACCTTGATTCAACTCCATATCCGTTAAGGTCTGCCACTTGTTCATCGCGACAACCCATTTATTAGCTTGCCTTCGACAGCTAAGGTCGATGACCAGCTTCTCCCTGTCCTGTCCCAGTACACCAAGCACTGCACGCAAGCGATCCAAGGAGAATTCTGCATCCGGAAAAAGGTACGATGTTACAATGACCTACTGGAAGACATTAGGTCCGTAGCCACATTATCCCTCGTTTTGTATTGCTACCTTTTCTGCACCATGTTCGATCCATTGCAGGGCATTCTTCTCATTGATGCCTCCGCCTACTTGTAGACCACCTTGCCATTGTCGCAAAGCCTCTTGAGCCGCTATCTCGCTACCCGGCCCGAGCATAATGACATGAGCCCCTCCAAGTGCATTTTCCTTGTAGAGTTGGGCAAAATGGCTTGCGGGTAGCTCTGAGATGTAGTTCGTCTTTAGGTCTGAGGACGTGGTACTCAGCGTGCCCCCTACAATCTGCTTCACTTGACCAGAGTGCAGATCTATGCACGGTCTGAATCGTGTCATGACCCGAGAGAATGTGTGGAAGCGTGTGAGACGGAGCCTCAAACAGATTGCGGCTCAAAATGGGGGCGGGGGAGATTCCGCCCAGCAGCAAACTTTTTGGCCTGACACTTCTTCATCTCAAGAGCCACAGCATGGCACCAGTGTTGGGGAAGCGGAAACGTCGTGGTCAAACAGATGATCTTGCGGAGATTTCAGGACTGGCCTCAGAGGATGCAAATACTACTCGACTGCAAGCTCTCTCCCGGCAGCACTTCGAGTCTACCTTCGAGCCCTTGGAAGGCCCAGATCTCCAGCCAGAGAAATTCACGAGAAACCAGACAGCTGAATGTCTGGTAGCCTCCGAATCAGATTGGGACGGTTTCTCGCAATCAGAAGACGGTGAAGATGCGAAGCACGCAGTGGTCGTTCAATGCAGGTCCCACCGGTTTTCGCGGCCAGACTTTCCAAAAGAAGAGTTGAAAACATTCATGGTAAGAATAGGTCCAATATATTGGCTACTCTAGGACTGACTATGGATAACTCAAGACCGCAAAGCCCCCATCCAGCAGCAGCAAGAATGCATCTGCAACCACGAAGAAACAGCCCGTTCCCACCGACCCAGACGCAGTTGACACGGATGCCGCCAACCTCAAGAAAGATCTGGCGTTGCAGCGTCTGTTGAAAGAATCTCACTTACTGGACCCCAATGCTTCACTGTCACACACTGGCCAAAACAGACACAAAGCTCTGGACCTTCGTCTCCAAGATATGGGCTCCAAATCTTCTATCTTCACGCAACAGAAGATGCCATGGACTCAGAGGAAAGGCATCGTCGCAAAATCTGCAGAAAAGGACGATACTCGAAGGCGGCAGGCTCAGGAGAATGGTGTCATCCTTGAAAAGGCTGTTAAAGGCAAAAGCAAGGATAGCAGCAAGAGACAGAGAGGCATTGGAGCCCCGAACGTCGGCAAATTTCAGGGCGGGATGCTGAAATTGAGCAAGAAGGATGTTGCTGATATAGAAGGGCCCAAGAAGAACCTAAGAGGACGAAGGTAGCCTGTCGAACGGTGTTCCATCCTGACTTGGCGGATTTTCAGGCATATCCAGGCTTCGAGCCGATCTTGCACATTTTCAACATCCCACGGTGAACGTCGCCGTCATTGAGAAACTCTCAGGTATGTTGGTTGAGAAGAGTATGAGTATGGCAAGGTCATTCACGCAATATTTCTCACCCAGTACGCTAATGCGTAGTGACAGACAAGGTGGACAAAATGCTACTGAAGGTAACAGCGCTTCCGTTGTCAATGGCGACATGCAAGCAAATCTGTTCCGGCTTCCTTTAAATCTCTGGCAATGAGACCCTCAAGCTACTTCCAGTGTGGTGCTCCCAACGTTACTAATTAGAGATGAGCGTTGCCCTTGAGGCTACTCAATTCCGGCAAGAGTAGCGCAGTACCTTTTCTCCGTCAAGGCTTCTCAAATGACAAGTCTCTTCTTGAATTTCTTCAAACGTGGCTTGCACTAACATTCTTGCGTAATGAAGGTCAAGAGACGATCGTGTTTCTCCTTCTGGCGCACACCGTCAAACGTGGCTTAGACTTTGAAGATATGTCAACAGAGGGATCTGTGATACAGGAATAGCAATCAAACGGACGGCTCGTCAAGGTTTGGCACCGAGGCCTCAAAACCCAATATATGAAACTGCAATAGCACCTACCACTTGACGGTCAAGGCAAGACTGGCGGTTCCTGAAACTCTGCAAAGCCGTCGCTAGAAGTTCGAATGGACGACATCTCTAAGAATCTGTTATCCTAAAATGTTCAGCGGAGGAATTTGAGAATCGAATACTCATCCGACCTGAGCTCATGGGGCGGAACACTGGGCTCGCTCCCTTTGCCGTCTTCCAAGTCTTGGGTGACCTTTCCTACCAAGAGACCGTCTCGTCGCTGTGATATCGCATGAAGAAAGCTTTAAGCTCGGAGTTTAGCGGGCGAGGTTCTGAAACCCGCATCTTGATAGGCGCGCCAACAAACCCGCCGATGGTCGTCGATCAAACCCGCCTTATGCTCTTCCGCCTCCGTTTTTCCGATGTGATGACGGGAAATACGTGCTTCGTTGTTTGCTGCCGCGGCTTCTCGAACACTGACGAATGTGGGAAAACACGTAGTTTGAGCTCGGAACCTTGGCTATTGCGATTTTCCTATGAAGATCTGGGAAACAGGACCTTCTCTACAACCGATTTATGCCATCACGTGGCTCAGCCATTGCTATTCGCGCTCGTATCAGTCAATCTGCACAATCCCACGACATCATCCCGTGCTTCTTCACGCCACTGCAGCTGCCCCATGTCTGTCTGCACCGGCCATCTACTACCCATCCCAATGGGAGGGATCATTGACGACGACCCCACACGGCATGAAAGTCTTAAGATGGCATAGCTTGGTCTTCTGTCCAAGCTAAGCCATTGACATGACGCGGATGATTAACGAGGGTATGTGCGAAGGGGAGCGAGACCGCTTTCTGCGATGAGTCTAGCACTCTAGTATCGCGGAAGACATCCATTTGTGGCTTATATGTCGCACAAACCACTTACTCTCGAACCTTCGGAAGCTTGGTCACCAATGTAATGAACAGGGGGGTTCTCTACGTTGCTTAAGGCGAGGTCATCGACACGGTGACAGCAGCGGCGACGAGGTATAGAGCATTCGTTTGCTTGTGCTATAAGAATCGGGGTGTTCAGAGAAGCTCCAACAGGTTGTGAATATCACTGTCACTACCGAGCCTTAGACGCCACGAGGCACGAGAAGGATGGAGTACAGCTTTCGCTCGACTGCATCCTCTCCATCCATGCCGTATCAGCGTTGTTTCAGCTGAGAAGGCGCTAAGCTTGGAATGGGAAGGCGGCCATTAGCGCGTATAACAGATTTGCTTCGCACGAGATCCAATCACTTGCATGCAAGCACGCATTCTCCTCCTTGCGCGCGATGACCATTTCAAGTCATTGGCTTACGTGCTGTCGAAGCAATCTTGCATAATAATAAGATAGATTTGGGAAGTCACGAGTAAGGTACAGTAGCACACCGT